>Ga0268262_10001681_pt1 | contig 26955 bp, 30 predicted proteins | sample TergutNc150P3_FD_190354 | JGI IMG/M metagenome (GOLD analysis project Ga0268262, IMG submission 190354) | Nasutitermes corniger P3 segment gut microbial community from laboratory colony in Florida, USA - Nc150 P3 (SPAdes) (version 2) | ecosystem: Host-associated > Arthropoda: Insects >... | reverse complement strand
AGCCTCGTAAAACCGCCGGACGCACGCTTTTTCAAAGAAGACTCTTTGAAGAATCCGAACTAATCCCGGTTGGCGAACCCGAAGGTTACACCCCTTTGATATCCTGCACTAATAATAGCAAATTAAATTTTTTTTGTCAAGCGTTTTCGCAAAAAAAATGATTTTTTTTTACGAATTTTTACGCCGCTTTTTACAGCATTATTGACGCAAATTGAACGGCTAAACCGACCGTTATTGGAATTACGATATTATCGTAATCTTCCATAGGAAGGGCTTCTACGACCATTGCCGTTAAAGCCGCTACAACGGCGATTTGGGTATTACCGCAAACCGCATAGGCGCTGACCAAAACCGCCGCGAAACAGGCTAAAGAGCCTTCTACGCTTTTGCCGCAAAGGAAGGCGGGGCGCCATTTTCCGAGGAATTTGCCCGCCAAACTGGCTGTTCCGTCACCGAAAGCAAGGGCATAAATCCCGATTGCCGCCGCATTTGAAGGATACAAAAGCAGGGCAAGGAGAGCGCCTAATCCCAAGGTGACCGGTCCCATTACAAAATTCCCGATATCACGCTGTCTGGAAGCCATGCTTGTAATAGAAGAAACTACGGGGATTTTTACGCCCGAAAGACGCAAATATTCCATCAATGTATAGCCCAAAGTTCCAACTATTAAAATGGCAACTGTCGCCGCTTTATTCATAGCCGCCAAACTCGGTGTAAGGGCGATAAGGAAATGGATAGCTTTTCTGATGATTTCAGTTCTTAACTCACTTACATCACGATTGGAGAAAATTGGCTGTAATAACGTTTTTGCTCTATCCATGCCATTTACATAGCAAAAACCGTGCCAAGTTCGATATTTTTACATCGATATTCCGTAAGTCCTTATGTAGTATAGAGTTACGCAAAGGTAAAATTATCGATTTTATACAATTATCTTTTAAATAAGCCCAAAAATGTATAAAAAATTATACATGGTGTATATAAAATTACTATTGTTTTGGTATTTTGATAAAATTTTATAAAAAAATTCGATTTCGGTCAAGCAAAACGGCACTTCCGCGCCATATATAGGCGGAGGAAAAATATGAAAAAAAGACATTTTGTTCTTAGGGAACTCGGCAAAGTTTTTGTCAATCTTGGAAATCTCACCTTTGCAAGTTTTGTACTTGGCAGTATAATTAAAGGTGACTATGACAGATTGACAATACTTTGGATTGGTATCGGTCTTGCCGCAGTATTTATAACGGTGGGAATAGCTTTTCTTACAACAGGGGGAGAGGAATGGAATTACTAATTATTTTTGGCGGAATGGTTGTAACGATGTTAATCCTCATAACTTACGCAATGATAATAGGACACATTGAGAAAAAAGCCGAAAAACGGGAAAAAGAAGATATAACGGCATACCGCTCCGCTTTGCTGCATGAAATTGAAACGCTTCCTGCAAGTCATATCAGCGAAGTAAAAGATTTTGTCGCATGGATAAAACATCATAAGCCTTCACAGACATCGGAAACTATATCAAAGGATTGGGATACGCAGGAAAAGAACAAGGCGTTGGCAAGCTTGTGAATGTAAACAAAAAAGGCTGTCCTCGGACAGCCTTTTTTATTGTTTCGTGGTTTAATTTACGCCGCTTTAATCTGAATCGTTCTTTTCTGGGCTTCGGCTCGTTTATTAATCTGCAGATTCAGAATGCCGTTTTTGAATGATGCGTTTACCGATTCGGAGTCGGCGTTTTCCGGCAGTTTAAAAGAGCGGGTAAAAGAGCTTACCTTTCTTTCGCGGAGAATGTAGGTTCCTCCGTTATCATTGTTCTTTTTCTCTTCATGGGCATCCTCTGCTTTGGAAGAGATTGTCAGGCTTGATCCGTCTACGTGAACTTCGATGTTCTTTTCGTCGTAGCCGGGCAGTTCCATGTCGAGAACATAGCTGTTCTCAGTTTCCTGAATGTCTACTGCCGGAATATGATTGAACATCCTCGCGGCAGGAGACAGAAGCGAGTCGCCGAAGAAAGACTCAAAGTAACGATCAAAATCGCTCAGGGCGTTTTGAATTGTGTTGGGGCGGTACATGGCCAATGTTTTCATAATTTTCTCCATAAATATATCCGGCGGGATAATTGCGGATTTAATGGCTCAACGAACCATTCCCTTTTGGGGGTTTCCGCTCGTCCTCGTCGATGTAAATTGATAAGCAAAAACCGTGCCAAGTGCAAAATCGGGCGTTTTTTATGCATTTTTACATGAATTTGCAAATTCTAAAACGGATTTTCGGTCAAAATGACACAGCCGGAAAAAAAAACGCAAATTTCGTATCAATTTGATACAATTATGTGTCATTTTTTGTTATTATTGAATTATATAAGCTCATAATGTATTCTTTAAGAGGAGACAAACATGCAATATGGATATTTTGATGACAACGCCAGAGAGTACGTAATTAACCTTGCCGATACTCCTTACCCGTGGATTAACTATCTTGGAAATGAAGATTTTTTCGGACTTTTCTCGAATACTTCGGGCGGTTATTGTTTTTACCGCGACGCGCGCCTTTTGCGGCTAACGCGTTACCGCTACAATAATGTTCCGGCTGATTCAGGCGGCCGCTATTTTTATCTGCGCGATGACGGCGATGTGTGGACTCCTTCATGGATGCCGATGAAATCCATGCTGCAAAGTTACGAATGCCGCCACGGAATGGGCTATTCAAAAATTACATCGAAGCGCAACGGGCTGACTTTTTATCAGGTTTCTTTTGTGCCGTTACGTGACAAATGCGAAATACATAAAATTACTCTGTATAACGAATCAAATGTTGATAAACGTGTTGATATGTTTTCTTTTATCGAATTTTGTTTATGGAACGCTAATGACGATATGACCAACTTCCAGCGCAATTTCAGTATTGGAGAAGTTGAAGTTGAAGGTTCGCGTATTTACCACAAGACTGAGTACCGCGAGAGGCGCAACCATTACGCGGTATGGGCGGTCAACGAGCCAATCGAAGGCTTTGATACAGACAGAACTGCTTTCCTTGGTCTTTACAACGGATTTGATCATCCGCAGGCAGTATTTAAGGGCGAGTCGAGTAATTCGATAGCTTCAGGCTGGGCTCCTATCGGTTCCCATCATGTTAAAGCGAGGCTTGCGCCGGGCGAATCTAAAACTTTTGTTTTTGTTCTTGGTTACTGCGAAAATCCCGAAGATCAAAAATGGGAAAAACCGGGAGTAATAAATAAAAAACCGGCGAATACTCTCCTTGAAAAATACAATACGCCCGAAGCCGTAGATAACGCTTTTTCCGCGCTTAACGAGTACTGGAAAAACCTTCTCGGACGTTTTACCGTAGACGCTGAAGATAAAAAAATGGCGCGTATGGCGGGCGTTTGGAATCAGTATCAGTGTATGGTAACGTTTAATATGTCGCGCAGCGCATCCTATTTTGAATCGGGAATCGGGCGCGGCATGGGTTTCCGCGATTCAAATCAGGATTTATTGGGGTTTGTTCACCTTGTTCCCGGACGCGCCCGCGCCCGCATTTTGGACATTGCGGCGACACAGTTCCCCGACGGAAGCGCATATCATCAGTATCAGCCGCTTACAAAACGCGGCAACAACGAAATCGGTTCCGGTTTTAACGACGATCCTCTGTGGCTCATCTGCGGAGCGGCGGCGTACATTAAAGAGACGGGCGATTACAGCATACTTAATGAAAAAGTGCCTTTTGATAACAACGAAGAGTTAGCCGACACTCTCTTTATTCACCTTAAACGATCATTTTATTACACGGTAACGCACACCGGACCGCACGGCTTGCCGTTAATCGGACGCGCCGACTGGAACGACTGTTTAAATCTTAACTGCTTTTCCAAAACACCCGGCGAATCTTTTCAGACAACCGCCAACTATGACAGCGGCGTTGCGGAATCAGTTTTAATAGCGGCAATATTTATATTTGTCGGTCCTGATTTTGTAGAGATTTGCAAAAGAACAGGCCGCGACGAAGAAGCACAGCGCGCCGAAAAAGCTATTGCCGACATGATTAAGGCGATTAATACGCACGGCTGGGACGGAAAATGGTTCCTTCGCGCTTATGACGCATACGGTAAAAAGATAGGAAGCCACGAGTGCGAGGACGGAAAAATATTTATTGAATCCAACGGCTTTGCGGTAATGGCTGACATCGGTATTAAAGACGGACGCGCGCAGAGAGCGCTTGATTCCGTAAAGGAACATCTTGACACCAAATACGGCATTGTTTTGTTACAGCCGGCATACAAGGATTATCATATTGAGTTAGGTGAAGTTTCTTCCTATCCGCCCGGATACAAAGAGAACGCCGGTATTTTCTGCCACAATAATCCGTGGGTTACGATAGCTGAAACCAGACTTGGCAGGGGAACCCGTGCTTTTGAAACCTACACAAAAATTTGCCCCGCCTACCGCGAAGACGACTGCAATTTGCGTAAAATGGAACCGTATGTCTACGCGCAAATGGTAGCCGGCAAAGATGCGGTTAATCACGGTGAGGCGAAAAATTCATGGCTTACGGGAACAGCGGCGTGGACATTTGTAAGTATTTCGCAATACATTCTGGGAGTACGCCCGGTCTTTGACGGTCTTTTGATAGACCCGTGCATTCCTTCAACCATGAAAGGCTTTACCGTTACCCGCCATTTCCGAAACTCCGATTATCACATCACGGTAGACAACAGCGCCGGCGTGGAAAAGGGAGTAAAATCCATAACGATTGACGGAAAACCGATGGAAGGCGAATGGCTGAAGAACGCCGTAATCCCGCCGTTTAACGACGAGAAAAAGCATGATATTGTTGTTGTAATGGGCTGACGCTTTTCATTACATATCTAAAACAATTTCGTTCTCCGCTTTCAAAATTGAAGCGGGAATATAATCGCCTTCCGCCGCCGTTCCGTTGACGGTTAGTTTTTTACAACCGCTTTCGTGTCCGTCGGGGTTATTTACTTTTATGTTAAGTTTTTTGCCCCGGAAAGATTTTTCCATTGTAAAAGATTTCCACGACGAGGGAATTGCGGGAGACAGGCGCAGTCCTTCAATGTCGGGTCTTAATCCCAAAATGCCTTCCACACTGCCGACCATTACCGTGCTTGCCGTGCCTGTCAGCCAGTGAACATGACTGCGTCCTTCAAACGGGCTGTCTACGCTTTCCGTGAATTGCGAATAAGCGTACGGCTCCATAAGGCGTTTGTCGGCGATTTCGTTCTGAGCGGCGGGGCAGCTTTCCAAATAATACTCAACGGCGCGGTTTCCTCGTCCAAGTAACGCTTCGGCAAGAATTATCCAGCCTTGAGTTTGCAGGAAGATACCGCCGTTTTCTTTTGTAGACGGATTGAACAATAAGGCAAGCGCTCCGTCAAAGGCGTGTTTACGGTAAGACGGCGACATAATGCGCGCGCCGTACTTTGTGTTCAGTTCCTTGTGGACTAAATCGAGGATTGCTTTACTGCGCTCTTCGTCGGCAAAGCCGCTGATTACCGCCCAACTTTGCGGATTAAGCCAAATGTTCGCTTCGGGATCGTCTTTCTTTCCGACTGTAACATCGTGTTCGGTAATGCCCCGCACAAAGCGGTCGTCTTTCCAACAGCGTTCTTCTATAATTTTTCCGAAACGGTTTTTTTGTTTTGTCATTTCTTTTTCCGTAGCGGAGTCTTTTTTGAATTTGGCGAAACGAATCATTATTTCAAAAGCGTAGTATAACTGGAGAGCGACAAAGACGGAAACGCCTTTTGCTCCAAGGCGAAGACAGTCGTTCCAGTCCGCGTGAAGACCGGCAGGCAGTCCGTGTATTCCCAAGTTGTTAAGCGAGAAGCCGATTGCTTTTTTAAGGTGATTGAACAGCGTATCCTTGCCTTTGTCGGCGTAAGGAATTACTTCGTCTAACAGGGCGGTATTGCCCGTCTCCGCGACATATTTCCAAACTGTCGGGAACAGCCACAACGCGTCGTCCGCTCTGTATGAGGGGTGTCCCGTGCTTTTACGGTAGGATTCGTCTTCGGGTTTGTCTTCGTGCCCCGGGTTGTGGCTGTACTTCACTAACGGAAGAGCGCCGCCGTGGTTTACCTGCCCTGAAATCATGAACTTTATTTTTTCAAGAGCCATCTCGGGATCAAGGTGAATGATACCCTGAATATCCTGCACCGTGTCGCGGTAGCCGTAACCGTTGCGCTGTCCGCAGTATGTTAAAGAAGCGGCGCGAGACCAGACAAAGGTTATAAAGCACTGATAGGCGTTCCATGTGTTGATCATGTTGTTAAAATTATCGTCGGGGGTGTTCACTTTAAGATTGGCAAGGCGGCTGTGCCAGTAAGATTTTAATTTGTCGATTTCTTTTTCGGGAAGACTTGTGTCTTCGTAGCGTGAAATAAGCTCGTTTGCCTGAGCTTCGCGTTTTTGCCCTAAGAGGAAAATAAATTCTTTTGTTTCATTGGGAGCAAGTTCAAAAGCGGTGTGCAAAGCTCCGCAGGGGTTCAAGTTGTAGTTGAGAGTGCCGTCAAGTTTGCCGTTTTCTACCGAGACGGGGTTTCCGTAATCATGGTATTTGCCGAGGAACGCCGCCCTGTCGCCGCAGTAAGTCGCTACCTTCGCTCCGGCAAGACCAAAGAAGCGTGTGTCTACTCTGCTTTCGTTTACGGCATTAAGGCAGTTTTCATTTATCGTCTGTAAAATAAATTTTTCTTTAAAATAGGTACGGGTAATAAACTGAGTATATTGAAGGTTTACCTGATCCTGCTCGTAAAAACTTTCGCATGTAAGTTCAACAAAACCAAAACAAGAAATTTTTCTTGCTTTGCCTCCGGTATTTGTTACTTTGATTTTCCATACTTCGTAGTCGGCGTCCTGCGGCACATAGTATAGCGCCTGCGAATGAATATCCTTGTAATCCGCCTCAATTTGAGTGTAGCCCGTCCCGTGGCGGCATATCGACTTGTACTGATTAAGCGGCTTGCCTACAGGCTGCCATGAAGCCGACCAATAATCGCCGTCTTCGTCGTCTCGCAAGTAGACATAGCGTCCCGGGCGGTCTTGTTCGTTAAAGCGGTAACGGATCAGCCTGCCTGCCGCTCCGCTTTTTACGAAACTGTAGCCGCCGGCATTGTTGGAAATAATCGCACCATACGCCGGAGAACCCAGATAATTCGCCCAGGGAGCCGGAGTATCGGGCTTATCTATAACATATTCCCTTTTATCAGAATCAAAATAACCATACTTCATTGTCTTTTCTCCATATTGATTTAAGAATGAGTTCATTTTATCATAAAACTAATGGATTTGGAACAGGAAGAAGCGCTATATGAATTCCTCGAAAATGTAAGCGAACCGTTTACTTTGGACGATATTACCAACTATATACAAGCTTCGGGACACAAGCTTAAAAAGCAATTAAATACGGAAATAGCCGCCTATTTGGACGCCAGAAAAATCGCCTTTAGGCAGGACAATAAACATTGGGTATCGCGGAAAACCTACTTTGAACCAGGCTTGTTTGTTATTACTCCTTCACGCCTTGAACTTTTAAACGGCATATTAATTCCCGGCCACCGCTGCGTCCCGTTTGCGAATCCGTTAGTCCTTCCGCATCGTTATAGTTTTTTTTGGAAAGGAGAAGCTATACCGGTATCAACTACGGAAGCGCCGCCTGAAGATTTATATCCTTATTACTGCGTTTACGGCGAAGAATTCGCTCCTCAGTATATCGCAAGAGATAACCCTGCAAACGAAGATGCTTTTAATGCCGATCCTTACGAAGATCCGCCCGAAGTATCGATACATACGCTTGATATGCGCGGCATTTACCGCGAGTGCGCGTTTGTACCCGGAGATCGTTTTTTAGTCCGCACCATTAACTGGAATGAATGTAAATTTGAATTGGATAAAGTCGGGAAAGACGATTGGGCTCGCTCCGATTTGGATAAATGGCAGGAAGCCGCCGAAAGCGGTTTTGAAAACAGTTTTGCTATTCTCGGTCCGGGGGCGAGCACCGAGGAACAAATAGCTTTTGCGTACTGGTACGGCGGTCAGCGTATCAAGGAAATTCCGGCTTATTCATTGGAAGAATTTTTATATGAGAAAACAAATCGAATAGATACCGTTCCCTACGGCATAGAAACCCGCTTTTGGTTTGCCGGCAGGGAAATTCCCGACTGCACAAATCTTCAAAATTACACGGTTCCGCCGGACAGAACATTTATTGAGGATCTTCTTTATGAAAAAAATATACCTATTTCTGAATTTGTAATTCTTTCATATATAAGAGATTCTTTTTATCGCAATGAAAGACATGCCGATCTTGTAATTAATCGTTTAATTCCTCCGCTTATCCATCTTGAAGAAGCCGAATGGGATTTATTGGCGGATTATATTACAGAGAGCATGGATGATTTTTATAAAGGATATTCCGTATTTTTAGATCAGGGAGCGGGACCTGTCCGTCAGAGGGTTGCGGAACTTCACACCGCTGTTATAGAACTTTCCGTAAAATTGCAAAAAGGCGAGATAGAAGCCGCATGGCTTCCCCGTCACACCTTCATAGTGCTTTCGCAAATTCAAGGACACGCTGCGGCTCTGCTGGAAGACCTTGCCTTTGACGAACCTCCATCGGAAGCCGACATCGCCGCAATGGACAACGCGCTGGACAGCATGATCGATACATTTACCGACATTAAAGAATTGATACATAACGCTATGGATAATTTCAGAAGAAGCAATCTTACATTGATACACGGCGGAATAACATCAGAGCAGTCTAAAGGGCAATCATGGCGCATGATACAAATCAGTATTTCCGGGCTTGAAGTTTGGAGGAGGGCGATTGTTCCGCATGATTGCACAATGGAACAGCTGCACCATTTAATTCAGATAGGCATGAATTGGAACGGGAATTTGCGTTTTCGTTTTTATTTTGAGGCGGCTGACGGAGACAAAGAATATCTGCATGACAAAATCAAATTATGTGATATTGATTTTCACGGTAAAAAAGAATTGATATACGAATATGGTTCAAAATGGAACGTAAAAGTAATAATTATGTCGTCGTACCAGCCCGCCAACAACGAAGTTACACGCTTTATAGCCGGCGACGGCGGCGCTCCCCCTGATCATGTTGACGGACCGCGTCATTTTAGAAAATTGCTTTATTCTTTGGAGATAGGCGGCAACTCTGAAAAAAAGACGGCACAGAACGAATTGGGAACTGAATTTGTGGCGGGAGTTTTTAATTTGGATAAAATGAATCAAAAATTAAAAGAAATATTTCCTGAAACGGCGGCGGAAAAGCCGTCAAGTGATATTTGATTAAATTTCAATAATTTATATCAATTTTTGGCTTTTTTTAAGATTAATACATTATATATATATAAAAAATATTTTTTCCTATTCAAACCGATTAATCTGTAATATAATTGATATTTATGAAGACGCAAGAGACCGAAGAACGCACGCAAATAATGCTCGACTCCGCTCCTTTCAGCGTTATCTTTTGGGATAAAGACTTAAAACTTATAGATTGTAATCAAGAATCGGTAAATATGTTCGAAATGATAGACAAGGCCGATTTCATCGAAAATTTTTACAAACTTTCTCCTGAGTATCAGCCTGACGGCATCTTATCAAAAGACAAGGGCGTTGATCTTGTCGGCAGGGCTTTAAGGGAAGGTCAAAGCCGCTTTGAGTGGACGCATCAAAAAATGAACGGTGAAATGCTGCCGGTAGAGGCAATCTGTATTAGGGTTAAACATAAAAACGAATTTACTGTTATGGAATATATAAGGGATTTACGCGAACAAAAACAAATGATAGCCGAAATGCGCAAGGCGGAGGCGGCGGAAGAAAGCAGTAAGGCAAAAAGCGAATTCTTGGCGAAAATGAGCCATGAAATCCGCACGCCTATGAACGCTATTTTGGGTATTACGGAAATTCAGCTTCAAGATGAGTCCCTTTCAAGAGGCACAAAAGAAGCGTTGGAAAGAATTTTCAATTCCGCAGATCTTCTGCTTGGAATAATAAATGACATACTTGACCTATCTAAAATTGAAGCCGGAAAATTCGAGTTAATCCCCGCACAGTATGATATAGCGAGTCTTATTCACGACACTGTTCAATTAAATATGATGCGCTATGAAAGCAAGCCTATCGAATTTAAATTGGAAATAGATGAAAATATTCCGGTTATGCTTTTCGGCGATGAGCTTCGCATAAAACAAATTTTAAATAACCTGCTTTCCAACGCCTTTAAATATACGAATGAGGGCATGATAAGCCTTACTATTTCAGCCAAGCCTATGGACGGCGACAATGTAATGATTGTTTTCAAAATCAGCGATACGGGGCAAGGCATGTCAGCCGAGCAAGTGCAAAAACTAGGAAGCGAGTATTCACGGTTTAATATGGAGGCAAACCGCAATACCGAGGGAACGGGACTTGGTATGAATATTACTCGTAATTTATTGCGGATGATGAACGCTGCTATAGAAATAGAAAGCGCGCCTGACGAAGGTTCTATTTTTACCATACATTTACCGCAAAAGTTTTTAGACAGCGACCCTATCGGAAAAGTAATGGCGGAAAATCTGATGCAGTTGAATTTTGTCAACGAGCAGAGATTAAAAAATTTGCAAATAAACCGCGAATATATGCCGTACGGCAGAGTATTAATAGTTGACGATGTGGAAACAAATCTTTATGTGGCAAGAGGATTAATGGCGTCTTATGATCTTTCTATTGATACAGCAATGAGCGGATACGAGGTTATCGAAAAAATTAAAAATAAATTTACTTATGACGTTATTTTTATGGATCATATGATGCCGAAAATGGATGGTATTGAGGCGACAAATATAATCCGTGAAATGGGATATACAAAGCCGATTGTCGCATTAACCGCAAACGCCCTTACAGGACAGGCGGAAATGTTCCTTAAAAACGGATTTGATGAATTTATATCCAAGCCGATTGATATCCGCCAGTTAAATATGGTGTTGAATAAACTAGTACGAGATAAATATCCGCCGGAAGTTGTCAGCGCCGCACGCAAACAAAAAGAATTAGTCGTAGGAAGAAAGAAACCGCAAGATGTTGATTCGCAGTTGTTGACGTTCTTTATCAGCGACGCAAAAAAAGCAATTGGTGTATTGGAATCAATTTATTTGAATAAATGCAGAAGATCGGATGATATTTCCATGTTTATAATAAATGTTCACGCCATGAAAAGCGCCCTTGCTAATGTGGGAGAAAAGAATCTGTCAGAGCAAGCGCTTAATTTGGAACAGATGGGACGCGATAATGATATAAAAATTCTTTTAGAAAAACTGCCGTTCTTTTTGGAATCGCTGTATAAAGTTATCGCAAAATTTGAGGAAAAAGGAAAAGTTAAAAAGGAAGGTTTCGGCGATTATTCCAAGTTAAAAGAAAAATTAATAGAAATACGAAAAGCCTGCGACGAATTAAATAAAAAAGCCGCCAAAGATTTACTTGCGGATTTAAAAACCAAAGAATGGTCGGAGCCTGTAACTAAACAGCTTGAAATTTTAGCCGAGTTTTTACTGCACAGCGAATTTGACGAAGCCGTAAAAAGTATTGATGATTATCTTAACAGGAAATAGTAAACCGCAGCTAAAGTTGTTTCTAATATGTGTCGAAAAATCGGTTACGGTAAAGCAAACTTTTTTACTATCGTTTATAATATGTAATTTTTTCTCTGCCTTGATAAAGTTCCAATGTTGTAGACCCAATAGAATATACAAAAGAACGATCTATAAACATTTCTTCATCTTCAAATTCTTCTTTTATCTCTGCATCAGTATAACCATTGCTTTTCATGTTTTTAATAAAATCATTTTTTGAATACCATTTTTTTCCCATTTCATCAAAACAATGAGTTGGTTTTAGAATAATTTCTCCTTTAGAATTGGTAGTATATGTTCCTTTTTCAAACGGGACTTCGCCTGAGCCAGGATCTCTACGAGTTTCATAATTACCGGCAAGAAATGTATATTGTACTATATAGTTTACTTTTGAATCGTCTACATACCCTCCATACCTACTCTCTTTAAGCCTCCACTTTCCATTAAGGGCAGTATCCTGCCCAAATGCAGAATCTACAACCGTCATTCCGAATACCAGCGTCATTACCAGTATTCCTAGCCAGAATTTTTTGTCTAACATTGTTCTTTCTCCTTGTTTTGATAACAGATAACAAAATTTTTTCTTTGTTACCTGTTATTCTTCTTTCCTTCTACTGTTTTGTCCATGTTGTACTATCGGCATTAGGACGAGTATAAGTTCCCGCTTTCCTGCCGCCGTCAATGTAAGTTTTCTCAAAATTGTTACCTATTGGAAAAGAGGAATTAGAGGAATTAGCTCCTCCTAAATCTCCTCTACCGAAATGCACTAAAAAATTAACATTTGCGCCGATGGTAATGGAAATTAACGGATTATTAGCAAACGCCTGATTACCGATACCTACGATATTATCAGGTAGAATTAAGGTGGTGAGCTTATTATTGGCAAATGCTTGCCCTTGGATACTGACAATGTTTCTTGTTGGAAAAAAAACATTGGTGAGATTTTTATCATAAAATGCCTTTTCCGCTATGTTAGTAATCATTAGACCGTCCTTAAACGGGGGAAGATATATATTGGTATTGTTTCCATCGTAACCGGTAAGGTCAGCCATTGTGACAAAATTATCGTTAACCATAGTCATTAACCCATAAGACTTTACAGAGAAATGACTTGCCGAAAGATCTATACTGCTTCCAACTGGTCCAAGATAAAACATTTTTAATTCTTCTTTAAACTCCTGATTCCATATGTTATGGTATGTTCTAGTTCCGGAAATCGTATTATTTTCCGTATTATGCACACCTTCAATAAAGTACATACCAATTACAATCCTTACATCAGATCCTGTCCGTTCCCATTTTCCAGAACTACCTATACCATTTGGAAGGAAACTAAATACTTCAGGGATACCATAACTGGCTATCATAACGTACGTATTTCCTTCTAATAGTTTAGAATCTTCTCCACCTTTCCAATTTTGGGGCGCGCTTGCACAAGCCTGCCCCAACACAATAAATGCCGCAAGAGCCCCTACCGCAATAATGAGTGACAACCATTTTTTGTTCATCTTCTTTTCCATTTTAATCTCCTTTGTATAAAAATTTTATATAACAAACCTTCAAGCAAGGCGGTCATACACATTATATTCCCATACCTGCAGTAAGAGAAACAAATGAGACTAACCCATAAAACCGTCTATTAATTTCATTCATTTTATCTTTAAGATAATACCATAGTATTAATATTATGGCAATACCATATTTTAATATATTAGGTTATTAACATAATCTTATTTATATGAAGAAATCAAAGGATTTAAGGAAAATTCTTTCTCAAAATATCAGAAAAGCGAGGAGCTTATTGCATATTAGCCAAGCAAAATTAGCGGAATCCGCAAATCTTTCAGTTTCTCATATATTAGACATTGAATATTGCAAAACTTGGGTAAGCGATAAAACGTTAAACAGTATCGCAAAAGCTTTGTATTTAGAGGCTTATGAACTTTTAATACCTGAGAATGTTCAAAATAAGGCTGAAAATCATTTTTTACAGCGGATCGCAAATGTCATCAAAGGGAAGAAGACTGTTTTAAGACAAAAAACCGAAGAAATAATTGACGATCTCATGCAGGAAATTGTCAAAAATTTTAATGAATAAAAAATCAATTTTGACCGTTTTTTGACAATGGACTTTTTTCCAAAAAATTAGTATAATTCTATCAGGAATTAATACCACATGGCAAAGATAAAAGTTTATTTGGATAATTGTACATATAACCGCCCTTTTGATGATCAGACACAAATAAAAATAACGCTGGAAACAGAGGCAAAAAGACATATTCAGCGGCTTATTACAGAGAAAGTCATTGATCTGGAACAAAAAAATGCGTAGTACCGCCGCTGTTATGGACGAGGGGATAACCGTTCTCCTTAAAAACCTTGGTGTTCTTGACACTGAATTGTTTATTTCCACACTGTTAAAAGAATCTTTTGATTATACTGAATGGCGGCAAGAACATTTTTCAGCCATTGATATTGATCCGTCCGAGTTTAACCGGCAGGCTGTAGAATATGATAAAAACAATTCTGTATAAAAGTAATTAAGTTGATGTTTTTTCATTTAGCCGTTATAACTTTATATACATACCTATCCATTAAAACCCTCTCCATTACACCGACAGGCGAGCGCAGTAAATTATCGTATTCGGCTGTCAGGGCTAGGCAGGCTTCCGCGCTTTCAGCGTTGTAACGGCGGGCGGCGGCGGCGTAATCGTCTCTTGCTTTGGGCGATGAAAGCCCGATTTTTTTCAATTCAAAATTATTGTTAGCGTCTCCTGTTTCCAGCAAATTTAAATAATCGCCTAATTTTCTGAAACACCACGCTAACCCCGCAAGAATACTTTGCGCGCTCTCCTTTGCGGCTAACATAACTGAAAGCGATTCAAGCGCTTTTGATAAATCGCCGCAGGCTATGCGGGAAAAAAGCGTAAAAGCGGATTCTTCTCTGTTGTGGGAAAGCCATTTTTCAACATCTTCCGTATTTACTTGGCTTTCCCCTCGCTCTTCACGGGGTAAAAAATGCACAAGACGGGAACATTCCCTCTTTAACGCTTCGGTATTATTTTCCACCATTTCCAAAATTACGGAAATAGAGTTTTTATCAATGTTAAAACCTTCCCTTTTAAAAAATTGCTTTAACCATTCGTTTTTTTCTCTTTCAAATAATTCGTAAAAAATTTTTCGGTTGTTTTTGGGAACAGCGTCGTCAAGAGCGGCGGCAAGTTTTAATTCATCGGAAAGCATGATAATCGACGTACTCTCGTCTAGGTTATCTATGCAGGAAACAAGAAGATCAACTTCGTCTTTTTTCTTGATAGCGTCGGCGTTTTTAATGATTATCAGAAGCTTTTCGGAAAAAAGACTGTTGTTTTGAATTGTATCTGCTATCGCGCTTACGGGAGTTTCACCCGCGTAAAATGTCGTTATTTCCGCATCGGGTATTTTTTGTTTTATCGAGTCTACTTCGTCCTGTTTTTTTCCAAGTTCCGGACCAAGAAATATGTATGCGTTAGGTGAAACTGACATATTAGTACGAGCGAATTATTGTAAATAATCTGCCTAGGATTTTTACCTCATGGCTGTAAATCGGTTTATACGCGGGATTTTCCGCCTGTAATCGAATCCTTGAGCTTTCCTTGTAAAACCTTTTCAGTGTTACGCCGTCTTCCATTACCGCTACGGCAATTTCGCCGTTATGGACAGTGCTCTGCTTCTCGATAATCGCGGTATCTCCTTCCAGAATGCCCGCGCCTATCATTGAATCGCCTCTTACCTTAAGAGCAAAATATTTTTTGTTTTTCTTTAACAAGGAACGATGAACGGGAATGTTTCCGTCAAAATTTTCTTCCGCTAAAAGAGGAATACCCGCGGCGACTGTTCCAAGAATTGGAATTTCAACCAAGTCGGCGTCCTCCGGTCTTGAATGCGTAAGCCCCATTGTGCGCGGTCTTTTATCAACCTGTTTTAAATGTCCCTTCTTGCGCAGAGCAGTAATATGATCATGCGCCCCTTTTACCGAAATTTCAAAATGATCCGCAATCTCTCTTATCGTCGGAGGGTATGAATTCTTTTTAATATAGTTGGCGATAAATGTGATTACTTGTTTTTGGCGATCTGTCATCTCTTTCATAAAACCATTACTCCCTATTTCTTTGCCGTCGTAATTCCGTACTTCCTAATTTTGGCGTGAAGGTTGCTCGGATAAATACCTATTGCCTCCGCCGTCCTTGATATTATACCATTGTTTTTAGAAAGTTGGAATTCCAAATATTGTTTTTCAAAACTATCTTTTGCGTCATTGTAATTTTGCTCAAAAATGTCCGAAGTTATCGTGTTTTCAGCGGTTGTTTGTACCGTATTTAAGGGCTTTTTTGCCTTTATATTGAGCAATTTTCCAAGATCTTCCTTGTTTATGACATTTCCCTGGTGCATTACCGCTATGCGTTCCGCTAAATTCTTTAATTCCCTGACGTTTCCGGGCCAATTATGCTCTGAAAGCAGTTCCATAGCGCCGGATTCCAAAGTTGTTTCTTTTCCCAGTACTTTTAAAAAATGGCAAAGAAGATGGGGAATATCCTCTTTTCTTTCACGCAAGGGGGGGGAATGAATGGGGATTACGTTTAATCTGAAAAATAAATCCTGCCTGAACCTGCCGTCTTTGCACGCTTCTTCCAAATCCTGATTCGTAGCCGCTATGATACGCACATCGGTCTCTATTGTTTTTTCGCCGCCGACACGTTCAATTTTCTGTTCCTGAATTACACGCAGCACTTTTGCCTGCGCCGAAAGGCTCATGTCGCCGATTTCGTCAAGAAAAAGCGTTCCGCCGTGCGCCAATTCAAAACGCCCCTTGCGCGTAGAAACAGCGTCCGTAAAAGCGCCTTTTTCATGCCCAAACAATTCGCTTTCTATCAGCGTTTCCGGTATTGCCGCGCAATTTACGTCGATAAACGGATTATCCGCGCGTGAAGAACAGGAATGTATTGCCCTTGCAATTACTTCTTTTCCCGTGCCGTTTTCGCCTGTGATTAAAATCCGCGCGTCGCTTGCCGCCGCCTGCTTTACGGTTTCCCTTATGTCCCTCGCCTGCGCGCTTGTTCCGATTATATCCTCGCTTGAAAAACTATATGTTTTTTTAAGAGTTTTATTTTCTTCGCGGAGTTTTTTTATCGCAAGCGCGTTTCTGCACACTGTAAGAACTTTATCCAGCGACAGCGGCTTTTCCAAAAAATCAAACGCGCCCAGTTTTACCGCGCTTACAGCCATTTCGATATTCGCGTGCCCCGAAATCATGATAACTTCCGTAACCGGCCATTCCTTGCGTATTATTTCCAGCGCTTTTATGCCGCCCATGTTCGGCAGAAGAACATCAAGAAAAATAATATCGATAATTTCGCGTTTTAAAATTTCCATGCCGGCAAGGGCGTCTTCCGCAACAAAGACTTTATATTTTTCATCTTCAAGAATAGAGGCAAGAGTTGTTCTGATACCGGGTTCATCATCAATGATTAATATTGACGGCATATAATTCCTTAAGCTGACGGCAGGTCGATATAAAACGTTGATCCTATACCGAGCGCCGAATCAAACCATATCGTTCCGCCGTGATCCGTAACAATTCGCTCGACAATTGGAAGCCCTAATCCTGTGCCTGACGCTTTTGTTGTAAAATACGGAGTAAAAATTTGCTTGCCTTCCTCTTCGCCGATACCTTTGCCCGAATCTTTGACGCTTATTCTACAGTAGCAAAATTCTCTCTTTTTTACAATATCGGAACGCAGTTCTATTTCTCCGCTTCCCGACATTGAATCAATAGCGTTTACTACAAGGTTTGTAAGAATTTGCGAAAGTCTGTGTTTGTCAATTTTTATCTGTATATCTTGAATATGCTCAATATTGAATTTTACATTGGGGTATGAGCCTGAATATGCGTTTATTACTTCTTCTACGGGTTCTTTTAAATTTGTCAGCGAGTTTGTCGGCTCCATCGGTTTAGAGAGCGTTCTGAATTCGTTTAATAAAACCGAAAGCCCTTCCGTCTCCTGAATAATCGCCATCATGGAGCTTTCTATTATTTCGCCGATTTGCCCGGGATCGTTGCGCCATCTGCGAAGCACGCGCTCGGCGGAAAGTTTTATCGGCGTAAGAGGGTTTTTTATCTCGTGCGCCAACTGCTGCGCCATGTTCTGCCAAATCGAGATTTTTTCGTTCTTTAAAAGCGCTTCCTTTGTTTTTTCCAAGTCTTGAACCATTGAGTTAAAAGAGCGGATAAGAATGCCAAGCTCGTCATTTCTGCTTGATAAAATCTGAAAAGAAAAATCTCCGTCGGCAACGCGCTGTGTAGCGTTAGTTAATTCAACAATGGGGTGGGTAATGCGCCTTGTAAACGAGATAGCGATAATTGCCGTCATTAAAAGAGTCGGGAAAAAAAATGCCGCATAAAAATAAACTAATAACGGGCGTATATTGCTTCTTAATAAGTCAACTGTTTCAAAACGCTCTGCTTGATTGTCCAGTACGGTTTTTCCTTTGTCAAAATCTTCGCCAAGGTTGTAATTAATAACGCGTACTGTGTTTTGCGGCATTTTTTGCACATAGCGGATTGTCTCCTGATCCCTTGGAAGCGATCTTGTTACAAAGCCGGTTTCAGCGGAAGGAGGGGACGTCAGTTTAAAACGTTCATCGCCGTTATATGATACTTCCGTCCATTGATCGCCTGTTTGGCGGAAAACCTGAACCGAAGAAATATCCTGCGGAATTTTTTCAGGAGTACTTCCGGGCGAGGGATAATTCTGCTTGAGCGTTTTTTCAAAATTATCAAGATGCATGGAATAACTATCCGCAATAAAACTGTTAGCCGCTTTTGTAGACGCATCGGAGTCTATGTTGTTCCAAAAACGAACAATTTCGTTCAGCGCGGCGCTTGTCATCAATGTTGTGGGCGTTATTGAAAAAAAGACAATAACGGCGAAGTATATCAATAATCTTGCGTTAAATTTACTGCCCGGGCGTTTACGGATAAAATCCATAACAAGGTTAAAAACAGTAAAGCCCAGGACAATTATTAAAACTATCGGTATGGTAAAAAAAACAAAAATATTAAGCTTGTCAGGCATTTCGCCGTTTTGGAGAGTGTTTATAAAAAATTTCTTGGAAAAAAGAAAAGTAAGAACACATAACAGCGAATAAATTAAAATAAGTATCCGTACGCTTAAAATTGAATATTCCGGGCGGGATTTAATTTTCGGCACGTAATTTACTCTTCCTCAAATTTTGATTCAAAGAGTTTAACCAGCGTATCTACCGCGGCTGCTTCATCTTCTCCCTCAGCGATAATTTTTAATTCTGTTCCGTAGGATGCGCCTAAAGTTATAATACCCATTATGGATTTAGCGTTTATTCTATCTGAACCTTTTTCTATATATATATTAGAAGAGAAATTTTTTGTTGTCTGAACAAGGAGTGCGGAAGGCCGGGCGTGAATACCTGCTCTGTTTGATACTGTAATGGTTTTTTCGGTCATCGTATCTCCCTTTAAATTATATCATCATGACCGAAGAAGACTGAACGCGCTGCGTCGCTCTCTATCCACTTTAGGATATTCTTATTGAATTCCTTGGCGGCATGATACCCCATTGATTTTAACCGCTCATTCATAGCGGCTGTCTCTATAATAATAGGAATGTTTCGTCCCGGTTTTACGGGAATTGTAAGCTTCGGCACGTTTACGCCCAACAAGTCGATTGTATGATCCTCCGCGCCTAGTCTGTCGTAATTTTTCTGTGAATCCCATTCTTCCAATAATACCACAAGTTGGATTTCTTTTCTGTCCCTAATCGCCCTTACGCCGAAAAGGTGCGTAATATTGATTATTCCCGGACCTCGAATCTCCATGTGGTGTCCGATAATCTTATTCGCTCCCGCGCCCATCAATGTATTTCCGTAAATACAATTTATCTCTACTACGTCGTCTGCGACAAGACGGTGTCCTCGGTGAATCAGTTCCAGAGCCGTCTCGCTCTTTCCTACCCCCGAATCGCCCTGTATCAAGATTCCCAAGCCGTAAACTTCCACAAGTACGCCGTGAACAATCTGCCTCGGCGAGAAAATACTGGAAAGAATACGCATTATTCTGGTGGAAAAATCCGCAGAGCCTAAATCGGTCTGTAAAATGGGGCATTGGGCGTTTTCGGCAATTTCAAAAAATTCTTTGTGCGGCATCAAACTATGCGTGAAAATACAACAGGGAATCGGAAAACTGAACATTTCGGTAATTGTGTCGGTTTTGCCCTCGTTTTCCAGCCGCCGTAAAAATGCAACTTCTCCGCGCCCGAAAAGCTGGATTCTTTGAAAGGCAAAATCCTCAAAAAAGCCCATAATAGCGCCCATCGGTCTGTTTAAATCGGGAATATCGATAGATCTTCCAAGCCCTTTTCTGCCGCCTATACAGCGCAGGTTTAAAGAGTTATGTTCTTTGAGATCAAGGTCAATTAGGTCTAATATGGTAAAAACCCTATCCGCCATATTATAATTTTATATTAATTATCATTACAGTTCAATAATATTCTTCTTATTAACCGTTGTATCTCGACATTATTTCGTTTTTTTTGTATAGTACAGGTAAATACAAATTGGAGGTTATCATGCGAGTTTACAATTTTTCTCCCGGACCTTCGGCGCTTCCCTTGCCGGTTTTGGAAAAAGCGGCGTCTGAAATGACCGATACTAACGGTTCAGGTCAGTCCGTAATGGAAATGAGCCACCGTTCCAAGGATTTTAAGCCGATTATCGAAAAAACAGAGTCCCTGTTAAGGGAATTAATGGGTATTCCTTCCAATTATAAGGTGCTTTTTTTACAGGGCGGGGCATCCCTTCAGTTTTCCATGATTCCCCTCAATCTGGCAGCCGGCGACGCACCCGGACAGGGTAAAAAAGTTACCTATATCGATACCGGCATTTGGTCGGATAAGGCGATAAAAGAAGCTTCAAAATACGCCTCTGTGGACGTAAAAGCCAGCTCCAAAGACAAGGCATATACATACATCCCCGACGCTCCCGCGCCTTCCTCGGACGACGCTTATTATCACATAACTTTGAACAATACTATTGTAGGAACAAAATGGGACAAACTCCCCAATACAGGCTCCGTACCTCTTATTACGGACGCTTCCAGCTGTATCCTTTCCGAGCCGCTTGATGTAAGCAAGTTTGGATTGATATACGCCGGCGCTCAGAAAAACTTAGGACCGGCGGGAACCACCATTGTTATTATCCGTGAGGATTTAATTAAAAAGACTCCCGATTGGGTTCCCGTAATGCTCCGCTATGACACTCACGCGGGCGAAGGTTCAATGTATAACACTCCGCCGTGCTACGGCATTTATATCATCGGGCTTGTGCTGGAATGGTTAAAAAATTTGGGCGGCGTCGAAGCTATCGGAAAATTAAACCGAGAAAAAGCCAAGCTCTTTTATGATTATCTTGATTCATCGGATTTATTTCATTCTCCGGTACAGAAAGAATTCCGCAGTTTAATGAACATTCCGTTTGTAACAACTGAGCAGGACGAAGCCAAAAAGACAGAACTTGAAACCCGTTTTGTAAAAGAAGCGGCGGCGGCTAAACTTATAAATCTTGCCGGACACAGGCTTGTAGGCGGTATGAGGGCGAGTATTTACAACGCAATGCCGATTGATGGCGTAAAAGCGTTGATAAGTTTTATGGATAAATTCAAGAAATAAAAGGATATATTATGTTTCGTATACAAACACTGAATAAAATTTCTCCCTTGGGACTGGAGCTTTTCCCTAGGGACAAATACGAGGTCGCAAGCGACATTCCAAATCCTGACGCAATATTGGTGCGAAGCGCCGAAATGAACGGCACTGAAATACCGTCTTCCGTGCTTGCGATAGCAAGAGCGGGCGCGGGATACAACAATATCCCCGTTCAAAAATGCAGTGAAAGCGGCGTGGTGGTTTTTAACACTCCCGGCGCTAACGCCAACGCTGTTAAGGAACTCACTCTTGCCGCTCTGCTTATTTCATCGCGCGATGTTGTAGGCGGTATTAATTGGGCGCTGGCTTCCGCGGGCAAGGCCGATATAGCGGAATTGGCTGAAAAGGAAAAAGCCAAGTTTACAGGACCTGAAATTAAGGGCAAGACGCTCGGCGTTGTCGGGCTTGGCGCTATCGGCGTAATGGTCGCCAATGACGCAATTGCTCTTGGTATGGACGTTATCGGCTATGACCCGTATATTTCCGTAGACGCCGCATGGAATCTTTCACGCGAAGTTGTCCGCGCCGACACCCTTGAAGGGCTTTTGGCAAAATCGGATTATGTTACTTTGCACATTCCTCTTTCAGATACAACCAAAGGTCTTTTAGATGCGGAAAAATTCCGTTTAATGAAAAAAGATGCGCGTGTTTTAAATTTTTCCCGCAATGCGTTGGTAAAAGATAAAGATATTATTGAAGCGCTGAACTCAGGAAAGCTCAGCGTTTATGTTACGGATTTCCTGTCTCAAGACCTCTTAGCCTGCAAAAAAGTAATCGGTCTTCCGCACCTCGGCGCGTCAACTCCCGAAGCCGAAGATAATTGCGCAATAATGGCTGTTAAACAAATAATGGATTATCTTGAGTCAGGGGCAATCCGCAACTCCGTAAACTTTCCGCGCTGCAAACTTGAACAGCGTACGCCGCACAGACTGCTTGTAGTAAACAAAAATATTCCCAATATGATTGGGCAGATTACAACGCTTCTTGCCGGCGCAAATATCAATATTCTGGACTTAATTAATCATCATCGCGATGATTACGGCTATAACATCATTGATATCGAACAAAAATTATCGGATTCCGTTCTTGAGCAAATACGCAAAGTTGACGGAATAATTCGAGTTCGCTCTTTATAAAGGTGATTTTTTGGAAACAAGTTTTTCAAAAATAAACTTAAAATTTATTTTCCCAATGTTTACAGGCGCATTATGTTCTTTGTTTGTCTGCGCGTTAATAACTTCTTCGTCCGCTTTCCCGCTGAGACCATCCGCAAAACTGCTTGCAGCCGAGACGGAGTATGAGGAAGATCTGCTTGCGCTTTTTGCCGAATCAGAATATATTTCCGACTCCATTTTGGAATACTATCGTAATTCTGATTACAAAGAATGGGTCATTGATTTTTTTACCTCTATATGCGCAGACAGAGACATTGCGTGGTCTATCCTTGACAGTTCCGATGAATTTGATATTTCTCCCGCGTTGGCTTTCGCATTATGCTGGGAAGAAAGCAGATTTAATCCAAACGCGATAAACAGACAAAACCGCGACGGAAGCATAGACCGAGGATTGTTTCAATTGAATAACAAATCTTTTCCCCAGTTGGAAATTTCATCTTTTTACGGCGTTCGTTCCAACGCGCGTTACGGAATCGGTCATCTTAGAAGCTGTCTTAACGCAGGCGGCACGGAAATTTCCGCCCTTGCCATGTACAATGCCGGAACAGGAAGGGTAAAATCGACAGGCGCGCCGGAAGTTACTCTTAATTATATAAACAGAATTTTAGAAAACCGCAGAAAATTAGAAAGCCGCTTTCACTCAAAATTGATTAAAGAGGAAGAAGACCGTCTTTCTGATAGAACATCCGGCGGATTATTCAACCGAGTGTTTTAGAACCGAGGGTTCTAGTTCCGAATATCTCCCCAGCTTGTAATTGCTTTGCAGTTTTTTAACCGGCGCTGAGCGTGCTTGAATGCGTCATCACAGCCGCTTTGCCCTTGCGCCCACTCGGGAGCGTTTTGCGGATCTTTCTTCGACTCTATATTGACGGAAATCCCTTCTTTATCTGCTGTTAATAAAATTTTCCGCAGGTAAGCCAAATACGCTTCGTCGTAGATACCCTGCCCTTCATGCTCAACGGCTTTCCATGGAATATTAAGAGTAAATGAATTTTTTCCTGTTTCTTTAAGCCGGCGGAATTCTCTTTCGGCTTCTTCAAGGGGGAAAGGTTTTCCGACAAAGGAAATATTATCCATTGTTATTCGGCAAGGATTTCCAAGACTTGTTCGGGCGACTTTGCGTTTATAATTTCTTCGCGTTTTTCCGCGCTCTTAAATAACAAACTTACTTCCGCCAAGAACTGCAAGTGCGGCCCTGTTTTCTCCACCGGTGAAAGGGTCATGATGAAGATTCTGCACGGCTGTTTGTCCAAGGAATCAAAATCCACGGGGTTTTTGGAAACACCGATACAGGCGACCAGATCCTCCGTAGAGGCGCATTTGCCGTGCGGTATGGCGATTCCGTGTTTCATGCCGGTGGACATTTTTTCTTCTCGTTCCATTACAGCCGCTAATGCCGCTCCCTTGTCCTTAATTTTTCCGTTCCTGACAAGGATATCAAGCAACTCGTTAATTATTTCTTTTTTGGTAGTACCTTTTAAGTTAAGGTCTATGGTTTCCGTAGAAATTACAGTTTTGAGGTTCATAATAATAGTACTTTACCATAAAAACAATAAATAGTCAATACTGAGCCGCGCAGGATTCGAACCTCCGACCACCGCCTTAAAAGGACAGGAAGCGCCTTTTACTTCATTTTTTTTCGTTTTTCTTTATATTACCTATTAACGGATTTTGCCGAGAAAAATAAAGAAAAATGCAATATTTTCACTCATTATTTTTCTACACTTATGAGGAGAGATGCTTTTTATATTGTTTTTATGACTTGGGAAACATTCCTTCCAGATCGCTTTCCAAATTCGCTAAGCAACTGTACATCATTTCCGCCGTTACTGGACGCTCGCTGTACTGTTTCAATGCCATATCTATCGCCATTTCTTTGATTTTCTCCGGGCTGTACCGGCTTAACAGTTGGGGAAAATTATCTTCATCTAGTTCAAGTGTAATTTTTTCCATAGTTTATTTAGCCCGTTTCTTTTCAATTAGCGGCTTTATGCCGTAGAGGAATTCTCGCGGATCAATTTTACCCTTTAAGCTCTCCAACTCCTCTACGGTCATATTTTTCTTAAGCCTATCTTTCTGTTTAGATAAACGGTTTACTTCTGTATTGGACATATCATCGTAAATATGAATGTCAATATACTGTTTTACCCTGTCCGTCATAACCGCCCCTTTTATTATTCGGCTACTGTAATAATAATGCTAGGACAGGTATTTGTATAGATAGAGAGCCTAGCCCCGGAGCATTATTGCTGTACCTCACTAATTTTAAACGTGCCAAACATAGGATCAAAACTTTCATCTGTTAATGGGTTTTCTAAAGGTAGTTTGCCGGTATCGCCGACCGTAAACCGCGCCCATTCCTCGACCTGTGTTTGCGGTATATCTTCTTTAACCGCTATTACAAATTCAATGCGATAATGTTTCATTATTTCACCCCCATTTTGGATAGATTATATTTCCGTATTGCCAAGATTGCCGGGGCAGAATTGCCCCGAAATTCTGGCATTTTATTCAGGTTTTCCCCCTGCAAGATACAGAGGGCGCATATCTTGTTTTTCATCAAGCAGCCAAAGCGGCACGGATAAAATCCATGCGTTTTGCGGATAACGTTCTTTGTATGAATCTGGTTTTGTTTGAGAAAATAAATGTAACATTTCTTTAAGCGGTTTACGTTTGGGCTTTTCGTCAGTTTCGGCAAAAAAAGTCCAGCGTTTATTCGCCCATTTTGGATCGGGATGGGGGGCGCACCTTGCATGTGTATTAAAAATGTATACCCAACGCTCTCCTGATTTCGGTAGATAAGCCGCCATTCCCCGCTCGCTTATAAGCCCGTATTTGCTCTTTGACCAGTTAGAATTACACACCTCTCCTTTCCGTCCTTGATACCAGCCAAGTAGAATATAACCTTCAAGCTGCAAGTCTCCCTCTACATGATCTTTATGGTATTGCCGCAAGCGTTCTTCTCTTTCTTTTTCTACGGTTAAGCTTATTTCTTTTTGAAATTCGATTATTGTTTCTTTGTTCTGGTACATTTCATATTTTGCCATTGACAAGCATTGTTGAAGGGTGATCCACCTAGCATTATCGTTAAGCAGTTTGACCGCTTCAATTATTTCATTTACGGTTGCTGTAAGTGCTGCCATAATTTCCCCCTTAAAATATTTTATTAGTTCGGGGCAATATGCCCCGACCTTTTCCCCCTTATACCGCAAGAGCAAGCCGCGCCCCGAAGGTTGTTTTTCCGTAACCCCATGAGCCGGATACTATGCGTAACGCCGGATTTTTTGCGCCCATCGCCGAAACAACCGCCGCCATATTGCGCGGAACATAACCAAGCCGATAAAAGCCCCGACCGTTTTGAACGCCTACCATAACGGCAACCGCTGCGCTGTCCGCAGGGTTTTCGGGCTCCGGCACTAATACCGCCTTCACTTGTTCCGGCTTGTAAACGGCAAGCCGTTTAAGGGCTTCCTGTCTGTTTCCAAAAGACGTACCCTTTACCGCCAATTCAAGACCGCCAGCCTTACAGATCGCCCACGCTTTTTTGAAAGCCGCGCTTTTGTTTCTCATCTTCACAGACAGCCTGTTTCCCAGACTTACTACTTTGCTTTTCAATTCTCCGTTTGTCATGTTCTTGCCTCCGTTATCTTTATATTAAAAATGTAGTCCATAAACTTCATTATGTCAATAGAAAATTAAAAATATTTTCGTTTTTTTGAAAGATTTTTTGCGTTTTAACTTATCGCTTGTATAGTAAATTGTAGTTTTTAGGCTATATTTATAAAAATAAGTAGTTTATGGACTATCTTTTTTATTTAATATGTGTTATATTATTTACATGGTAGGATATACAGCTAAAGAAATTGCGGACATTTTGGATATAAACCTTAAAGCCGCCAAGTTAAGGATTTTTAGGGCAGGGATAAAACCCATAACAAAAGATGCTCTGTATGATAAGTCCGTACTCGATATTCTGAAAAACACCCCCGGCAAAGGCAGACCAAAAAAAGCCCCGACCGTCAAACGCGCAAGCAAGCCGATCAAGGGGAAAAAATGAATTGTAGGGAGGGGATATAACCGCCGAATTTTGAAAATAAATACTGTTTTTTGAACTTTTGTAAAAAGTTTCCGGAAGTCTTTATATATCCCTTTCGAGAAAAAACATTTTACAGAAGGACGGTTATATATTATAATTATGGATGTAACATGGGATGCCGCAAAAGACGAAAAAAACAGAAGGGTGCGGCATTTGCCTTTGTCGCTTGGCGGCTTGGTTCTTGACGATGAAATGCGTATTGAACGCCATGATGAAGAACACAGTACGCCGGATCAAGACCGATGGCAG
>Ga0268262_10001680_pt1 | contig 26970 bp, 23 predicted proteins | sample TergutNc150P3_FD_190354 | JGI IMG/M metagenome (GOLD analysis project Ga0268262, IMG submission 190354) | Nasutitermes corniger P3 segment gut microbial community from laboratory colony in Florida, USA - Nc150 P3 (SPAdes) (version 2) | ecosystem: Host-associated > Arthropoda: Insects >... | reverse complement strand
GGGGGGGGGGGGGCTGAATGGCGATGTCGCTGTCCGTATAGTATTCATACTACCCATAAATATAATATATCTCCAGAGTTAGCAACAGTATAGCATGAAAGGGAAAGATCAGGCAAAAGCGTATTGAGGGTTTAGGGACATTGACAGTAACTTTCTTAAAAGACTTGGTAAGAGCTTTTTATACTGGTTTTGACTCGGAACGGTCTTTGGGGGCTGTAAAAAACAATACCAAACGTAACACAGAGCCAATAGCAACAAGACCGAACGCCACCAACAGCATTGTACTCATAAAAACTCCTTAATGAAAATATACAAAGCCAACAGAAAACCTGCAATGCCACATAATTCGGCAATGACTGTTATACAACCCCGCATAACGGCAACAGAATTAGGTTTTCTTTTCGCGGATTTACCGTGTTTCTTCTTTGCCATGAATAATGCTAGTTTATACCAAAACTCTGTCCTGTCAAGGTAACAGGTAAAATCAAAAAAAGCGTTTGACGAAGAAAAGCATCTGCTCGAACCAGGACTGCTGATCGCCGAAGCCCGTGAACAGCATGGTTTATCCCAGAGAGAACTTGCCGTATCTGCCTGAATACTGACTATTCAACCCCTTCGCCTGGCCGCAAGGCCCGCGCCTGAGCGCGAACCCTGTGGCTGACCGAAGAAGACTAGTCGCCTTTGCGTTACTCTAAAAAGCCCGAATAGGACGGACGAGGTTTAAATTGCCCTTCGGGTAGTCGCTCTGATTACCAACCATCCAATACTGAGCAGCCCCGTTCCAATTATTCATGTTAGAATTATATCCCTCCGACGAAGACCAATAATAATTTGGATTCACAGTAGTGTTAAAATTGCCTACGTAGCTACGGTTTTTATACAGTTCGTTCAGCTCATCCTTACTGGGAAAGAACCAGTCGGATTTACCGCCGTTGCTATAGCTATCGCAGGCCAAGGCGGCAGGAGCGGCAGGGTCCGTGGCAAGAATGAGGGCGGTGTTACTTTTCCCTGTACCTAACGCTGTATCAGTACCGATATGCTGCCCGACATGGCCTGTTGACGCCCATGCAATCTGACCGCCACCGACATCATTGGGCGCGGCTTCAAGGTAATTGCAGATTCCTATACCTGTCATGTTAAAGCCATTCATGTCAACGTAAAAAATCTTTCCTCCGCCGGGGCCGGTATCGCCTATAGCGTAGCCAGTCGCCGGGAATACCGCTGTAACAGTAACCGTTGCGGCATTGCTGGTATTAGCGGGGTTGGTTGCAGGTGATGATGTCCCCGCAACCTGGAAGAAGTTTAACGCCACGCCATCCAGGGTGAAACCGCTTTTTGCCGTCAGAGTAATAGTTGCGGTGTATGTTGTTAGGCCCTTAAACTTTCCACTAACAAGGGATTGGTCCCATACAACGGTTCCCGTGTATTGCGCCGACGTGGCGATACTCGTTACCGCGGTTTCGTCGGCTACCGGCGGAGTAACGTCTGGAATGGCGGCAATATAAACTTTTTGGAGCCACTTGGCATACACGGTAATGCTGGTAGTAACGGTTATGGACGCAGTAAATACCGACCCGCTGCCATCCGACGCAGTGTTCCACCCAGCAAAAACCATGCCGCTTGGCGGTGTCGGGTCTCCGGGGAAGTTTGCGGCGCCTAAGGCTCCAGACGACGAAAGAACTTTTGTCGCGTGAGTCGTACCGCTGCCATCGTTCATTTCAAAAGTTACCGTGATGGCATACGTCCACTTTGCGTACACGGTGATATCCTCAGTAACGATGGTAGACGCGGTAAAAGCAGTACCAGTGCCGTCTGCCTTGGTATTCCATTCAACAAAATTATAGTCTCTTCGGGTGGGCGCTGTGGGCAAAGCTACGGTGCCGCCGGAAGCGGCATTCCTGCTTGTCGGGCTTGCCTCGGTGTCTCCACCGTTTTTGTCAAAAGTTACTGTGTAGGGTGTACTTGCGCTCCACCCGGCGTACAGGGTTATATTTCCGGTAACAGCGTCGCCAAAACTATATCGGTTAATACAGGCTGATTCCGTATACCAGTCAATAAAGTATTGGTTGGAATTAGCTGGATCCGATGCGGGCCGCGCGGCCCTGCTGTATTTCTTGACGGTTTGGCTTGAAACAGCGCTCCCGCCGTTGCTGTCGAAGCTTACGGTATAGCTGGGATAGTTAGACGGCTCCTGCATCTTGATGGAAATGTACCCATTGTTCCCCTGCTTTATCTGTTTTGTCTCGCTGCCCTCCGCTACAAGATCCCCCAAGTAATACGCCTGAACTAAAATTGTCCACAGCCCGGGTGTAACAGAGAAATTGACGGCCCCGCCGCCTGCGGGAATGTCCTTGACATAGGGCCCGCCTTTGCCTCCGCTTACGGTTATCCTATGGATAAGGTTTTTCGAGTCCAAAGTCTCGGCCCAGGCCACCGCTGCCCTGGCGCTTCCTCCGCCTATGGTAACGGTTATCAGGCCGTCGCCCTCTCCGACAACATACTCGTCTGCCATTGGATTGGCACAGGCAATTAACAAGGAACAGGCGAAAAGGGAAATCAAAACCGGCATCGCCGCGTTTTTCATTAAGCTTCCAATAGAATTTTTCATAAAGCAAAACCTCCAGAGCTTTCCAAAAGGCTCAATAGTCTACTCCAACGCCAAACCCGCCATTGCCGTCGCCGCCGACGCCAGGCTTGCCTGAGCCGCTTGCCATCCCAGTTCCGCCGGTTGTCCCTGTTGTCGCGGGGTCGTATCCCGCAGGCGGCGGGGGCAAGGTTCCCGCGCTGCCGCCGCTATGGGCGACCGACGCCATCTTGTATTGGTCTATCCCGCCTGAGGAACCGGCGCTTATCTGCACCGTGTAGCCGTAGTTTCCCTTAAAGGCAACTGTCCCTTCCAGGACGCTGACGCTCATCGCGTCAAAGTAGAAGCTTGTCCCCCGCACGGAAGCGGTGGCGGAAGGGCTGCTTACCGACACCGCGGCCTTGGCCCCGGCTGGCGGGTTCACGTCCACCCTCACCCTTCCGGCCTGGAGGTTCATGTTGAGGGTTTCAGTCCCAGCGGAGGCGCTAATTTCCGTCAGCGTCAGGCGCGTAAGCGGCCGCACGGCAATAACAGAGCTTCCTACTTCGACCAGGGCCGTGCTTTTAAAGCCGGTGGAAATAATCGTGTCCGCCCTTACCTGCGCCCCTGCCGTCGCGGGCGTAAAGGCGGAAGCCCCGGCGGCTTTAAGCTCCACGGTGCCGCTGATCTCTTTTATCGTTCCGTTCTGCGCAAAAGCGCAAACGCTTAGCCCGGCAAATAAAATTGCCAGAATCGCTTTTTTCACATTAGGCTCCTTGGTTTCCTGGCTATAGTATCCATATTACTAAATATAACACATCTCCCTGGTTAGCGACACCAGTAAAAGAAGACTTGAGTAATCGGGCATTTTTTGTATAGTAATAAAATATGCCAACAGAAGAAGAAAAGAAAGGGGTTCTTGTCATTGACTCAGAATTGCCAACAGGAATAATAGCGAATACAGCCGCAATTCTTGGAATTACATTAGGCTACAAACATCAATGTATAATAGGCAAGGACATAACGGACGCTTCCAACCAAAGTCATTTGGGAATCACCAATATTCCGATTCCGGTCTTAAAAGGAACAAAATCATTAATAAAAGAACTATTCGCGGAAGTAAAATCCAAATACAATAATGAGGTAACGGTGATTGATTTTTCAAAAACGGCGCAATTATCTACCGATTATGATGACTACACAGCGAAAGCCAAAAATCTTGCTTCAGATGAATTTGAATATTTAGGGATAGGGCTTTATGGGCCAAGAAAAATTTTAAATAAACTAACAGGAAGCATAGCTCTTTTACGCTGAATGATTAAAAAAAATAACGGTACAGTCCCCTACCGCCACACCAGCCAGAGGAAGACAGAGGCGGCCACGGTTGTGATTAAGGTAAAAGGGACGCCGACTTTAAGCCATTGACCGAAACTCATCGAAACATCCTGCTTGTGGAGTATGCCCACAGCGACCACGTTTGCCGAAGCGCCGAAGGGGGTAAGGTTTCCGCCAAGGCAGGAACCAACCAGCAGAGCAAACATATAGAGTTCCGGCTTTATGGCAAGCTCCCTGGCCATAATTCCCGCGACAGGCAGCATGGCGATGATGTAAGGCACATTGTCAACAAAACCGGAAATAAACACGGAAACCGCGATGATCAACAAAAAGCCAAAGAACACATTATCGCCGACTATATGCAACAGAAAAACCGCGAACACTTCCAGAAGGCCAGTCTCTGTAACCGCGCCCACAACCACAAAAATCCCGATAAGGAACAACACCGTGTCCCAGTCAAGTTCCTTAATCATCTTCCATGATTTGGCGGTTCCCTCTCCGCGCGCCAGAGCGAACCAAAGAAAACCCAATATGCCCAGCGCTATAACCAGAATACCCGAGGCCATGGTAAGCCCGTCAAATATAAACGAGAACGCGGCAAGTCCCACGATCATAAGCACTAACAAAACGGAAGGAACAATAGAGAGAATTTTCTCCCTTTCAATTTTTACCTTTTCCCTTCCCGCCTTCGCGAAAAAACAGTAAAAAAACAACGCGCCGGCGATCATGCCGATTTGAACCGCGAAGAAAATTGAGGGCCTGCCCTGATAAAAGAAAAAGTTATTGAAATTAAAACCTGAGTAATCGGCAAAGATCATTGAGGGCGGATCGCCCACAAGCGTCGCCGTGCCCTGGAGGTTTGCCATAACCGCAAGGCCGACCATAAACATTTTTGGGGGGAGTTTGAGTTTTTGGCAGAAGGCCAGGGCAATCGGGGCCATGACCAGCACGGTGGCTACATTCTCGACAAAGGCCGAAATTATTCCCGTCATAACAAGAATCGCCACGATTGCGAAGCCTACGCTTGGCGAATGAAGCACTATGGAATCGGCGATAGCGGCGGGAACCCTTGAGTAAATAAAAAGGTCGGCCAAAACCAGACTGCCCACAAATATCATAAGCACAATCCAGTTGATATGCGCCAACGCTTCGACAGGACTAATCGCCTGTATTACCAGCATAAGAACCGCCGCCCCAAGTGAGGCCCACGATTTCCGCTCCGGAAAAACAATAATTAATCCATACATTAACACGGCCGCGACAAGGACAATCCATTTCATATTATATTAAAACTAACATAAAACTATGTATAATGAAATACACATGAAAGAACTTTTGACAGCTATCAACAGTCCTATTGTAGACAGATCCAGCCGTCTGGTTGCGCTAGAGTCCCTGGCAGCGAAAACTCCAAAAGGTCTATTCGGGAATTTAGAGCGGGCTTCCGCTGAGATAAACAACCACATTCACACGATCTACAGTTTTAGCCCCTATAGCCCCAGCATGGCGGCCCTGCTTGCTACGGAAGCGGGGCTTGGCGCGGCAGGCTCTGTTGACCACGATTCCATCGCCGCCGCGGAAGAGATGCTTTCAGCCTGCGCGCTCTTGGGCATCGGAGGCTGCGCGGGCTTTGAGGTAAGGGCGAGCTTCAGAACAGGCGCGGACGGGAAACCAAGCCCCTTCGCGTCAAGGAAAATCAACAACCCGGATTCCGTTGGATACGCCTACATGACCGTGCAGGGCATTCCAGGGCAGGCGATTAAAAAGACGGCGGAGTTTCTTACGCCCATCAGGGCGAAACGTCTCGGGCGCACCAGGGCGATGGTCAAGCTGGCTAACTCCATGCTACCGGAGGCGGGGCTTTCCGAAATTGATTTTGACGCGGATGTTTTAGCCCAATCAAAATACGACGAGGGAGGAGAAATTACCGAGCGCCATCTTTTAAAGGCGGTTGCCGACAAGATCATTTTGAAATTCGGGAAAGGCCCGGAGCTTTGCGATGGGCTCAAGCTAAAAATGGGAATCGCTATTACTCCCAAACAAATTGCCATGTTCGCCGACGCGGACAATCCCCATTACATATACGATTTATTGGGAATTCTAAAAACCGAATTCCTCCCCAAAATATTTATTCAGCCCGATGAACAGGAGTGTATTCCCGCGGCACAGGTTACCGCTTTTGCCCAATCCATCGCCGCCATTCCGGCTTACGCCTACCTCGGCGATGTGGGCGAGTCGCCAACAGGCGACAAAAAGGCGGAAAAATTTGAAGACGACTATATAGAGGAACTCTTTGCCGAAATTTCCCGGCTTGGCTTTAGGGCGGTTACATACATGCCCCCAAGAAACACCCAGGAGCAGTTACGCGATTTAAGGCGGCTTTCAGCCGAATGGGGTTTTATGGAAATCTCCGGCGTAGACATAAACAGTTCCCGCCAGTCCTTTAACTGCCCCGAAGTCTTAAAACCTGAATTCCGCCATCTTCTGGATACCACCTGGGCTTTAATCGCCCATGAGCGGCTTGCGTCGGTTGACGAGCGTTACGGGCTTTTTTCGGATAAGAATCCAATCGCTTCCATGAATCTCGCGAAAAGGCTCGCTTTCTACGCCGAATTAGGGAAAAAACTCGACCTTCATCATCCCGATGAATCCGCAGTTATGCTGGCTAAAGAAATTGATAAAGGAAATACCTGATACTTTGGGGGATAGTATGAACAAAGAATATTTCGCGGCGCTTGTCAGGGGATTTTGCGTTAACCTGTCGAAAAAGCCGCAAATGGTGATTTCAGAATCGGCGGATAACGTCCCGGCTTTCGCCATGAAGGTAGAAATAAAAGACGGAGAAGACGAGGCAAGCGCCGCCAAAGCCATACAAAAGTCCTACGAAGCATGGAAAAAATCCAACGCCTCACGCGATCCAGGCAACGGCAATATTCCGCTTCCTTCCTGCGTCGCGTTATGCGCCAACGGAAAAACTGAAACCATGTACTGGATTGGCGCGGATTTTGATTCGGCGCGCAAACGGCTTTCCGAAAGAGACGCCTCGCCTGAAATTCTATCTGTCTGTAAAGCGGGGACAACGGTAGACCCTTTAGAAAGGGCTTTGGTTGTAAAAAATAAAATCGCGCTTGTTACAGGCGGGGCGCAGGGCATTGGGGAAGAAATTGTCAGAAACCTGGCCTCCGCGGGCGCGCTTGTTTTCATCGCGGATTTAAACCTTGAAGGGGCGCAAAAACTTGCGGACGCGATAAACGCCGAAGAAAAGAGAACCGCCGCAACGGCAATAAAAGCGAACGTCTGCGACGAAGCTTCCGTCGCGGCAATGTTTAAAACAATTGCCGGAACAGCGGGCGGTCTGGATCTCTGCGTCAGCAACGCCGGAGTGCTCAAGGCCGGCAGCGTGCTTGAACAGCCGCTCTCTGATTTTAAATTTGTTACCGATATAAACTATACGGGCTTTTTTATTATCTGCAAGTTCGCCGGTCAGCTTCTGCGGATTCAACATTACACGGCGCCTGACTGGAAGACCGACATAGCGCAGATCAATTCAAAGTCCGGCCTGGAAGGTTCAAACAAGAACGGCGCTTACTCAGGCGGCAAATTCGGCGGCCTGGGCCTCGTGGCGAGTTTTGCCCTGGAGTTGGTTGACTACAATATCAAAGTAAACGCCATCTGCCCTGGCAACTTTCTGGACGGCCCCCTCTGGTCCGATCCCGAAAAAGGGCTTTTTGTCCAATACCTTAAAACAGGCAAAGTGCCCGGAGCCAAAACCGTCGCCGATGTCCGCGCTTTTTACGAGTCCAAGGTTCCGATGAAAAGGGGCTGTACAGGCAAGGATGTGATCCGCTCGCTCTTTTACATCGTGGAGCAGGAATACGAAACGGGGCAGGCCATTCCGGTAACCGGTGGTCAAGTGATGCTGCATTGATATATAATACAAGTAAAAAAAATCAGGAGAAAAAAATGAAAAAAGGATCGCGCTTGTCTGTGTTTTTATTCGTTACTGTCTTATCGCTTTTATCGTTTGGGTGTTCAATGACGCAGGAGCAAAAAACCGCGACAATTGAGCTTAAATCAAACGCGACTACCGGTTATAAGTGGGTCTGCGCTATATCGCCGCCGGAAGGCGTTGTACGCCAAGTGTCAGATGAATACATTCCCGACGAAAACAAAGAGGGAGTGACTGGCGCCGGCGGAAAACAGGTCTTTACTTTTGAAGCTATTGCCAAAGGAGAAGCGGAACTTGTTTTTTCCTATCTCAGAACATGGGAAACAGTTCCCCCTCTGGAAACTAAAACCTACAAAGCAATTGTGGATAGCAAGAACAACCTGACGCTGAAGGGCAAATAATTAATCCACCTTAAATTTAGAAACCTCTCCTGAAAGCTCATTACTGGCGCGCTGATTTTCCGTGCTTATTCCATTCACGTTGTTGATCGCCAAAAGAATCTTATCCGCGCTGCCCGATATTTCGTTCATATCGTTTTCAATCCCACTGGTGATCGTTCCCAATTGGCGGCTTTTTTGGGCAATTTCATTCCCCTCGGAAGACATCTTCTCTGAACCGTTTTTTACCATGCCGGTAAGTTCATTAAGCTGCTCTATGGAATTCAATATCTCCTTGCCGCCGGTTTCCTGTTTTTCCATAGCGCCGCGGATATTATTTTCCTGATCTGAAACAATTTGAACACAATTATCAATGACGGCAAACCTGTTCAGGACTTCCTGTGTAGATACGGTAATTGTATCAATGGCGGCTCTGATATGTTTGAGCATATTGGTTGTGTTCTTTGCCTGTTGACCTGATGATTCAGCAAGTTTCCGTATCTCACTGGCAACAACCGCAAACCCTTTGCCGGCTTCTCCGGCATGGGCCGCTTCTATGGCGGCGTTCATGGAAAGCAGACTTGTTTGACTTGCGATATTTTCCATTATCGCGTTTATTTCTGTCAGCCCTTCTGAATCCTTCGCGATTTGCTCAACATCACGGGAAACCTCGGCTATACTGGCTTTCCCCGCTTCAGACGCGCTTGTCAGGGCGACTACATTCTCGGCGTTCTTAACAAGGGTCTGAACTACCGAATGAATATTGGCAAACATTTCCTGAATGGCAGAAGAAGATACGGATACACTTTTCACTTGCTCTTTGATATACCCGTTTAATTTTTCAATGGTACCCATAATGACATTCATGGCATTGGTGCTTTCAGTTATGTTTGAACCCTGGACATCTATACGCCCATTCATATCCTGAATTTTCTTCATGATATTATTTGTGGCAACGGATGTTTCCGTCATGTGTTCGGAAAGATTATTGCTTATTTTTTGAAGCAATAAAGATTTATCCCTGATTACCTTCACTAAACCCTCAATAGAATCGAAGGTCTGATTGAAAATGCCCGCCATATTGCCGATCTCGTCTTTTGATTTAATAGCAAGCCGGCGAGTCAGATCGCCTCCAAGGCCATTCAGAAAATTAATTGTGTATTTGATAGGACCGGTAATGGAAAATCGAATTGCCAAACTCAGAATTATCGCGGCGGCTATAACGACAAAGGCAATTGTAAAAAGCACCTTTGTATCGCGCTGAACTGTCATGGTAGCCAAGGCTTCGATCTTCTCGTACTTTTCTGTGGCCCCAAGAACAACCTGATCAACGCTTTTACGATGGGTCGTATACAGGGCCTTCAAATCGCCCTGCGCCAGTTTTTTGGCGTTTTCGCGATCTCCGCTTTGCAGAGCGGGGATAAATTGATTAAAGACAATATCATAAAACCGGATCGCCGGATCATAAGCCCCTGTCAGCATGGCGTCCCGCAATGCCCCCTTTTCCAGCAGGGGTTCATTTACCCAAAATTGATGACGTTCATTGTAATCGGCCTGAAGCCGCTTGAGTTCGGTAAAAAAATAATTCATCTGGGCGGGGTCGGTTTCATCTACCACCTGCAAAACATCCAGATACGATTCAATTATGTACCCTGGCGGCGGCAGTACATCGGCAATCAAATCTTTGCTCATTATGATTTGGTTGTACAGGTTTCCATGAATACGAAGGATGTTCAGAGTTGAGAACGAAAGCATACCGAAAATGGAATAGCCAACGACAAGAACGATTAATAACACCATTAGTTTTATGCCAATGCTGGCGTCTTTAAATAAATTCACTTTTTTCAATCCCCTGAGCCTATCTGATTCAACTAAAAATTGTTAATTATTCATATTTCAATTATTTTCCTTTGTCAACCATTTTTAGCTTTAAATATATAGTGCGGCATATCCATATTGTAATAATGTTTCATTACTTCATCCGTTTTTTCCATCCCTATTCTTTTTGCCACATTTTGCGAAGCTATATTGCTTTCCCGTATTATTGAATATACGCTTTTGGCGCTTAATTTTTCAAAGGCGTATTTTTTGCAGCCAAGCGCCGCTTCCGCCGCGTAGCCTTTATGCCAGTGTTCCTTTTTAAACAAATATCCTATTTCCAAATATTCTTTCCCGTTTAAATCCTGAATTGTCAAGCCGCATTGGCCCAAAAATTCTTTTGTTCCCTTGTGTATAACGGCCCATAACCCAAACCCGTGTTTTTCGTAATGGCCGGCAATTAATTTATCGTACCAGTTTTTAACCTCATCTTCCGAAAACGAATGATCGTACGCGTACATAACATCTTTGTCTTGCAGAATTTCACACAGATCATTATAGTCGTTGTCAGTAAATTCGCGTAAAAATAACCTGTCCGTTTCAAATATTTTTTTCATTATTCATAATTATATTCAAATAAAACTACTTGAATAAACCCTCAATTTCCTCCATATTGAACTCGGCGATAGAAACAAAAAAGGAAAGAGGAAAAAAATTTATGAAATTGCTTCATTCACTAAGATTCCGGTTTATCGCGCTTCTTTCCCTTTTCATTATTCTCCTGATCGGAATAACGTCTGTGCTGGGAATACGCCAAATTTCAGAGGAGGTATCGAAGACCTTTGCCGCGCAGGGCATTTTCATAGTCGAAAAAGCGGTCTCACTTATTGACGGGGATTCCTTTGAGACGCTGGCAAAATCGAGGGACCCTGACGACCCCTTTTATGAAGAAACCAGGCTTAAACTGCTGCAACTAAAAAACTTTTCAAACTGTGTGTATCTGTACACCATGGCGCCGGTAAACGGCAATATTTGGCAGTTTGTCATTGACGGAAGCGCAGAACCGGAAGACACTGAGAATTTTTCCAATATCGGCGATGAAGAGGATACCAGCGGTTATGACAACGCGTTTAAGCGGGTGTTGGTTTCAGGAAAGACCGAGAACGGCAATTTGGTAGATCAGGAAGGATGGGGCTGGCTGGTTTCAATTTATTCTCCCATCAAAAATTCCGCGGGAAAGACAGTGGGAATAGCCGCCTGCGATTTTAACGGAGATAACCTTCATAACACCATTATTTCAAACATACGGCGGCAGATAATTATCGGCGGAATTTCCGTGCTGTCAGGTCTTACGCTGGTTATGTTTTTACTGCGGCAAATTTTTTCGCCCCTTACAAGAATTAACTCCATCCTGAAAGAAGTCTCAATGGGCGAAGGCGACTTAACCGGAAGGATCGAACTGGTCAAGGATGACGAGGTCGGCGAATTGGCCGGTTATTTCAACCTTACGATGGAAAAAATCAGAAACCTTGTAGGAATAATAAAATACAAAATCAACGGGCTTAACTATACCAGCTCTGAACTTTCCGCCAATATGGGAAAAACCTCAAAAGCCGTTCAGCAAATTTCATCTAACCTTGACAACATGGAAAACCTTATGATCAAGCAGGAAAGCGGCGCGGAAGAAGCCGGCAAGGCGGTAGGGGATATTAAGGAAAGTATAGCCAACCTGAGAAAAATGATAGAAGACCAAACCGACAGCGTTGACAAATCGTCTTCCGCTATTGAAGAAATGACCGCGAACATTCATTCGGTAACCCAAACCCTGGCGGAAAACGGCAAAAATGTAGACGCGTTGACCGAAGCGTCGGAGAACGGAAGAACAGGCCTTCAACTGGTCTCGCAGGAGATACATGGAATAGCCCGTGATTCAGAGGGACTTTTGGAAATTAACTCGGTGATGGACAGTATCGCAAGCCAGACCAATCTGCTTTCGATGAACGCCGCGATTGAAGCGGCCCACGCGGGAGAAGCGGGCAGAGGCTTTGCGGTGGTGGCCGGTGAAATCCGCAAGCTTGCCGAGTCATCGGGGCAGCAGTCAAGAACCACCGCGGCGATGCTAAAAAAAATAAAAGCGTCCATAGACAACATCACCAAATCGTCTAACGAGGTGCTGGAGCGTTTTGGCGCAATAGATTCAGGCGTAAAAACAGTTTCCGAGCATGAACAGAATATCCTGGCCGCGATGGAAGAGCAGGAAACGGGCGGAAGACAAATACTGGATTCTATAAACCGTCTTAGGGACATAACGACTTCGGTTAGAAAAGGCTCCGATGACATGGATGAATCGGGCAAAACTTTGTTTAAGAATACAGACGGATTTATTAAAACCAGCAAAGAAACGGTAAATGGCATGAACGAGATACTAAAAGGCATTAACCAGATAAATATTTCCATCAGCCATGTGAACGAAATGAGCGCGGAAAACAACCGGAACTTTGAGTCGCTAAAGCAGGAAACGAACAAATTTAAAGATACCGTTGGTAACGAAAAGCCGAAACTCCTTGTGGTGGATGACGATGTTATCTTCCTTGAAATGGTAAAAACAGAATTACAGGATGATTACGAAATAATTACCGCCAAATCCGGCAAAGACGCTCTGGGCTTATTCTACCAGGGCCTTGATCCCAAATTAATACTATTGGACTTAGTGATGCCGGATATGGACGGATGGAGTACTTACAGCAGAATAAAAGATATAAGCGGCACACACAATATTCCAATGGCAATTATCACATCTTCAAACGATCCGAAAGACGTACAACGGGCGCGGGAAACGGGGGCGGTTGATTATATCAAAAAGCCCATTGATAAAGACGAGTTGCTGGAAAGGATAGCGAAGATCTTAAAGAAGTAACCCGTCATTTTTCAGACTCTGAATTTTCCTGTAAGGATACATTAATTGCTCTCACTGTTTGATTTACCGTTTTTTGTATGTCTTTAAGCATTTTTTCCGTAAGTTTATTAATATCGCTGGAAATGTTATGTTCGGGTTTTAATAAATCGTATGGATTAACTTTTAATCCTGCCGCGATTCCGGCTAAAGTTTCAGAGCTTGGCCATTTTTCCCCTCTCTCAATCGCCCCTAAAAACGGCGGTGAAATACCTGCTTTTTCCGCCAGCTCTTCTTGAGTATAACCTAAATTTTCCCTATAAAGTCTTGCGTTATAACCCAAAAGGTTTTTTATAATTTCCCCTTGCTGTTCTTTTTGTGTCATGTATTCAATTATTATTTTAACAGCTTGTAATATTATCTAATATCTTATAGAATAGTGCCTATTCTTTGGGTATATGTAAAAAAACAAGCGTCATTTTGACGTATGGAGAAAAAAAATGAAAATTCGCATGAAACTTTTTTGCGGTTTTTTTGTTGTTGTCGCAATTGGAGTTTTTCTTGGCGCAGTAGGCCTATATAGCGACAAAAAACTAACATCGTCATCCGAGGATGTTCTTCACCTGGCAGATACAAGAACAAGCATTTCTTCGATACTAAGTTCGCATTACAACTGGAGGCACGGGCTGTCACAAACAGTGTATACCGGAGCGGCGTTTACTGGTTCCCTCGATTCCACCGCCTGTTCTCTGGGCAAATGGCTAACCAGCGACGAAGTAAAAAATATGACCGACCAAGAAGTTATTTCATTACTCCAGCAAATCATTGAACCTCATCGCTTCATTCACGCCAAAGCGGGGGATATTGTTAACCTCCTAAAAAACGAGGAAACAAATGAAGCTTCAAGGATATTCAGAGATGACGTTTTACCGAAGACGATGGAGGTCATCTCCGATTTGGAAAAAATGCAGGATCGGTACGGTGTTTTGCTTAACGACAAAATACATGAAATCCATAATGTTGGCTTGACGTTTGAAGAAATCATCATAGCGTTCATTATTGTCGCGATAATTGCAAGCGTTCTTTTAACGTTAATTATCACATCGAAGATAACCAAACCAATTGTAAGGGTAGCCGAGATACTCAAAATCGTAGCCGAAGGCGATCTGACACGAAGCATCAATGTCGAGACAAATGACGAGGTAGGCAATCTTGCAAGCGACTTTAACTTTTCGATGGGAAAAATTAGAAACCTTGTCGGCTCAATAAAATACAAAATCAACGGGCTTAACCACACCAGTTTTGAGCTTTCCACCAGTATGGGCAAAACTTCAACAGCGGTACAGCAGATTACATCGAATCTTGACACCATGAGGAACCTCATGGTCAAACAGGAAGACGGCGCGGAAGAAGCTGGCAAGGCGGTAGAGGATATAAAACTCAATATTGACAGCCTAAAAAAAATGGTAGAAGAACAGACCGACAGCGTTAATGTATCGTCTTCGGCCATTGAGGAAATGACCGCCAATATTAACTCGGTAACCCGTACGCTGGCGGAGAACAGCAAAAACGTCGGCGCGTTAACTGAGGCGTCGGAGAACGGCAAAACCGGCGTTCAAATGGTCGCGCAGGAAATACGGGAGATAGCCCATGATTCCGAGGGACTCCTGGAAATAAACTCGGTGATGGAAAACATCGCCAGCCAAACTAACCTGCTTTCAATGAACGCCGCGATTGAAGCGGCCCATGCCGGAGAGGCGGGAAAAGGCTTTGCCGTCGTAGCCGCCGAGATCCGCAAGCTTGCCGAGTCGTCGGGACAGCAGTCAAAAACCACCGCGACTATGCTCAAAAAAATAAAAGCGTCCATAGACAACATTACTAAATCATCTGATTCGGTGCTGGAGCGTTTTGGCGCCATAGACTCAAGCGTAAAAACAGTTTCCGAGCATGAACAGAATATCCTGGCCGCGATGGAAGAACAGGAGGTAGGTGGAAAACAAATACTGGATTCTATAAGCAGACTTAGGGAAATAACGTCCTCTGTTAAGAAAGGGTCTGATAACATGGCTGAATCGGGAGAGACTCTGGTCCAGGAAACAAATGGATTTATAAAAACCAGCAAAGAAACAGTAGAAGGCATGAACGAGATACTGAAAGGCATTAACCAGATAAATGATTCGGTGAACCGTGTAAACGACATGAGCCTGGAAAACAACCGAAACTTCGATTCCTTAAAAGCGGAAACGCAAAAATTTAATGATACCGCCGGCAACGAGAAGCAGAAAATCCTCGTAGTAGATGACGACGTTATTCATCTTGAAATGGTACAAGCGGTGCTATCAAACGAGTATGATGTATCCACCACAAAATCAGCCAAAGAAGCGCTGGGCTTATTCTACCAGGGCCTTGTTCCTCAACTAATACTATTGGACTTGATAATGCCGGGTATGGGCGGATGGGATACTTACAGCAGAATAAAAGCGATTAGCGGCCTGCACGATACCCCAATAGCGTTTTTCACATCTTCAAATGATCCTAAAGACATAAAACACGCGCACGAAATTGGGGCGGTTGATTTTATCAAGAAGCCTTATGATTCAGACGATCTCATAAAAAGGATAGCGAGAATCCTGAAATAATAAGCTTGTGGCGCTAGATTTCCGGCGCGTTTTGTAAAAGGTAGTTTTCCGCCTCTACATTCCACAGATTCCCATACCGCCCGCAGATTTCCGCGAGTTTCGCGAAGAGAGGGTTGGTCTTGCCAACCGCTTCAAAGTCGTCAATGGCGGTAAGCGGGATTTTTTTATGCGTGTAAATCAGCTTTTTGCCGCCAGGAATTTTATCCAGGTCAATAGTCGCGTTTACCGCCGCGTCAAGGCCGCCTATGTGGGTGATCATAAAAACCGGATTGAGTTTTCCCTGGGCCATCATGGCAAGGGATTCTTTCATGTCGTCGGTGTTGCCGCCTGATGTTCCCACAATGTGGTGGGACTCGTAATGCACGTTGTAAAAATTAAAGCTGGCGGAAAAAGCCGTGTCCGTGGGCCCGGCGAAAAAGTTCAGACAGCCGTCCCGGCCCAATAGGCTGTCGCCCATTTCCAGCACTGGCTTAACCGGCGCGAAAACGAAAACGTCATCGTATAGCCGTCCTCCGTTCAATGACTTTAAATGGCCCGCCGGATCAGAAATATCTTTGGTGTTCACATAGTGAAGTTCCACACCGTTCTTTTTTGCTTCCTCAACGCTTAGGAGCTGAGCCGCCCGCGCAAGACGTTTATCGTCGATGTCGGTAACAACAAGGCGGGACGGCTTTCTCTTGTTATGAACTGCGTAATCAATAGCTCCAAGCCCCATTGGGCCAACGCCGGCAAGGAGGGCAAGGGAGCCTCCCTCAACAATCCCCATTGAGTGAACGTATGAACCGCCCTTTGTGTGGTATTGGGCGTTAAAGGCGCCGACTACGCAGGAAACAGGTTCCGCAAGAGAGCCCATGAAAAAATTATCCGCCCTGTATTCCAAAAGGCAGTCCATTTCCATTACTTCTTTTGGGATGACAATATAAGTCGCGTCTCCGCCTATGTACTCGTACGAGTATCCGGGCGCCCAGAGCGTCGGGACTCCGGTGTCATCGGGGTAATTCAACGCGGGCTGTATCGCGAATTTATCCCCCGCTGAAAATTTTCCCGCCCATTTCGCGCCAACCTTTTCAATGACGCCGCAGAATTCGTGGCCGATAATGGGCTGGTTCCGCGCCAGGTCGTGGCGCGCCCTTTTGTGAGCGCCACCCTGCACGGCAAGCTTATGGCTGGACATACAGATCGAATCGGAAACAACTTTCGCCAGTATTTCGTCATCAGCGATTTCAGGCAGATCAAATTCATCAAGCCTTAAATCGTTTACTCCGTATAAGCGTATTGCCTTTGTCTTCATCGCCGTTTATCCAAAACAGTTTTCTCGTACTGATTCACTTTCTCCAGCCAGTCGATACCAGCGGGAACTCCGGCGTTAAGACACAACTTGTCCCAGACTGCCGGGAACGGCAGAGTCTTGAGCTCCTCCATCAACGCGAGGCGCTCGTGGTATCTGCCTGAGGCTTCGGCTTTCTTTAAAAGTTCCACCGGCTCAAGAAGCGCCTCCAAAAGACCCTTTAGCAAACTTCTGCTCCCGATTGTCCACGCCGCGATACGGTTGATCGACGCGTCAAAATAATCCAGGGCGATGTTTACGCGGTTAAGGTATTTGTGCCTGACTATCTCTCTGCAAACATCCCTCAGCTCATCTGAAAAAATCGCGACGTGATCCGAGTCCCAGCGGACTCCCCTGCTGAAGTGAATCAAAAGGCCCGGCACAAAAAGCATGATGGCGGAGATTTTGTCGGCGATTGTTTCGGTCGGGTGGAAGTGTCCCGTATCCAGGCAGAGCCTGATCTGTTTCGAAGTGGTATAAGCCAGATAAAACTCATGAGAGCCTACTACATAGGATTCACTTCCAATCCCGAAAAGTTTGGATTCCACAGCGTCGGTAATTGTATTCGCGTCATATTTAACCGAAAGAATATCGTCCAGCGCGTCTTGCAACCTCTTGCGCGGGGAAAGGCGGTCAGCGGGCAGGTCTTTTGAGCCGTCTGGTACCCAGATGTCGTTAACTGAAGCGGAACCCTGATTGCTCCCTAAAGCGGACGCTATTTTACGCGAAGCCTTTGCGTGCCTTATCCAGAAATCCCTTATTTTAGGATCGGCGCTTGAAAGGGTATAGCCGGAATCGGCCATGGGGTGCGAGAAAAAGCTCGGGTTAAAATCCAGGGGAATTTTATTTTTCTTTGACCAGTCCATCCATTTCTGAAAGTGCTCCGGTTCGAGCGCGTCCCTTGATACTTTCTTGCCCTCAGGCTCCGCGTAAAAGGTGTGGAGGTTAAAACGCTTTGTTCCGGGAATTAGGGTAAAAGCGAATTCGGCGTCCGTTCTAAGTTCATCCCCGTTCCTCGCCCTGCCCGGATAATTGCCGGTGGTCAGAATACCGCCGCCTGACAGCCCGTCCGCTCCCTCAAAGCCGGTAACATCGTCCCCCTGCCAGCAATGTATGGATATGGGAATATCCATCGCCGCGCTTATTGTTTTGTCTGTGTCGATGCCAAAAGCGGCGTAGACAGGCTTTGCCAGAGCATAAGCTTTTTCAATTGTTTCCGGGTTTAGACGCGATTCCATGTTTTCCTCCTAATAAAGTCTGTCAATAATGTAGACACATTATTGACAGATTACCTTAAAAATTGCATTTTCGCAGCCTTTAGGCGAGAAAATGCAAGGTCTGTCCGCAAAGTAACCGACTTTGTGGACAGACCCTACTTTACTGAGACCTTCGCGCGATAGCGTTCCACTTCCCAGTTATTTATAAAATCAATTTTGTCTTTCGTCATGAACAGCGGCCCGCCGAACGATTGCGAGTACACCGCGACCTTAATCGTGTCCCTGAACAGCTCAAGCGCCAGGAGGGCGGCTTTTTCCGATGCCCCAACGCCGAAGACCCCCAGGCCCTGAACCGCGGCTATTTTCGGTTTCCTTCCGGTTCTCTCAACATACTGTGCCCAGGCGTCGCGAATACCGGCGTCTGTATTTGCTTCTACAAAAAGCGGATCGCTTCCGGCGTAGACAATGTGATCCGGCGAAAAGGCCGACGAGACCGGCGCAAAGGACGCGCGATCTTTGACAAGCGCGGATATTTCACCGCCCCGCATAAAAACCGCGGAACCGGCAAGACCCGCCAGTGTTTTTATGTATCCGCCAATTTGAGGATCGTCGTGAATGATTTTTTCATCAGAAAAATCCGGATGCCGTTTTATACGCGCGCCTATTTTTTCCATAATTCCATCGTATATTTTTTTTATGCCTTCCACGCTGTTGTCTCCCACAAAAACGCCGTGGTTCTGCAAAAAAATGACAGCCGCCGCTTTGCCATTTTTGGATTTATATTCATCAGTGGCGGTCTTTACAATTTTGGAAAGCGTATAGCCGGGATTAACCGGAGCAATCCAAACGGCATCCTTGCCAAAAATTTCTTCCGCCGCTTTTTCTCCCTGCCGTGAGCAGGTAAGTCCGTTTACCAGCGCAGGATGCAGATGCACAACAAAAGTAAAAGGCAGAATGTCGTGCAGTAAAGTCTCTACGCTTGGCCGCTTTTTTTCTTCGCCTGCTTTTCTCGCGGCCATCAGATCCATCAACACCGCGTTTTCCCGCTCGTCGCTTGATTCGGGGTAATTTTTTTTCCAAATCATCGCCAGGGCATTTCTGTCCATTTTCACAAAGGAATCGGGGGCCGCTTCTGCCAGGGATATGCCTGACCCCTTAACATAAAGAGTGGCTTCGTCTTTCCAGGACGTGTTCCCGCCTCCGGCGAGTACATAGTCGGGATTTTTTCCGTAAAAACGGGATATTTCGGCTAACGCTTCAAGACTCATCATTTTATCCATTGAAAAACAATTGTTGAAAGACAATTGATAGATTATGGTACAGTCTTACGCTGATCCAGTCTACCGTAAATGGACAATTCTATTGAAAAGATGGAGAAAAAGATTTAAAATTCCGTAATGGCTCAAAACAGCGTCGCCAAGGACTTGTTTCTTCACTACTTGCCCTACAGCGAAGAAGACGAGAAGCTGGGGATGCTTTGCACCACCGCAGGTTTCGCGAGGGTTCCGCCGGGCGCGGCATACCCGCCGCAAAAAAAAGACCATCCGGCTATTTTTAGGCCGGTTGCCGTTGGCCGTGTACTGCCGGAATTCCAGATCGTTTATATCACCGCCGGGGAAGGGGTTTTTACATCGGGAGACGTGTCTTATAGCGTTACCCCCGGTTCGGTATTGCTCATTCTGCCGGGAATAAAACATTCTTATCATCCGCTTTTGGAAACCGGATGGCACGAATACTGGGTTGGCTTTAAGGGAGCGTACTTTTCAGGCCTTATCAAAGAGGGGCGCTTTTCACCGGATCAGGTTTTTTTTCAGATTGGTCTGCACGATTCCATTATATCGTTGTTTAATTTGATCTTTGACGAGATAAAAGCCCAGCGTCCCCTTTACCAGATAAAAGCCTGCGCCGCCATTCTTTCCCTTATTGCCGAGGTACTTACAAGGGACCGCCGGAAAGAGCAGCTCAACTCATACCAGAAAACAGTTGAAAAGGCAAAATACTTAATGGAATCCAATGTCTTTAGCGAAATTGATCTTTCAAGCATAGCGGAACAACTTGGAATCAGCACTTCAAGGCTCAACGAAATATTTAAGACCTATACTTCCATGACGCCTTATCAGTATTACATTCAAATAAAAATATACAAAGCGGAAAGTCTTTTGGAACAGCAGGAGCTTTCAGTAAAGGAAGTGGCGCACAAAATAGGATTTGAGGATCAATACTATTTTTCCAGGCTTTTCAAAAACAAAACCGGGGTATCGCCTTCAGAGTGGAAGAATTTTATGACCAAGATATAAGATTCGTACCGCTCTTTAGCGCGAACTAGCTTTTAAATTCCTCTATATTAAAAGACTTCTCCACCAATTTCTCAAACCCGCCTTTCACAGCCGGATCCCCCGCCGCCTGCAGTTGAAGCAGAATGTTCCCAACCGCGGTCGCTTCAGCCGGGCCCGCGAAAACGGTTTTCCCCGTGTATTTCGCGGTCAGCGTGTTTAGGTACGCGTCTTTGCTGCCCCCGCCAATAATAGAGATTGACGGGTATTTTTTTCCGGTGATCTTTTCAAGATCGTCAATCGCGGTTTTATAGCAATTGGCAAGGCTGGTATAAACCGAAAAGGCCAACTCTGCCGGAGTTTCAGGAACTTTTTTGCCAAGCCTTGAGTATTCGCTTTTTATTTCGGTTATCATACTCTCCGGCGCCAAAAATCGCGGCAGATTAATATCTATGGCCCAGTCTTCAGGCGCTGTTTTTTCCGTCTCCCTTGCCATGCTCTCCAGCTCCGCGAAACTATACGCGTCATTAAGCTCATGACGGACGGATTGAATTACCCAAAGGCCCATGATGTTTTTTAGAAAGCGGATACTGCCATTGTGGGCTCCCTCGTTTGTGTAGCCCGCTTTTCTGGCAGAGTCGCTCAGGACAGGATCCCCGGTAACGCCAAGGAGGCTCCATGTGCCGGAACTGATGTAAAGGGAATCCTTTTTTACCGTTGCGACCGCCGAGGCCGTATCATGGCTCGCGACCATTACCACTTTAGCGTTCATGCCGATAGTGCTTTGCAGCTCATCGTACAAGCATCCAATCTCATAAGGAGGCTCACGAATGGGTTTCATAATATTTAAAGGAATACCAAGTTTATTGAAAATTTCTTCGGCCCAGACTTTTTTCCTCGCGTCCAGCAATGCGGTTGTAGAGGCCATTGTGTATTCGCTGTACCGCTTGCCAGAGAGATTTCCCGTAAGGAGCTGGGAAAAATATTCGGGTAATTGCAACATATGTTCCGCCTTATCCAGCCTCTGCGAGGCTTTATCGGCGAGCAGTTGATAAATCGTATTGAAAGGCTGATTGGCAATGCCTGTAATACTGTATCTGGTTTCAAAAGACATAGATGTATTTAAGAAGGCCTCCGTCCTTGAATCGCGGTAGGCGAAAACCGGCCAAATGAGCTTTCCATCCTTGTCAAGCAAGACATAATCAACTCCCCAGGTGTCGATGCCGACGGAACGTAATGTTCCGCCAGACTGCTTTTCTTTTATCCATTTCGAACACGCTTTAAGGCCGGCGATTATTTCGCCGGAAATTAAATCTATATCCCATACAAGAGAGCTGTCTTTTTTAACGGGAGAGTTATTAAACCGGTAGACTTCATTTAGAAAGAGTTTTTCATCCTCGACACATCCAAGAATATGCCGCCCACCGGAAGCGCCCAAATCAATTGCCAGATAATAATCCCTCATACAACCCCTCTATAAAAAAGCGCAACTTTTGGTAATAATAAAACTTGCGATTACGAATATCAATGGCATAGCTAAAGGCAAAGCTTTAGGCTTTGCCTATGGCTCTTTTAAGGAGAGAAAAATGAAAAGAAACTCTTTCGCGATGCGGCTAAAACAAGGCTGTAGGGATGAATATAAAAAACGGCATGACGCGATTTGGCCTGAGCTTAAGGCGGAGCTCCGGAAGGCCGGAGTTTCCGACTATTCCATTTACCTCGATGAAAAAACCAATACCCTGTTTGCTTTTCAATACCTGGCCGATGACGCGACCGACGGGGAACTCGCCCAAAAAGACATTGTCAAAAAATGGTGGCACATGATGAAAGATATAATGGACACAAACCCCGATGAATCACCTGTAAGCGATCCACTGGTGGAAATGTTTCACATGGATTGAACAGCTACTCCACTTTCAGTATTTTTATGTCTTTTAGCGTACGCCGCTGGCCGGCATAAAAGCCGTTGGCGAATCTCAGCTCAAATACGCTTTCATAGCCTTCAACAGTTACGGCTCGGTGTTGCAGCTCTCTTAGCAAGCGATCGTCTTCCCTTGAAACATACCATTCCTTGTCCGGGCCTGTAATTACTATTTCAGTTACAGGCTCGCTGCCTACAAGCCTGACTATGCCGGATGCCTGCACAAGTACAGCTTCTACCTCTTCGGTTTCCCCTTCTCCGATCTTCTTCACGGCATTTTTCTCCAGGCCAATCTTTTTAATGTCAGTTATTTTTGTTTCGGCTTTTTCTTTTCTGCCCCAGGCCGGCAAAACAGCCGTGAGGCACAAGAAGAAAACGCAGAGAAATAGAAAACGACCGCTACTCAATTACCGTTATTCCTTTCACTGGCTTGGTTAATTCAAAAAAAGTCGGCCTCTCAAATCCGTTCCGACTTAGCATATCCCCCGCGCTAATGGCGTAAGGCCCTGAAAAGCCTGGCCCAAAAGCGGAGCGGCCTGGCGCGTCTGCCTCAGCGTAAGAAGCGGCGACGCCGGTCGTTGTTCCGCTTTCTTTCGCGCCTTTGATATTGGTATTCGCGTTATAGGTAAGCAGGGCGCCGCCTGAAAAAGTCACGGTATCGCTTAGGGCATTGCCGGATTTGTCCAGGCCCGCATAGCGTATATATTGTTTTTGCCCCGGCATATTATAGTTGTTTGTAATGCTGTAGACTCCTTCCCCGGGAGCCAGGGAGAGACTGGTAACACCATTGGGCGCGGTTTTAGCCTTTACTTTTTTCAAAGTATCATCGTTCTTGTAGCCATAGGGGCCGCTTGGGGCATTGATGTAGTTGGCCGCCAGCCAGGTTTTAAGCAGGGTCTCCCAGTTATCATAGCCGTTTCCGCCCATTGCCTTGTTTGCGGCATTAGTAACAGCCAGATGATTGTAGTTCTCTGACAATGTGATTTCTTTGTAAATACCGATACTCCCCGATTGCAGTCTGAGCCACTGGAAGAAAAGATATACCGTCGCGTATTCATCCAGGATAGCATATTGGTTTTCTTTTTCCCGGTTATCCCATACAAAGAAATTATTCCCTTTTTGAATCAGGCCGGACTGATCCCTGTTATACCAATCTATTCTACTGTTGACTTGTTTGCCTAGGTAAAGCCATTCGGCGGCGGACGAAAGACCTTCGTCAACCCAGGTATCTAAAGGGTTGTCTTTATCTGAAATAATCGCGTTAACAAAACTCATTAAGTGTTGAAGTTCATGGGCTACAGTGGTGTTTGATTCTTCCGATCCCGGCACTCCGGGATAAGTGTCGACATAGATCATACTGCAATAATTTGAATATCTTGTAAGTGGATCGGCGGAAGGATTGTTTTGGTAAAAATTACCCATCCAGAAATAACCGGCGCAATAAGCTTCATTTTCTTTCGGTTTGTAGCTGTCTTTGACATCCAGAAGAAGGATATTTAGCTTTTTCTCAGCATCGTTAGTCAGCCAGCCGGCCAGTTCCAGAGTGTTATTTGCGATTACAGTTTTACCATCGGCGCTTAAAGGGCCATTATAGGCAAAAGTATCCAGCATTTTGGGCATGATTTTTTCTTCATAGGCTTTTGCCATCGCATTTGCCGTCGCGACACTGACACTGGCGCTCCTTTCGGCCCATACCCTGCAATTATTGCTTTCAGCCAAAAGATCCGCGTCAAGCTGGTAAAATCTTTCTGTTGTCATATTTTGGGCCCAAAACTTCCTGGGAGGAACATTTGTCGGGTTGTTTATACCGCCGCCGCCCGAGCCGCCGCCGGAACCACCGCCGCCCGAACCGCCGCCGCCAATACCACCGATATCGATCAGCAACTCACAAGAGCAAAAAAGAACCGCGAAAAGACAGAAATACAGCAAAGTCTGTTTTATCTTCATAATAACCTCCATAGTAAGACTCCAATATATATCTATATCTTTCATTAGCGTCTAATTCCATAAAATGGTTTATTTAATAATGCCCCATTTGAATAAATCTGTAAATATGTGCAAAATAACGTAATGCTATACATAGAAAGCAGAAATACAGATCCGCATTACAACCTTGCCCTGGAGCAGTTCGTCTTTGAAAAGCCGGGGGAAAGAGACAACTGCTTCATGCTTTGGCAGAACAACAACTCGATAATAATCGGCAGACACCAAAACACCCTGGAAGAGATCGATTCGGATTTTGTAAAAGAAAAAAACATCACCGTAGCGCGTCGGCTTTCCGGAGGCGGAGCGGTTTACCACGACCTTGGCAATTTGAATTTTACTTTTATCACGGCGGCGGACAAACAAAAAGGAATAGATTTTTCCGCGTTTTGCGAGCCCATTCGCAAAGCCCTTTGTTCACTGGGAGTTCCGGTGGAGTTTTCCGGGCGCAACGACATGACCGTTGAAGAGAAGAAATTCTCAGGCAATGCCCAGTACGTCAAAGACGGAAAAGTAATGCACCACGGAACGATTCTATACGATTCTGATTTACAGGTGCTTTCTCAGGCCTTAAAGCCGCCTACCGACAAGATCGAATCAAGGGGCATCAAGTCCGTTAAAAGCAGGGTTACAAATATAAGGCCCTACATGAAAACCGATATGCCCATTACAGAATTCTGGACAGCTTTAAAAAATTATTTTTTTGACGCGTTTGACATGAAGGAGTTCACGTTAGCCGCTGAACACACAGCGGAAGTAGAAGAACTGAGGCAAAAGGTTTACTCGCAGTGGAGCTGGAATTACGGAAATTCCCCGCCCTACTCACTCCGCAAATTTCGAAGGATTGAAGGCTGCGGCAAAATCGAAATTTTACTTGATGTAGAAAAGGACGGAATAATTAAGAACATCGCGTTTTACGGCGATTTCTTCGGGAACAGGGAGCTTTCGGAGCTTGGAGAAAAGCTGATCGGGCTTCATTTTGAGCGTGACGAATTAACAGCCGCCCTGGAAAAGCTGGATTTTTCCGAGTACATTTACAATTTGACAATGAAGGATTTTCTTGAGTTGCTTTTTTAGTATTTGAGGGAACAGGGAATGGGGAACAGGAAATGGACAAGAGGATATATATGCGTATTATTTCTTGCTTCATTTATATCCTGCGCGGGCAGACCGGCAGTTATCGAAACCCCACCGCCGCGAACAGAACGACCGGCGGAGGCGCCCATAGAATTAATAACGGAATTAATAACAGAAACAACCGTCTTATCAACCCTTGATTTGGCGATTCAGCGTGTTAAGCGGAATTCGCCTGAGATAAAAAAATATTACGTTCTGGATGAAAGCGGAAATATTACTGTAAGGGCCGAGTTTTCAGAAGCACGGCAAGACCAGGAAGAACCCGATCTTTTTGAAGTGTTATACGACATGAAATTCCCCGCCGAATTTTCGGCGAATTTTGGGTATACGGTTCCCTTCACCCTAAAATCAAACAATGCCGACACAGTTATAAACGACAGTTTTCTTTGGAAACCTCAGAAAGAGTCCGCTGGCATACTGCTCACGTTTGATGATAATTATGTTGAAACATGGAAGAAAAATTTTGATTTACTGGATAATTATAACGCAAAGGTTACTTTTTTTGTCCAGGGGGAATATTTTTCTTTTTGCCTTGAGGCTTTGGAGCGGGGCCACGATATAGGATACCACACAAAAAATCATCTGGATTTAAGAAAAGTTTCCAGGGAAGTTTTTGTCAGGGAAACGCTTGCCCCCCTTGAATCTTTCCGAAAAGCCGGCATACCCCTTTATTCTTTCGCGTATCCTTACGGCTTTTACGATTCGTGGATGCATGAGGAACTGTTAAAGCATTATTCGGTTCTTCGCGGTTACGGCGTTACTTTTCGCTTGTATGACGGCACGCAAATCCAAAGCAGATTTATTTCCTCAAGGGCCCTTGACAACACTTTATTTGCAAAAGATGAGGACTTTAAAACAACCGTTGATATAATGCTTAGGACCGTGAAGTTTATCGGGGGAGACCTTGTATTGCCCCTGACTAGTCACGACATTTCCAACAACGCAAGCTGGGGAATAAAGCCTGATCGTCTTGAATATCTTTTAAAAACCGCAAACGATTTGCAGTTGGTTTTTTACACGTACAAAGATTTAACGGGCCAGTAGTCCCGCGAGCGCCGGAATGGTAACAAAAGTTCCCGCCGCGCCGCCCATTTGCGAAAGAAAGAAAACAAGCAGAGCCCGCGTAATGCGGTTCCGGTAAAAGCCCTTTAAGTTTCCCACGTCGTCAATAATCGACTGCGCGTCAATTACCCTCGGCTTTTTAAGGCTGACCTGTATCACGCCTGAGAAAAGCCCAACTCCGATAAAAGGGGTAAAAGTCGTTATGGGGGCGAACAAAAAAGCCGCCAGTACAGCCAGGGGATGACCCAAAGCGATGATCGCTCCAAGAGCCGCAAGGGAACCGTTCCACAAAATATACGTTCGCAGCATGGAGAGGCTTACCCCCGCGCCGCCCCTTAAAAAGCCGCTGACAAAAAGGGCAAGGATAGCCAAGGGAATAATAAACGGCAGGGTCTTTGAAAAAAAACCTCGGGGCGGTATTTTATTTAAGGCGGAAACATCCACGTCTTTTTCCCCCGCCGCTATTTTTTCCATCC
>Ga0268262_10001679_pt1 | contig 26980 bp, 20 predicted proteins | sample TergutNc150P3_FD_190354 | JGI IMG/M metagenome (GOLD analysis project Ga0268262, IMG submission 190354) | Nasutitermes corniger P3 segment gut microbial community from laboratory colony in Florida, USA - Nc150 P3 (SPAdes) (version 2) | ecosystem: Host-associated > Arthropoda: Insects >... | reverse complement strand
ATGTCACCGATAATGTCACCGATGTCACCGATAATGTCACCGATAATGTCACCGATGTCACCGATAATGTCACCGATGTCACCGATAATGTCACCGATAGCGATATTGATAGGGCGAAAAAAATATTAAATCTTATTGCAGAAAACAATAGAATAACCGCTTCGGAAATAGCCAAATGTATGAAAGTTACCAAGCGAACAATTTTGCGGGATATTGAAAAACTGAAAAGCGAGAATTCACTGGAAAGAATAGGTTCTGAAAAAGGTGGCTATTGGAAGGTTCTTTAATACGAAATGTGATTTTTTTATATATTACCCAACGAAATATGTCAAATAATAAATTCGCAGTTCTGATCACTCTAAGCATAACCTCTTTCTTGGTTCCCTACATGGGTTCATCGCTTAATTTGGCACTCCCAGAACTTGCGCTAGCTTTTGGTTTGGATGCAAAAGAGTTGGGTTGGGTAACCTCTGCTTTTTTAATAGCAACGGCTGTTTTTCAGGTTCCTTTTGCTAAAATTGCCGATTTGTTTGGCAGAAAAAAGGTGTTTTTGCTTGGAGTTGCGCTTTTTGGAGCCGCTTCGGTTGCTTGCGCAATAGCTTGGGATTTTATTTCGCTAATTGTGTTCAGGGTATTTGCAGGGCTTGGTAGTGCAATGATTTTTGGCACCAATTTGGCAATATTGTCTTCTACCTACGAAGCCAGCGAGCGTGGCAAAGCAATGGGGGTTTTAACCTCGGTTGTTTATATGGCTCTTGCAGTTGGGCCTTTTTTGGGTGGAATTTTAACGCATTATTTTGGCTGGGAAAGTGTGTTTTACATACCTGGGACAATCCTCGTTGTTCAAGCCATTAGCGTGCCTTTTTTTATTAAGCACGAGTGGAAAGAAGACAGCAGCAAACATTTTGACAAAAGAGGTTCATTGATTTATGGGTTTGCCGTATTTTGCTCTATTTTTGGGTTTTCTGAGTTTCCAAATATTTATGCCTTTATTCTTGTGCTTGTTGGGATTTTGTTGTTTGTATTTTTTTACAATTACGAAAAACACAAAGAAGAACCTGTATTCCATGTACGCTTATTTGGCGGCAACAAGATTTTTACCTTGGCATCTACCGCCACATTCTTCAGTTATGCGGCAACAACAGCTTCTTTTTTTATACTGAGTCTCTATTTACAATTTGTGCGCGGCTTTGATGCCAGAGCCGCCGGACTGGTTTTGGTTTCGTCTGCGGTGGTACAGTCAATAGCGGCTCTTTTCGCAGGCAGGCTTGCAGATAAATTTGAACCATCCAAAATATCCATGCTCGGAATGGGTTTAAACGCAATTGGTTTGTTTGGGCTTGTTTTTGCAGGATTGGAGAGTTCAATTTATTTCATAGTTCCTATGCTTTTACTTTTAGGGCTTGGGATTGGTTTGTTCGGTGCCCCAAATACAAAGGTAATTATGGGTTCTGTGGAAAAAAAACATATTAGTCAAGCATCTGCGACCGTTGGAACCATGAGGCTTTCGGGGCAGGCATTCAGCATGGCTATTGCCATGATGTCTATTTCGCTTTTCATTGGCAATTCTCAAATAATTCCAGAAAATTTTGAAAATTTTATGCAGAGCTGGAGATTCACATTTGTGTTCTGCGCAGTTTTATGTATTGTAGGTGCCTTTGCAAGCAGGGCTTGCGTAAAAGTAAAATTGCCTAAACACTAAAATTTTTCAATATTCAAAATACTCTCTGTAAATCGCTTTGCCAAATCCAATTCGTGAGTTGATACCAAGTGGATTTTGTCTTTTGTTTTGGTTAAAAATTCAAAGAGTTTTATACGATGCGAGTAATCTAAAAATGCAGTTGGTTCATCCATAAGGAGGATTTTTGTGTCTTGGGCAAGCGCCCTAGCGAGCGCAACACGTTGCTTTTCGCCATCGCTCAAGCTACTCACTCTGCGTTTTGCAAAATCTGCAACCTCTGCCTGTTCCATTGCAGAGTTTACTTTTTCCAAATCGTTTTTTTCCAGCTTGCCAAAAGCATTTGTGTGCGGAATTCTACCAAGAGCCACAAAATCAAAAACCTTTATATTGGTTTCGGCAGGGAACCTAGCTGGCACAAAAGCTATTAGCTTTGCCAAGTCCATTCCGCTTATTGTTGAACAATCTTTTTCAAAAACAAAAATAGAACCCGCAAGCGGTTTTATTAGCCCTGCCATTGTTTTTAGCAATGTGCTTTTTCCGCTTCCGTTTGGTCCAATCAAACAGGTTAAGCCATCAGAAATTTCAAATGATAAATTTTCTATCAAGGGTTTTTTGTAACCAACGGATAGTTTTTGGATTTTAATTACCATGCACAGCTTCTGCAAATTCTTTCATTAAATTTGCATCCATATTTTTTTCCCAAATTGTACCGGTAACAATTATATTTGCCCCTGCTTCAACCCGTTCTTTTGCATTTTGAGGAGTGGTGATGCCGCCCCCTACTATTATGCTTAGGGTTGTTGACTTACGTGTTGTAATTATATGCTCAAGTGGAACGGGGCTTTCTGCACCGCTACCCGCTTCTAAATAAACCCATCTCATGCCCATTAACTCTGCGGCTATTGCATGAGCCATTGTTATCTTTGGCTTATTTGCTGGAATAGCTCTGGTGTTTGAAATATATTCCACTGAGGTTGCTGGCCCGCTGTTTATGAGTATATATGCAGTGGGGAGCGTTTCTAAGCCAAGAGACTTTACAATTAAGCCGCTTTTTAACTGTTCTTCTATTAAATATTGCGGGTTTCTCCCACTTACAAGGCAAGTAAAAAGCATAGCATCAAACCCCTGAACAACCTGCGAAGCACCGCCCGGAAACAGAATCACAGGAATATTGATTATCTTTTTTAATTCCACAATTTTCTTAGACAAATCCACATTGCCCACTAAAGAACCACCAACGAGAATTAAATCTGCTTTAGACTCAAAAGCCATTTTTCCAGTTTTCAAAAAAATATCATCATCCGAAGAATCCGGATCCAAAAGCACCGCAAATAATGCTTTCTCTTTTATTTTTGCCAGTAAATTTTCCTCAATTCTCAATTTTCTTAAAAACTCCATTATTTTCTGAATACCAAGAAACAAAAGCGTTTGATGTAAGAGGCTTAGACATATAAAATCCTTGCCCCATATCACAACTAACGCTGTTCAAATAATCATAGTCGGCCATGGTTTCTATTCCTTCGGCTATGGTTTTTATATTTATTGCGTGCGCTAAGTCCACTATAGCTTTCACAATTTCTTTTGATTGTTTGCTTGTTTCCAAATTGCGAACAAAAGACTGGTCTATTTTTAAAAAATCTATAGGCAATTTTTGCAGGTATTGAAGCGATGAATATCCGGTACCAAAATCGTCTAAAGCAATTTTGATGCTTGCATCGTGAAGGCGTTGAAGCCCGTTCAAAACGTGCTGGAAATCTGTAATCAGAGAACCTTCGGTTATTTCAATTTCCAATTTTTCGGTATCCAATTTGTTCTCTTGCAGCAAATTTAAAACCTTGTTCACAAAATTTGGTTGCAACAGATTATAGGTAGAAACATTAACAGCAATATCCACATCTATGCCGCTTCTCTGCCACAGCTTTAATTGCAAAATTGCTTGCTTAATAACAAAATCGGTTATGTTTTCTATTAGAGTGCTTTGCTCTGCTTGAGGAATAAATAATCCTGGTGGCACAAAACCTTTTACAGGATGGTTCCATCTTATAAGTGCTTCCACAGATTGAATTTTGCCTGTTGCTATATCTATTTTTGGTTGGTAAACAAGGAACATCCACCTACTTCTTATTGCAAGGTCTATATCTCCTAAAAGATCAGTTGCTTTTGAGTATTTTGATTTTTGCACGAGTTTGGCGGGGTTATATACAACCATATCTTTCATCTGTTTCACCGCGGTATCAACAGCTTCTTCTGCATAATCAATAGGCAGTTCTCCAGAATTTATTTCTGAAAAATCTGAAAACCGGTAAAGCCCTATATGTGAATCGCAATGCACAAAAAAACCATCGTGCAAAAAATTCTTTTTTGATGCGTTTATAATGCTGCCTTCAAATTTTTCTTTTGACTCCATAGTTTCTTCTTCGTTTTTTTCAAAAAAGAAAGATATTTGATTTGTGCCTAGTGAATAAGTTTCCATTTTAGAGGACATTCTCTCTGCAATATCTGAGTATCTATCTTTGAATTGGTAGAATATGCTTTTTAGCACGTTGTTTCCAAATATTTCTGAAAGTGTTTTGCTGTTAGACACAGTGACTATGACTATTGCAAAATGTCCGGTGCTTTGCGATTTTGAGCATTCTAAAAGTTTTTCGTAAAGAGCTTGCCTATTGGGTAATTGCGTGAAAATGTCTGTGAAATATACTTTTTTCTTGTAAATTGTGAAATTAATCAGAGAGTTTCCCAAAATTCCAGTGGCGTAAGCTACAGCAGCATAACTAAATGTTCTAAGTATCCAAAATGCAGAATCATCTCTGCTTAAATCCATTCCAAAGGGGCTAAAGCACATGGTTACAATTGTTGCAAAGAAAATCCCTGACAATTCGCCAAAAACAAAAGAAAATAAAATAGTTGGTATAAGGCTTAAATGAGAAAATTCTGGATTTTTGGAACTGATAATTAGAAAAAAAATGAAAAATTGCAAAATTATTATATACGCTCCGACTTTCCATTTAGGGCGTTCATTTGCCAATGCTATTAAATACTCTAACACTTTTTCTAAAAACATTTTTGAAGCAATATAGAAAATTCTATATTGCCTCAACTAGTGGCATCAAAAAAAAACATTCAATATATCTGTGAAGAATGTGGGAGCGTATTTCCACATAAGGTTTCAAAATGTCCGGAATGCGGAGTTTCTGGTTTATTTGTGGTAGAAACAGAAATTGAAAAAGAGAGCAGGGGCATAGGAGTTGCATCTATGCCGCAAGGGGAGGCACTTGAACCTATGCCAATATCTGAGGTGCCAACCAAACATTCAAAGAGATTAACCACCGCTAATCAAGAATTTGATAGAACTCTTGGTGGCGGAATGGCCGCAGGTTCTCTTATATTGATAGGCGGTGACCCTGGCATTGGAAAATCAACTCTTGTTTTGCAAACGCTCTCAACAATAGAAGCTGCAGGCTGTAAAACACTTTATGTAAGCGGCGAAGAAAGTGCTGCGCAGGTTAAGCTAAGGGCAGAGAGGCTTGGAGCTGGAGGTAGCTCCGTGATGCTGTTTTGCGAAACCTCGCTCAGCAAAATTTTGGAATGCGCCGAGAAAATAAAACCACAAGTGATGGTTATAGACTCCATTCAAACGGTGTACAGCGAAGACTTGCCAGGCACGCCGGGTAGCGTTTCGCAACTTAGGGAATGTGCGCTAAAGCTCATGATTTATGCAAAAAATAGCGGAACTATAACTATGTTGGTTGGGCACGTTACAAAAGATGGCCAAATAGCAGGCCCAAGAATTTTGGAACACATGGTTGATACCGTTGCATATTTTGAAGGCGACAAAAAAGGGCAGTACAGAATTTTGAGAACGGTTAAAAACCGCTTTGGTGCAACAGACGAAATAGGCGTTTTTGAAATGACCTCTCTTGGGCTTATTCCCGTGCAAAATCCCTCAAAAGTATTTTTGCAAGAAGGTGAACTTTCCCCCGGCAGTGCGGTTAGCTGCACCATAGAAGGCAGCCGCGCAATGCTATTTGAAATTCAGGCTTTGGTTGGCAAAACGAGCTATGCCATGCCCCAAAGAGTTTCCGCCGGAGTTGAAGCAAAAAAACTCACAATTATACTCGCTCTTTTAGAGAGATTTGCAAAACTTCAAGTGAGCAATTCCGATGTTTTTGTTTCTGTTGTTGGTGGTTTAAAATTAGAAGACCCAGGCATAGATTTGCCTCTTGCTCTTGCCATTGTTGGCAATGCGCGCAACATAAGTTTACCGCCCCATAGCATTGTTATAGGTGAGCTTGGCCTTTCTGGTGAAATTCGCCCCGTGAGTTCCTTGGATTTGCGAATTAAAGAAGCTCACCGCCTTGGTTTTGAAAAAATTGTTGTGCCTGCAAGCGGAAAAATTCCAGCGGTGAAAGGAATAGAGATAATAAAATTTGCTAGGCTAGAACAAGCAGTTGGGTGGCTGTTGGGGTAGCTCCCCGTGGCTGCCTATATCCCTTGATTTACTGCAAAACTTTGTAATCCTTGTGCGTTGGGGCTATCTTTTGCACGGCAAAGTTTTCAGCATCGTCTCTGGTGGAAAATTCTCCTGCGCGAACCGTAAAGAGTTTTTTATCCGTTAATTCCACTATATAAAGCTGCACACCTCTACTTTTAAAATCTGCAACCAATTTGTCTGCGTTTTCTTTTGCGCCAAAAGCTCCTAGCTGAACATACCATTTTTTAGCACCGGAGGGCACAGATGTAGGCGCGGGTGCGGGTGAAGATGGCGCAGGCGTGGGTGTTGAGTAGTGAACAACAGTTGGCGGCTGAGAAGCTCCAGAAAGTGGAACTATTTTTTTTCTGGGCAAGGCGAGCAAGCTAGTGTCTGCTGGTTTTGTTCTATCGCAATTCTCGGAGGTTAATCCGTTTGCGGGAAAAGCAGAAACTATATCACGGCAAAGAACGTAAATCTGCGCAAAATAATCCACGCTTGCGCTTGCCTGCGCCGCTTTCCAAGAGCGAACCGCTCGCACAGGCTGGTCTAGCATAATTTGCAGTTTTGCATCCAGAGCACTCAACTCAGAAAATAGGGAATCGTTAGGTTCTGTTTCGCTTATTAGCCAAAGCAGTTTTGGCTCCGCTTCGCGGGCTAAGTTTATTTTATTTGCCTCAATCAAAGACCTTGCCTCGTTTAGCTGGCAAGTTTTCTTATCTTTTGCCTCTAGCATGGAACAAAGGCCTGCATAAGTTTTAGCAGCAGCCTCAAAATGCCCTTGGCCATACAATTTTTGAGCCTGAGAATATAAACTATCCGCAGAAGCGGCAAAGGCAAAAGCAAAAAAGGTGAGCAAACAACCTGTGCAAAAAATAATTCTTTTCATTATCTTTTCTCCATTATCAATTTAGAAATTCCCCGTTTGCAAATCTAAAAGTGACTTACTCAGCAAATAGCTATATTTTGCCTGATTATGCTTTATTTGCGAATTATTGAAAATAGTTTGCTGTTGTACCAGCGAAGAAATGTCTAACATTCCAAGTTCGTGCTGTTGAACGGATTTTTCAAGGGAAAGCCTTTGGGCTCCCATTTGCACAGAAGAAACCTCCCATTGCACCCTATAGGTTTCCACTTGCAAAACCAATTGCTCAATGGCATTTTCAAGCTGTTTTTGCGTGCTAACAGAGGCAATTTGCCTATCTTCTTTTGCCACTTGTTCCACCAATATCTTGTGTTCAGTGGCTCCCCAGTCTATAATTGGAACGCTTAGTCCAAGCGTTGCGATATATCTAAACCCCGTTTTTAACTGCGTTCCATATTCCGGCTCTTTCCAGTATAATCCCGCAGAAAGACCTCCGCTCAAATTTATTTTTGGATAGCGGTCGGCTTTAGCAATTCCAATAGATTCATCTGCCATTAAAATAAAAAGCGAATCCACTTTTTTGTTTATTGAATTTTCCTGTGCCTGCAAAAGCAATGTTTTATATTCTAAAGTTTTTTCAACATTAATGGAATCTGGTGGAGAAAGCGAAAATGCGGTGCCCTGTGGAATTTCCAAAAGCTGGCGAAGTTCGGTGAAATACCCCGTTAAATTGCTCTGCGTTTGCAAAAGGCTAAGGCTATCGCTTGCCACTTGTGCAAAAGAAAGTGCCAAATCGCTTGCAGTATAGCTGCCGGCATTAAAAAGCACGGAATCTCTAGCGAGCATTCTTTTAGAAAGCGCAAGTGCAGCCCTCGCAGCAGCCTCCGATTCTGTTAAAGACCAAACCTGCATATATGACCTTATCACCTGCTCCGACAAAACCCTCTCTGCCGCATCAGATTTTAACTTTGCAATTTCTTTGTTATATTCAGCCCTATTTATGGAATGCGAAATATCTCCCCTGTAAATTGGCATGGAAGAGCTTAGGCGCATACTGAGATTTGTTAAATAATCAAAATTGGAAGGTTCGGCAAAAGGCCTGCCGCCCACAATATCTTGGTCTGCGCTCCCACTCAGTCCAGGAAGTCTGGCATTTTTTGCCTGCGTTAAGGCAGATATTGCGGTTTTTTCGTTTAATCTTGTGCTTGCAATAGAAAGGCTGCTTTTTTTTGCTATTTCAATGCAGTTTTGCATGGTTAAATTCTGAAAATTTTGAGCAAAAAGAGCGCAAATCGCCGTTAGTGAAATAAATGCAATTTTGCTAAAGTTCATAATTTTATGCCTTACCAATGCTGATAAATTCAAAACCTATTTTCTTTAGCTCTTCTCCGTTTAAAATATTGCGGCCATCAAAAACCAAAGCGGGCTTGCTCATTGAATTGTAGATTTTTTTCCAATCTAAATCTCTGTATTGCTGCCATTCGGTACAGAGCAAAATGGCATGAGCATCTTTTGCCGCCTCGTAGGGGTCTTCTGTTAATTGAACCTTGTCCAAAACATCGCTCAAATCGCGCCTCGCATCTGGCAGGGCTTTACAATCGGTGATAATGGGAATTGCCTGCTCGTCCAAAAGCTCCCTTACAACCAAGTGAGCAGGGCTTTCGCGTGTATCGTTTGTGTTTGCTTTAAAGGCAAAACCAAAAACAGCCACCCTTTTGCCTGCTATTGTATTGAACATAGAGCGCAAAACCCGTTTCACAGAGCGGTTTGTTTGCCATTCGTTTATTTTAACAACGCTTTCCCAATAACTTGCAACTTCTGGTAGCCCATAATGCTCGCACAAGTAAACCAAATTCAAAATATCTTTTTTAAAACAAGAACCGCCAAAACCTATGGAGGCTTTTAGAAATTTTGAGCCAATTCGTGTATCTTTGCCTATGGCGTTTGCAATTTCGTCTATATTTGCGCCTGTTTTTTCGCACAGTGCGCTTAGGCTGTTTATGCTGGATATTCTCTGCGCCAAAAATGCGTTGGCGGTTAATTTTGAAAGCTCGGAACTCCATAAATTCGTGGTGATAATGCGTTCTCTTGGAACCCAGTTTGCGTAAATTTTTGCTATTTCTTCCACCGCCGCAAGCCCCTCTTTACTTTGGTGCCCGCCTATCAAAACTCTATCTGGATTTTCCAAATCTGCTATTGCGCTTCCCTCTGCTAAAAATTCTGGATTGCTCACAATATCAAAGCGAAACCCTTTATCGCTGCTGTTCAAAATGCGTTCCATAGATTCTGCGGTGCGCACCGGCAGGGTGCTTTTTTCAACAACAATTTTTCCCTTGTCGCTTGCGGCTAAAATGTTGCGGGCTGTTTTTTCAAGATATTGCAAATCGCTGGCTTTGCCAGCTCCAAATCCAAAAGTTTTGGTCGGTGTATTCACGCTCACAAAAATTATATCTGCTTCTTTTATGCTTGCGTCTATATCTGTTCCAAAAAACAGATTTTTACCCCTAGTGCTTTCCACAATTTCTTTTAATCCTGGTTCATAAACAGGCAAATTATCGCTATTCCAAGCATCTATACGTGCAGCATTTATATCAACTATCTTCACTTGATATTGCGGGCATTTTTTGGCTATCATAGCCATAGTAGGCCCGCCTACATACCCCGCCCCTATGCACAAGATTTTCTTTTCAAAAGACATAAACTAAAATGTAGAAAACTCACTCCACAACTCTAAAGAAAACATCCAATGGTTCTCTTTCGCTCACAAAAGCATTCACAACACTATCTGCTTTTGGATAGCCAAAAGGCAAGGCGAGCAAAAATAGAAGGTTCTCGGAATTTGGAATATGCTTGCAGAGCAAATCGGGGTAAGCCATAACGCTGTATTGTGGGCAGCAACCGAGACCATTATTGTGCAATTCTGTTATAAGGGCTTGGAGAAAAAGTCCGCAGTCTAAAAATGTACCTTGTGCAAATTCACCTTTGTTCACCGCCAAAAAGAAAACCTGCTTTGCGCCAAAAAAGCGATAATTCTCACCATCGTGTTCCTTACGCTTTTCTTTGTCTTCCCTGGCAATTTTCTTGTGAGTCAAAAAAGCCTTGCCCAAATCAATAGCTCTTTTTTTGAAAGCCTCTGGCAAAGGATCCACGCTGTATTTATATTCAAAAGCCGGAGCTTTGCCGCTGTTAAAGGCAGCAATATAATCTGTTCGTAAATTTTCCAAAGCCTGCCCTTGAACCAAAATGAGCTTCCACGGCTGCGTATTCTTGCTGCTCGGTGCGCGGCTTGCCGCAAGCACCAAAGACTGAACAAGATCAGCCGGAACTATTTCACCTGTAAAATCACGGACAGACTTTCGCATATACTAATAATAAGATGCGCAACTAGTTACAAGTTGCCCTCCAGATAATTGGCAATATGTTGCTGGAAAGTCTTCATCAAGTTCTATACAAACCCCAAATACGTAACAATAATTACCGTTGCCACCAGATGGCGGCGGTTCTATAGGTTGTTCACCACCAGAAGGATTTAGGGAAGGTTCGCCACTCCACGATGGAGGTGCAGTATCAGAACTAAAACTATCGTCTGCAGAACAGCCAAAGAAAAATGCTGCAGAGACAAAAGCGAGAACAAGAATTTTTTTCATATTAACCTCCTAGAAATTTATGAATCCGCCAAATGAATAGAACATATTTCTACCATTGAAGCCACGAAATGGATTATCAAACATATCTTTAGCAACAGATGCTTCCACTGCCCAGCCTGTTCTTTGATAACGAAGACCGGCAGAAGCATCAGTTGCAATATTATGAGATATAGTCAATTTAGATGTTTTATTGTTTATATCCCCATCTCCAGATATCAAATTTATAGAATGGGCAGCACCAGCAAAAGCGAGCCAATTTTGTGTCAAAGCAACTTCTCCTAAAATATTTGGAGAAATTACAAATCCCATTACATTGTCGCCCTTGCTCTTCCCAATTTTATCCAAGAACCTTATAGAGAGGAAATTATTTGAGCCAAGCATAACCCTTGCAACTGAACTTTGCAAAGCCGTATAACTTACGTTGAAATTAAGTGCTACACCCAAATAAGAATTGCCATCAACACTTTTATTGTCGTCTTTATCTACTTGTGTGCCTCCAGTGCGGATAACATTTAAATATCCATCATAATTCAAAGAACCTGAGCTACCGGTTAAACCTAAATTGCCTTGAATCTCAGAGAAATCTACGCTAGTTTCATCGCCTTTAAGATCTGCAGAAAAGCTTTCGGCATAAGTTAGCCAACTTGCATTTACATAAAAAGTTGCAAAACCCAGAGGTACGGAGAAATAAAGCTCTATATTATCGCCGTCCCAAGTATTTCTTTGGCTTAAATCTGTAGTTTTGTTAGTATTCCATACTTTCATCACAGAATAGTTTAGTGCAACGCCAAAACTCGAATTAGCATAGCCAAAAATCAAGGCTGCGGGGCTGCCTAAAGGGGAATTATCAAGCCCTAACAAAATAGAGCCACCGCCAGCTGGAAAAGCCGTGTAGCCCAAATTGCTAAGTGGAGCAACATAAAAGAATTTTTGCCCATTAATATCACTTGGTGTTGTAACCAGGTCTCTTACAGTAGATGCCGCACCTACCGTTCCGTAGGGATTATAGGCATGTCCGCGCACGGAATCAAAGATTGTTTTGCCTTCTGTGGCTACTTCTGCCGAACTTGAAGAAATTGGCAAATAGACCACCGCTTCAGAAGAACTAGAAATAGGCGTTTCCATATGAATAATGGAATCCAAAAACGCCGGAGGGATAGCAGCCGGAGCGGTAGCTGGAGGGGCAGCTGGAGCGGCAACTGGTACGGCAACCGGAGGGGTAGCCTTTGTAGCCTGCTGTGCAAAAGCAACAGTCGCGGTCAAAAGGCATAACGCGGAAAATTTAAAAATATTCATGCAAAAAATATAGAAATCCAAATCCCTTTGCCGCCAATATCACAAAAAACCCCCCAAAAAAGCCATTTTTTGCCCCAAAACAGAGATATTTATTATATTACTATGTATATCTGGAGGGAGAGATATGGAAAGCTTTTTCAAAGCTCTGATTTTTACATTTATTGCCGTATGGGTCTTATCTAGGCCACTTGACATCACAACTGAGGACGTAAAACGAGGTTTTAAGATGATTAAATCTGTATTGCTGAAGTAAGGGCAACTCCCTGTGGTTGCCCCTATTGCTGACTAAATAGCTATATTACATCTCATGGATGTCGTTTTCCTGTCTAGACTGCAATTTGCCATAACAACGGTGTATCATTTTTTGTTTGTACCCTTGACCATAGGCCTCTCGCTCTTTATCGCAATATGGGAAACCTCTGCTTACAACAGCGGCAATTCCGAAGATGAACGGGTAGTTAGGTTCTGGGGCAGGTTATTTCTGCTCAGTTTTTCAATAGGTGTTGTGACCGGCATTGTGCAGGAATTTCAGTTTGGCATGAACTGGTCTGAATATAGCCGTTTTGTTGGCGATGTTTTTGGTGCCCCCCTTGCTATAGAGGCTTTGTTAGCATTTTTTTTAGAGAGCACCTTTTTAGGCCTTTGGGTATTTGGTCGCCATATTTTGCCAAAAATCATTCATGTAATCTGTATATGGCTTGTATTTGCCGGCTCTTGCATATCTTCTATATGGATTCTCATTGCAAACAGTTTTATGCAGCATCCTGTTGGCTACGCATTCATAGATGGTCGCGCACAAATGACAAATTTTTGGGAATTGATTTTTAACCACTATTTCTTGCACCAATTTCCCCACGTAATATCTGCCAGCTTGTGTACAGCCTCTTTTTTTGTTTTGGGAATATCTGCCTTAAAAATTCGGCAACAAACCGAAGATGCCTACTTATTTCAAAAAACTTTTAGATTTGCCCTATTCATGGGGCTTGTTGGAATAATTGGTGTTCTTTTAAGCGGGCACTTGCAAGCGCAAATGATTGCAGAGCACCAGCCCATGAAACTTGCCGCTATGGAAAATTTGGAAAAAACCCAAAATCCAGCACCTCTTGCCATTGTGCCCGGAGTTGAAATTCCAGCAATGCTCAGTATTCTGGTTTATCACAAGCCTTATGGCGAAGTCAAAGGATTAGACGATTTGCAAAAAACTATGGAAAGTCGCTTTGGCCCTGGAGACTACAAACCTCCCGTGTGGTTCACCTACTTTTCGTTCAGGATAATGGTGTTCTGTTCCTCCATAATGTTTTTAATTCTCTTTTATGGAATACTTTGGAATTTTATTTTGGGAAGGGCAATGCACAAAAAAGTTCTCCTTCTAATAACTTTTGGAATTTCGCTTCCGGTAATTGCAAACATAACGGGCTGGCTGCTTGCAGAAGTGGGTAGGCAACCTTGGATTATCTATGGTCTAATGCCAACCGACAAAGCCGTATCTGTTGGCGTTTCGGCCGGTGAAGTTATTTTTTCTATGCTTGTTTTTTCTGCTATTTATGTAGCTTTAGCTGCTGTAATTGTTTATTTTATGCGCCAAGAAATTGCGCGTGGTTGCGTGAATAAAAAAATAACCAAAAAAATTGCAAACGCAAGCACATAATGGAGGCTTTATGAATTTAGAAGTTTTATGGTTTATATTAATTGCAGTTCTGTGGACTGGATTTTTCTTTTTAGAAGGTTTTGATTTTGGAGTTAGCATTTTGCAATTCTTTTTGGGAAAAACAGAAAAAGAAAGAGGCACATACATATCTGCAATAACTCCTCACTGGGGCGGAAACGAAGTTTGGCTTTTAACCGCTGGTGGTGCCATGTTTGCCGCTTTTCCCAAATGGTATGCAACATTTTTCAGTGTGCTTTATGTTCCGCTTGTACTTTTGTTGCTTGCTCTTATTGTTAGGGGAATGTGTTTTGAAATAAGGCACCGCTCTCATATTCAAAAGTTATGCCGAATATGCGATATAACTCTTGCCATAAGCAGTTTTTTTATTGCTTTGCTCACAAGCGTTGCGTTAACAAATTTTGCCACCGGCATTCCACTAGATTCAAATGGGTATTTTGTGGGGCATTTTTTAGATTTAATTCATCCGCCTGCTTTGTTTGGTGCCTTGCTTGGGCTTTCTCTGTTTTTAACAAATGGAGCCTTATATTTAACCTTGAAAATAGAGGGCGAATTGCAAACAAGGGCTTGCAAAATTTCAAAAGTAATGGTTCTTTCTAGCCTTGCTTTATTTGCCTTGGCAGCTTCTTTAACTTGGGGTCGCAGTTTAGTTTGCTTTGCTCCTCTTGTTTTTATTTTGTTAGCCACGCTTTTTGTTTTTGTATGCTGTTTAAAAATAGCCTTTGTTATGGTTGCGCTTTGCACCGCTTGCTGCGTTGCGGGGCTTTTTTTCTTTATGTATCCAAATGTGCTTGTGTCTTCTGTTCCAGAAAACAGCCTAACCATAATGAACAGTGCTTCCTCTACCTACACGCTACAAATAATGAGCGTTGTGGCAGCTATTTTTGTTCCAGTTGTTTTAGCATATCAAATTTGGAGTTATTATATTTTCCGCAAGCGTATAAGTTCAAGGAACGTACATTCTTCAGAGGTATAACGTAATATTGTGCAAGCCGATATAAAAAGAATAACCCAAAGCCTAATAAGCCTGCCAACCTTGCCAACAGTTGTGGCACAGCTTTTTGAATTGGTTGACGATGAAAAATGTGAAAAAAAAGCTTTGGAGCAAATTGTTTCCAGCGACCCCGTTTTAGCCGCAAGGCTTTTAAAAACCACCAATGCAGGCGGTGAATCGGTAACCGGCATTCACAGCGCAATAAGCAAATTAGGTTTTGAACAGGTAAAAGACATGAGCCTAGAAATTTCCATGTCTAGGGCTTTTGAACTTAAAAATTCCGCCGTTGATTTGCAAAAATTTTGGGACCATTGCACCGCGGTTGGCATAGTAGCCCGCATAGTTGCAAGCGAATACGAACCGGACTTGGCAAACGATGCCTTCACAGCGGGTCTTTTGCACGATATTGGCAAAATAGTCCTTTTGCAATACATGAACAAAGAATTTGAGCAAACTATAAGCATGAGCAAAACCCGCTCTTGCGAGTTGTATTTAGCAGAAAAAGAGCTTTTGGGCGTTGACCACGGACAAATAGGCTCCTGGCTTGCCGAAAACTGGCGGCTCCCGCGCTCCATAAACGAGGTAATGCAGTATCACCACAACCTAGAAAGGGCAGAGATAAGCAAGCCTTTGGTGACCCTCGTTAGTTTCGCAGATGTTTTGTGCCGAATAATAGGCGCCGGAGATGGCGGCAACTACGCCCCCCCTATATTTGCCCCCGAACTTGCAAACGAACTCGCCAAATGGCGCATAAATCTTGAACTGAGTGCCCTCCAACCCCTTATGCTCCTCTGCATAGACGAACTCAACAAACGAAACTTGACGCAGTATGGTTAGTAGGGGCGCGATTAATCGCGCCCCTACTAACCCAATATGGGTAAAATAAACTCCCTCAACTTTTCCAATGCCTCTTCTGTTTTCCATTCCTTTTTTTCATATTTGGTGGCATAATTGCTTATGGCTCTAATTTGCACCCCTTCAACGTTGTATTCCTTGCAGGCGGCAAAAAATGCCGCTCCTTCCATTGTTTCAATCTGGGCAATATCTCCTCTTGTCGCTTCTATTTCTTTTGTAGAGGAACAGTTTAAAACGGTTGCACCCTTAACGGGCCTTGCAATTTTGAGATTATTTTGGTTTGGTAGCATTCCAGAGGCAAAAAAAGTATTTGGTTCCCAAGGCAAAAATTCAACTAAGCAATCACTTCTAACTTCCACAATATCTCCAATCTGTAATTCGCTAGAAGTATATGCGCCCGCTATGCCTATTTGAATGGCATTTTTATGCTCCTGCTTTTGAAAAACTTTGCCGAGGCTAAAAGCCGCAGATAAAATGCCAACGCCTGTCACCAAACAGTCAAATTTTTGTGGAATTCCGTTTGGAAAAACACCATTTTTCTCCATTTCTGTTGCAAAAACTAGCAGCGTCACTTTTTACACCTTAAACTGGCTCACCACGTTTTTCAAACTGCCTGCAACTTTTGCAAGTTCAGTGGCATATTTATCAACCTGATGGGCACCTTGTGCACTGTCGTTTGCTAACTTATTCACGTCTGCAACATTGAGGTTTGCATTGCTTGCACCCTTGGCGGCTTCACCTGCATTGCGGGCAATATCTTTACTACCCTTGGCAATTTCGCCAATAGCGCTAGAAACGCGCTTGGCTCCTGTATTTGCCTGCCCAGCGTTGCGGGCAATATCTTTGCTACCCTTTGCAACTTCTGTAACAGAATCCGACACGTGCTTTGCATTGGTGCTTGCCTGCCCAGCATTGCGGGCAATATCTTTGCTACCCTTTGCAACCTCGCCAATAGCACCGGCAACGCGTTTGGCTCCCGTATTTGCCTGCGAAACATTGTTTGCAATTTCACCGCTTGCCTTTGTTTGCTGAGTAGCGTGGTTAGAAATTGCCTCAACGCCTTGGTTAATCTTTTTTATTATAGTAGAAACTTCGCTTATCACCGTAACCGCTTCGTTGGTGCCGCTCTGTATGCCCTCAATGCGCCTGGCTATATCGTCTGCGCTTTGTGCGCTCTGGTTTGCAAGTTCTTTTATTTCGCCTGCAACAACGGCAAAACCTTTACCTGCCTCACCAGCACTAGCAGCTTCTATGGTAGCGTTTAGTGCGAGCAAATTGGTTTTATCTGCTATCTTCTTTATAACTTCGGTAACTTGCCCAATTTCTTTGGCCGCAAGACCCAGCTTGTTCATAACTTCGGTTGCATCTTTAGATTTAACGGTGGCTTCGGCCGCAACGGTGCGAGCCTCGCCAGAATTATTGGAAATCTGGGTTATGCTTGCGCTCATCTCTTCTATGGCAGCGGCTATGGTGTTCATATTTGCAGACATCTGTTCTGCGGCACCTGCCACTTCGTTGGCGTTCACAGAGGCTTCTTCGGCTGCGCTTGCCATTGCGTTTATGTTTTCTGCAACTTGGTCAACCGCGTTTGCCACATCGCTCACATTTGCGGAGGCTTCTTCTGCGCCGCTTGCCATTGCGTTAATGTTCACCGTCATCTGTTCAACAGAGCTTGCCACATCGGTTATGCTTGCAGAGGCTTCTTCTGCTGTGCTAGCTATACCGGTTACAGCCCTTGCTGCCTCTTCGGTCACGTCAAGAACAACCTTGCTCTTGTTGGCTGTTTCTTCGGAGTTGCTCACAAGCTGCCTGCTTATAACAGAGAGCTCTTCGGCAGAAGTTGCAAGGCTATCAGATTCAACATGCAAATTTTTCATAATGCTTTGTAGCCTACTTGCCACCGCATCTGCAGATTTAGCGAGCGTTCCGAGTTCATCTCCGCGCTCCAAGTTTGCGCGGGCGGTCATATCACCTTTTTCAATTTTGCTAAGGGTGCCAACAACCACTTTCAATGGAGTGGTTAGGGAAATGGTTAAGAATATGCCAAGAGCAATAGCCAAAAGAATCACCACCACTAAAATTAAGGTTGCCTGTTTTATATTTGTCGCGGCATCTGCTGAGGCATCGTCAGAGAGTTTGCTGATTTGCGCAACTCTGGCTTCTTTCACTTCGTCAACGGCTTTATTCATCTCTGCCCCTGCCTTGTTCACGGCATCAGGGAAATGGTCTGTGTTTATGCCTTCCGAATCAAAAGATTTGGTTTTGTTTGTGAAATTGGTAAATTCATTCACATATACGTCAGTTAACTTTTCCACTTTTTCTAGAGCCTCTTTTCCCTTTTCATTTGCCGATGATTTCTGCTTTTCCACGATACCATTTATATCATTGTTGACTTGGTTCAGGGTTTTCATAATCGCAGCGCGCTCTGCCGGATTTCTTGCAAAACGCCAGTCTCGTGTAAGCGTTTGCAGTTGCTTCACCTGATTAGATGTAGTCACAAAAATGCCTAGTGGTACGGCTCCTGTGTCGTACATAATATCGGTTGCATCTGAAACGGTTTTTAGGCTGCTTATGGTGCGTATTCCCATGAATGCCGTTAGGGCTGCTAAGAATACAAAAGCCGATATTAGTTTTGCTCCAATTTTGATATTGTTCATAGTTACCTCTAAAACAAAATTCAGAGGTAATATAAAAAAGTCAGAACCAGAATTCACAGAATTAACAGGATTAACAGAATAAGCCTCCATTACAGGCTTTTAAAGCCAATAAATGTGGTTCATTCTGAAAATTCCTAAAATTCTGGCCATTCTGGTTCAGACAAAGGAAATGTGGTTCAGACAATTACACTTTAAACTGGCTCACAACGTTTTTCAAGTCGCCTGCGACTTTTGAAAGCTCAGAGGCGTAATTGTTCACCTGATGAGCACCTTTGGCACTGTCGTTTGCGAGCTGATTCACAACAGAAACATTCTGGCTTGCATTTGTAACGCCTCTGGCGGCTTCGCCTGCATTGCGGGCAATGTCTTTGCTGCCTTTGGCAATTTCGCCTATGGATGTAGCAACGCGCTTTGCGCCTACATTCGCCTGTTCAGCATTGCGGGCAATATCTTTGCTACCCTTAGCAACCTCTGAAACGGAATCTGCAACGTGCTTGGCATTGGTGCTTGCTTCGCCTGCATTGCGGGCAATATCTTTGCTACCCTTAGCAACCTCGCCAATAGCACCCGCAACGCGTTTTGCGCCCGTATTTGCCTGCGAAACATTGCTCGCAATTTCACCGCTCGCCTTTGTTTGCTGCGCAGCGTGGTTAGATATAGCCTCAACGCCTTGGTTTATTTTAACTATTATCGCCGAAACATCGTTTATCACAGTCACCGCTTCATTGGTGCCGCTCTGTATGCCCTCAATGCGCCTGGCTATATCGTCTGCGCTGGTCGCGCTCTGGTTTGCAAGCTCTTTTATTTCATTGGCAACAACCGCAAAGCCCTTGCCCGCCTCACCAGCACTAGCAGCTTCTATGGTAGCGTTTAGCGCGAGCAAATTGGTTTTGTCTGCTATCTTCTTTATAACATCGGTCACTTGCCCAATTTCCTTTGCCGCAAGGCCCAACTTGCCCATCACATTGGTTGCGTCTTTAGATTTAACGGTGGCTTCGGCCGCAACGGTGCGTGCCTCGCTAGAATTGTTTGATATTTGGGTTATGCTTGCGCTCATCTCTTCTATGGCAGCAGCAATGGTATTCATATTTGCAGACATCTGATCTGCCGCGCCCGCCACTTCGTTGGCGTTCACAGAGGCTTCTTCGGCTGCGCTTGCCATTGCATTTATGTTTCCTGCAACTTGGTCAACAGCTTTTGCCACTTCGCTCACGTTTGCAGAGGCTTCTTCTGCGCCGCTTGCCATTGCATTTATGTTCACCGTCATCTCTTCAACCGAGCTAGCCACATCTGTTATGTTTGCAGAGGCTTCTTCGGCTGTGCTTGCTATGGAGGTCACATTCCTAGAAGATTCTTCGGTAACGCTTGCAACATTCTTGCTCTTGCTCGCTGTTTCTTCGGAGTTGCTCACAAGCTGCCTGCTAATCACGGAGAGTTCTTCGGCAGAAGTTGCAAGGCTATCAGACTCCATGCGCAAATCTTTCATAATGTCTTGGAGTTTAGAGGCAACGCTATCCACAGATTTAGAGAGTTGCCCAAATTCATCTCCACGTTCCATATTTATGCGGGCGGTCATATCACCTTTCTCAATCTTGCTAAGTGTGCCAACAACCCTTTTCAATGGACTGGTTATAGAGAATGTTAGGAATATGCCAAGAGCAACAGCTAAAATAACAACCACCACTAAAATTAAGGTTGCCGCACTCATGTTTTGTTTAGCATCTGCCGATGCCTCGTCAGAGAGTTTGCTGGTTGCTTTTACCCTGTGGTCTTTTGCTACTTGCAAATCTTGCAGTGCTTCATTTCCAACTCTTACCAAACCGTCTGGAACTTTGTCAACGTTCACTCCTGTTTCTTTATCAAAATTTTTAGCGCGTTTCACAAAAGCCATTAACGAATCGGTATAATCGTCTGTTATCTTTATCACTTGCTGCAAAATCTTTTTCCCTTCTTCGTCTGTTATTTTCTGCTGGTCGTATATGGACTGATTCAGGGTATTGTTTATATTGTCTAGGTCTTTTATAACTTTAGCACGCTCTTCTGGTGACCTTGCCTGTTGCCAGCGATAAGTCGAAAGCCGCAGTTCCTGTACCTGCAAGGCAGTTACAACAAAAGTACCAAGCGGTACTGCTCCTGTATCGTACATAATGTCGGTTGCGTCTGAAACAGTTTTTAGGCTGCCGATAGTACGTATTCCCATAAATGCCGTTAAAGCGGCTAAGAATAAAAAAGACGCTATCAGCTTTGGACCCATTTTGATGTTGTTCATAGTTACCTCTTGTCAAAATTCAGAGGTAATATAAAAAAGTCAGAACCAGAATTAACAGGATTAACAGAATAAGCCTCCATTACAGGCTTTTAAAGCCAATAAATGTGGTTCATTCTGAAAATTCCTAAAATTCTGGCCATTCTGGTTCAGACAAAGGAAATGTGGTTCAGACAATTACACTCTAAACTGGCTCACCACGCCTTTCAAACTGCCAGCAACTTTTGCAAGCTCAGTGGCATATTTATCAACCTGGTGGGCACCTTGTGCACTGTCGGTTGCAAGCTTATTCACATCGGTAACATTACTGCTTGCATCGGCAGCACCTTTGGCAGCCTCGCCTGCATTGCGGGCAATATCTTTGCTACCTTTGGCAATTTCACCTATAGATGCAGACACACGCTTTGCGCCCGTGTTTGCCTGCCCAGCATTGCGGGCAATATCTTTACTACCCTTAGCAACTTCTGTAACAGAATCCGACACGTGCTTGGCATTGGTACTTGCTTGCCCAGCATTGCGGGCAATATCTTTGCTACCTTTTGCAACCTCGCCAATAGCACCTGCAACGCGTTTTGCTCCCGTATTTGCCTGCGAAACATTGCTTGCAATTTCACCGCTCGCCTTTGTTTGCTGTGCAGCGTGGGTAGATATTGCCTCAACGCCTTTGTTTATCTTAACTATTATCTGCGAAACATCGTTTATCACAGTCACCGCTTCGTTGGTGCCGCTCTGTATGCCCTCAATACGCCTAGCTATATCGTCTGCGCTGGTCGCACTCTGGTTCGCAAGCTCTTTTATTTCGCCTGCAACAACGGCAAAACCTTTACCTGCCTCACCAGCACTAGCAGCTTCTATGGTAGCGTTTAGTGCGAGCAAATTGGTTTTGTCTGCTATTCTCTTTATAACGTCAGTCACTTGCCCAATTTCTTTTGCGGCCAGACCTAGCTTGCTCATAACTTCGGTTGCGTCTTTAGATTTCACGGTGGCTTCGCTTGCAACGGTGCGAGCCTCGCCGGCGTTGCTGGATATTTGGGTTATGCTTGCGCTCATCTCTTCTATGGCAGCAGCAATGGTGTTCATATTTGCAGACATCTGTTCTGCCGCACCCGCCACTTCGTTGGCGTTCACAGAGGCTTCTTCGGCTGCGCTTGCCATTGCGTTTATGTTTTCTGCAACTTGGTCAACCGCGTTTGCCACATCGCTCACGTTTGCAGAGGCTTCTTCTGCGCCGCTTGCCATTGCATTTATGTTCACTGTCATCTGTTCAACCGAGCTTGCCACATCGGTTATGTTTGCAGAGGCTTCTTCTGCTGTGCTAGCTATACCGGTTACAGCCCTTGCTGCCTCTTCGGTCACGCTCATAACAACCTTGCTCTTGTTGGCTGTTTCTTCGGAGTTGCTCACAAGCTGCCTGCTAATCACGGAGAGCTCTTCGGCAGAAGTTGCAAGGCTATCAGATTCCATGCGCAAATTTTTCATTATGCTTTGGAGTTTGGAGGCAACGCTATCCACAGATTTAGAGAGCTGCCCAAATTCATCTTTGCGTTCCATATCCACACGAACGGTCATATCGCCCTTTTCAATTTTGCCAAGTGTGCCAACAACCTTTTTCAAGGGGCTGGTTATGGAGAATGTTAAGAACAAGCCAAGAGCAATGGCGAGAACCACCACCACCACTAGAAGAACAGTTGCCGCACTCACATTGTCTGCTGCATCTGCTGAGGCATCGTCAGAGAGTTTGCTGGTATGCTTAACTAAATACTCTTTTGCCACGTCCAAATCTTTCAGCACTTTCTGTCCGGTTGCGTTCAAGCCTTCTGGGAACGGGTCTAAGTTGGTACCTTCGGGAGAGAAAGTTTTAGCGCGTTTAATAAAAGCGTTTAACGAATCGGTATAATCGTCTGTTATCTTTATCACTTGCTGCAAAATCTTTTTCCCTTCCTCATCAACAACTTTTTGCTGGTCATATATGGACTGATTCAACTTATCGTTGATATCGTCCAGATTTTTGAGAATCTTGTCGCGAGCCTCAGACGACCTTGCAAGCTGCCAGTTACGAGCCGCAACCCTAAGCTCCTGACATTGCACTGCCGTAGTCACAAAAACGCCCAAAGGGACGGCTCCTGTGTCGTACATAATGTCGGTTGCTTTTGAAACAGTTTTTAAGCTGCCGATTGTGCGTATTCCCATAAAAGCTGCTAGAGCGGCTAGGAATAAGAAAGACGCTATTAACTTTGGACCCATTTTGATGTTGCTCATGGTTACCTCTTAACAAAATTTAGAGGTAATATAAAAAAGTCAGAACCAGAATTCACAGAATTAACAGGATTAACAGAATAAGCCTCCATTACAGGCTTTTAAAGCCAATAAATGTGGTTCATTCTGAAAATTCCTAAAATTCTGGCCATTCTGGTTCAGACAAAGGAAATGTGGTTCAGACAATTACACCCTAAACTGGCTCACAATGTTTTTCAAGTCGCCTGCGACTTTTGAAAGCTCAGAGGCGTAATTGTTAACCTGATGAGCACCTTGGGCACTGTCGCTGGCTAACTTATTCACATCGGCAACATTATAGCTTGCATCGGCAGCACCTTTGGCAGCCTCACCAGCATTGCGGGCAATATCTTTGCTACCCTTGGCAATTTCGCCAATAGCGCTAGAAACGCGCTTGGCTCCTGTATTTGCCTGCCCAGCATTGCGGGCAATATCTTTACTACCCTTAGCAACCTCTGAAACGGAATCTGCAACGTGCTTGGCATTGGTGCTTGCTTGCCCAGCATTGCGGGCAATATCTTTGCTACCCTTTGCAACCTCGTTAATGGCACCCGCAACACGCTTTGCGCCTGTATTTGCCTGCGAAACATTGCTTGCAATTTCACCGCTTGCCTTTGTTTGCTGTGTAGCGTGGCCTGCTATTGCCTCAACACCTTGGTTAATCTTAACTATTATATGTGAAACATCGTTTATCACAGTCACCGCTTCGTTAGTGCCGCTCTGTATGCCCTCAATACGCCTGGCTATATCGTCTGCGCTTTGTGCGCTCTGGTTCGCAAGCTCTTTTATTTCATTGGCAACCACTGCAAAGCCCTTGCCTGCCTCACCTGCGCTGGCTGCCTCTATGGTAGCGTTTAGCGCGAGCAAATTGGTTTTATCTGCTATCTTCTTTATAACATCGGTCACCTGCCCAATTTCTTTGGCCGCAAGGCCAAGCTTGCCCATCACTTCGGTTGCATCTTTAGATTTCACTGTAGCTTCGGCCGCAACGGTGCGTGCTTCGCCGGCATTGCTGGATATTTGGGTTATGCTTGCGCTCATCTCTTCTATTGCCGTTGCAATGGTGTTCATATTTGCAGACATCTGTTCTGCCGCACCCGCCACTTCGTTGGCGTTCACAGAGGCCTCTTCGGCTGCGCTTGCCATTGCGTTTATGTTTTCTGCAACTTGGTCAACCGCTTTTGCCACATCGCTCACGTTTGCAGAAGCTTCTTCTGCGCCGCTTGCCATAGCGTTTATGTTCACCGTCATCTGTTCAACCGAGCTTGCCACATCGGTTATGTTTGCAGAGGCTTCTTCTGCTGTGCTAGCTATACCGGTTACAGCCCTTGCTGCCTCTTCGGTCACGTTCAAAACAACCTTGCTTTTGTTCGCAGTTTCTTCGGAGTTGCTCACAAGCTGCCTGCTAATCACGGAGAGTTCTTCGGCAGAAGTTGCAAGGCTATCAGATTCAACGCGCAAATTTTTCATTATGTCTTGGAGTTTGGAGGCAACGGCATCTGCGGATTTGGAGAGCGTTCCCAGCTCATCTCCGCGCTCTAAGTTTGCGCGGGCGGTCATATCGCCTTTCTCAATTTTGCTAAGGGTGCCAACAACCACTTTCAATGGAGTGGTTAGGGAAATGGTTAAGAATATGCCAAGAGCAATAGCCAAAAGAATCACCACCACTAAAATAACGGTTGCTGCGCTCACATTTGAGGCTGCATCTGCTGAGGCATCGTCAGAGAGTTTACTGGTTTGCTTAACCCTTGCTTCTTTAGCTTCGTCCATAGCATTAGTCATATCTTCTGCTGCATCTAACAATGATTGCGGAAACTCTTCTGTGCTTAGGCCTTCCAAAGAATAAGATTTGGTATTTTGGGCAAAAGAGTTTACCTCAGCTACAAATTTGTCGGTCAAGTCCATCACTTTTTTCAAAGCTATCTTTCCCTTTTCGTCTGCGGTTGTCATCTGCTTTCCCACAGTCACATTCACTTCGTTGTTCACGCTGTCTAGGCTTTTCAATACAGCCGCGCGTTTTTGAGGCGTTTTCGCAAGTCTCCAGTCTCGCGATCTAACTTGCAAATCTTGCACTTGGTCTTGAGTTGTCACAAAAACACCGAGCGGCACAGCTCCTGTGTCGTACATAATATCTGTTGCATCCGAAACGGTTTTTAGGCTGTTGATGGTACGTATTCCCATAAATGCCGTTAGGGCTGCTAAGAATACAAAAGCCGATATTAGTTTTGCTCCAATTTTGATGTTGTTCATAGTTACCTCTTGTCAAAATTTAGAGGTAATATAAAAAAGTCAGAACCAGAATTCACAGGATTAACAGAATAAGCCTCCATTACAGGCTTTTAAAGCCAATAAATGTGGTTCATTCTGAAAATTCCTAAAATTCTGGCCATTCTGGTTCAGACAAAGGAAATGTGGTTCAGACAATTACACTCTAAACTGGCTCACCACGCCTTTCAAACTGCCAGCAACTTTTGCAAGCTCAGTGGCATATTTATCAACCTGGTGGGCACCTTGTGCACTGTCGGTTGCTAACTTATTCACATCGGCAACATTATAGCTTGCATCGGCAGCACCTTTGGCAGCCTGCCCAGCATTGCGGGCAATATCTTTGCTACCCTTGGCAACCTCGCCAATAGATGCAGACACGCGCTCTGCACCTATGTTTGCCTGCCCAGCATTGCGGGCAATATCTTTGCTACCTTTAGCAACCTCTGAAACAGAATCCGACACGTGCTTGGCATTGATGCTAGCTTGCCCAGCATTCTGTGCTATATCTTTGCTACCCTTAGCAACCTCGCCAATAGCACTTGCAACACGCTTTGCGCCCGTATTTGCCTGCGAAACATTATTTGCAATTTCACCGCTCGCCTTTGTTTGCTGCGCAGCGTGGCCTGCTATTGCCTCAACACCTTTGTTTATCTTAACTATTATCTGCGAAACCTCGTTTATCACCGTAACCGCTTCACTGGTTCCGCTCTGTATGCCCTCAATGCGGCGCGCTATATCGTCTGCGCTTTGTGCGCTCTGGTTTGCAAGCTCTTTTATTTCATTGGCAACAACCGCAAAACCTTTGCCCGCCTCACCTGCGCTAGCTGCCTCAATGGTGGCGTTCAAAGCGAGTAGGTTGGTTTTGTCTGCTATTTTCTTTATAACCTCAGTTACTTGGCCTATCTCTTTTGCTGCAAGGCCAAGCTTACCCATCACTTCGGTTGCATCTTTAGATTTAACGGTAGCTTCGGCTGCAACGGTGCGTGCCTCGCCAGAGTTGTTGGATATTTGGGTTATGCTCGCGCTCATCTCTTCTATTGCCGTAGCAATGGTGTTCATATTTGCAGACATCTGTTCTGCCGCACCTGCCACCTCGTTGGCGTTCACGGAGGCTTCTTCTGCTGCGCTTGCCATTGCATTTATATTGCCCGCAACTTGGTCAACCGCTTTTGCCACATCGCTCACATTTGCAGAGGCTTCTTCTGCGCCGCTTGCCATTGCATTTATATTCACCGTCATCTCTTCAACCGAGCTTGCAACATCGGTTATGCTTGCAGAGGCTTCTTCTGCTGTGCTAGCTATACCGGTTACAGCCCTTGCTGCCTCTTCGGTCACATTCAAAACCACCTTGCTTTTGTTGGCTGTTTCTTCGGAGTTGCTCACAAGCTGCCTGCTTATAACAGAAAGCTCTTCGGCAGAGGTTGCAAGACTATCAGACTCCATGTGCAAATTTTTCATTATGTTTTGGAGTTTGGAGGCAACGCCATCAGCAGATTTAGCGAGCGTTCCCAGCTCATCTCCGCGCTCTAAGTTTGCGCGGGCTGTCATATCGCCTTTCTCAATTTTGGAAAGGGTGCCAACAACCACTTTCAGGGGGCTGGTTAGGGAAAGGGTTAGGAATATGCCAAGAGCAATGGCTAAAAGAATAACCACCACCAAAATAACGGTTGCTGCGCTTATATTTGAGGCTGCATCTGCCGAAGCATCGTCAGAGAGTTTGCTGGTTTGGGCAACTCTGGCTTCTTTGGCTTCTTTTATAGCATTAGTCATATCTCTTGCGGCTTTGTTCATAGAATCTGGAAATTCTTCTGTGCTAATGCCTTCCGAATCATAAGATTTGGTGGTTTTAGCAAACTTGTTTATTTCAGCAATATACACGTCCGTCAAATCCATCACTTTTTTCAGAGCCTCTTTTCCCTTTTCATTCGCAGTTTTCATCTGCGCTTCTACGTTCTTATTTACTTCATTGTTGAGGCTGTCCATTTTTTTAAAAAGCTGAGTACGTCTTTCTTGTGTCTTGGCAAGACGCCAATGTTGAGCCTC
>Ga0268262_10001678_pt1 | contig 26982 bp, 25 predicted proteins | sample TergutNc150P3_FD_190354 | JGI IMG/M metagenome (GOLD analysis project Ga0268262, IMG submission 190354) | Nasutitermes corniger P3 segment gut microbial community from laboratory colony in Florida, USA - Nc150 P3 (SPAdes) (version 2) | ecosystem: Host-associated > Arthropoda: Insects >... | reverse complement strand
ATTCCATAATCTTGCCGCCATAAGCGTGCAAAACGACAGAAAAATCGCAAGCGTAATTTTGATAAATCCGTCGTTTTTGAAAAAATTCGATATTTGTTCCAAACGGTCGCCGACAGTCATAAATTACTCCAAAAAAGCCATAATTTGCTCGATAATGTTAAAATTCCGCCCTTTCACCGAGTAATTTCTACCGCGCGCTTCCAACGTCAAAACGCTTGTCGGATTCGTAAGTTTCATTTTGAGCGTGTCTTCGGCAAACGCCTTGATTTGCGACGAGCTGAAAAGCGAATTTATCTCCATTTTCAGCGCGGTAATTTCTTTTTCCGTAGCCCTCACTTCGCTTTTTTTGTTCTCGATTTGAGCCGCAAGAACATCCCCCGCTTTCGATTGAAGCACAAGCAAAAACGCAAGTACTCCCAAAATACAAAAATACTGAAAACGCTTCTTCACACTAAATCCTTTCTCCGCATCTTAATTTGGCGCTTCTCGCCCTGCGGTTTTTGTTAATTTCTTCGGCGCTTGGAACCGCCGATTTTTTTGTTATTATTTTTATTTCCGCTTTATGACTGCAAACGCATTTTGGCAAATTCGGCGGGCAAATACAGTTTTTCGCGCCGTTCCGAAGAAAATTTTTCACTATCCTGTCTTCAAGCGAATGATACGAAATAACAATAATCCGTCCGCCAAAATTCAGATATTTCAGAGAAATTTGCAACGCGCTTTTCAACTCGTCCAATTCGCCGTTTACCGCGATTCTAAATGCTTGAAAAACTTTCGACAAAACGGCGTTCTGCAAATTTCCATATTCTTCGTTCAAAATATTAACCAACTGCGCGGTGGTTTCGATACTTCGATTTTTTCTCGCCGAAACCAACTTTTGCGCCATTCTTTGCGGATTTCTCACTTCGCCGAAATCTCTTAGAATTTCGGTCAATTCCTCTTCGCTATAAAAATTTATTATATCCGCGGCGGTTTTTTCGCAACTGACGTCCATACGCATATCAAGTTTCGCGTCGCTTCTATAACTGAAACCTCTTTCTTTCGTATCAAATTGATGTGACGAAACTCCCAAATCCATTAAAATCCCGTCAATTTTTTCTATTTTATATTTGTCCAAAATTTCAAAGAACCGCGAAAACGGGCTTTGTTCGATAATTATTTTGCATTTAGCCGCAAAATCGTTTTCTTTTGCGCGTTTCACCGCCGTAAAATCGCGGTCGATTCCGACTGCTACCGCGTTTTCACCCAATCTTTTAACGATAGCGCTAAAATGTCCGCCGCCGCCGAGCGTCAAATCGCAGTAAATTCCGTCTTTTTTAACGTTCAAATATTCAAGCGTTTCTTCAAGCAAAACCGGAATATGATAATTTTCACTCATTTTTTGTCGAACTCCCGCATCGCCTCGTTTACTTTGTAATAGTTTTCGGCGAATTTTTTCTCGTCTCCGTCCAAATCCGCGTTTTCGTTTTCCGCGCAAAACGCCTCGATGTATTTTCCCATTCCCAGCATTACGATTTTTCCGCCGCCGTATCTGATTTGTTTAAGTTGAACGCTTGGAATCGTTATTCGTCCCTGACTGTCCAAATCGGAATCCGCCTGCGATTCGTAGAACTCTCTTTTATATTCGTCAAATATTTCCGTTTCGGGAAGATTTTCGTATTGCAGCGCCTTTTTTTCCCATTCGTCTTCGGGATAAATGCGTATGCGGAATTTCGGAACTCTTATCGTATGAAATTTGGCGCTGTCTTTCACCAAATCGCGAAACTTCGCAGGAATTGAAACCCTTCCTTTCGCATCTAAGGCATATTCAAACTTTCCGGTAAACCATCCGAGCATAAATCCACCACTTTTATACATTTTTCCCCACTAACATATAATATAATAAATTTTCTCGCAAATTGTCGGATATTTTGAATAAAAAACCAAAAAACTTGATTTTTAATTGAAATTCGGTAAATTATACAAAAAAGTTTTTGCGTTTCAATGAAATTTACGGCTAAATTGACGGATTTCTTAAAATTTAATTTTTTTTTCGTAATCGGATAAGTATAAAAATTAGTTTATAATCGTTAGAAACGTCAAACATTATGGATTTTTGGGGAGTTTAAAGTGTCAAAATTAGAAGATTTATGCTGGAAATTAAGAAGAAAGTATTTTCCGCCGGAAGTAAAATACGGTCAAAACGACAGCGATGAAACACTGGCGACAAGGTTAAAAAATCCGGTTTTTCTTGAAAAATACGGTTTTAAAGTATTTTCACAATATGACGAAGACGGAATAATTGAAGAAATATTCAATAGGATAGGTGAAAAAAGCAAAGTTTTTATAGAGTTTGGGGTTGAAAACGGACTTGAAAGCAATGCGCACTTTTTACTGCATAAAGGATGGTCGGGTTTATGGCTTGAAGGAAGCAAAAAATATTGCAAAATAATACAAAAACTGTTTGCAAAACCTGTTTCTTTACAAAAACTTACCGTAAAAAATTGTTTTATTACCGCCGAGAATATAGACAAAATAATAAGTGAATATTTACGCTCAAAAAACCTTGATGTTAAAGAAGATACTGTCGATTTATTGTCGATAGACATAGACGGAAACGATTATTGGGTTTTCAAAGCCATTGAGGTTATTAAACCCAGAGTTATAGTTATTGAGTATAATTCAAAATTTCCGCCAAATTTAGAGTGGGTCATGCAATATGACGCAAAACATTTATGGGAAAAAGACGACAATATGGGAGCGTCGTTAAAATCGTTTGAATTGCTCGGCAGGCAGAAAGGTTATCAATTGGTAGGGACTTCCTGTACCGGAGTAAACGCGTTTTTCGTCAGGAACGATTTAGCCAAAAACCTGTTTGCAACGCCGGCGACTTCCGAAAATTTATACAATCCGCCGAGATGGGGAATAAGGTATTTTAGCGGGCAACCGTCAAAAAAATTTATAGGATAACAAAGGAACGGGTTAAAAGAAAGCGGCGGATATTACCTTACTAATCGCTTCTCACTTTGCATAACAGGAAAAATCCGACGGTAAAGAGTAAAAGCAAAGACGAAATGCCTATTCTTTGCGGGACGTTTCCAGAAAATCCGAGTTTTTGCGCCTTGCTGTTTTAAGCAAACCACTAATTTGCGCCGAATCTAAATCCATTTTGCATTGAAAATCGCGTAATATGTTTTTGCGTAAATCGTCAAAGCCAGAATATGGATTTTGCTCGTTTAGTCGCTTCAACTTTTCGTAGGTTAGATTCAAAATCATTCGTAATTTTACCCGCAAATACCAGGGAATAAAAATTTTTAGAATTCGTTTTAATTTTGGTAAAATGCTATCCTCCCGCCTGCTGTCTCGCTTGATACTCTTCAAGCATTTTTTGCATTATTTTTACTAAAATACTATCTGCCGCCAACAGCAAAAACAAAAAAAGCGATGATTATTTTTTATGTTTTGCGCCTTCAAGTTTTTCCGCATAGACGCTAATTTCTAACGTAATCGTCGCCGGCGGACATAGAGTTTAGCGCGGCGGCGGCGCTGGCTGGGCTAATGCGTGCGTCCTCGACAATCAAACCGTCGCGAAGGCGGATATGGCGCGAACAGAACGACGCTATATCGGTTTCGTGCGTAACAAAACAGATCGTCTTGCCCTTGCTGTTCAATTCCTGAAAAAGCGTCATAATTTCATAACTTGTACGCGTATCCAAATTTCCCGTCGCCTCGTCGGCAAAAACCACCACAGGGTCGTTTACCAATGCGCGCGCTATGGCGACTCTTTGCTGCTGTCCGCCGGACAACTGCGCCGGAGTGTGATGCATTCTATCCTGTAATTTAACCATTTCAAGCGCGTACACGGCTCTTTCGCGGCGTTCTTTGTTATGGATTTTGCGGTTGTAGAATAACGGAAGTTCGACGTTTTCGAGTGCGCTCGTACGCGGAAGCAGATTATACGCCTGAAAAACAAAACCGATGAGGGAATTTCTTATCTGCGCCAATTCGTGCAGGTCGGACGAAGAAACCAAGGTGTTAGCAAGCGTATAATTGCCCGCGCTCGGTTTGTCCAAGCATCCTAAAATGTTAAGAAGAGTGGTTTTGCCTGAGCCGCTCGTTCCCATAAAAGCCGCAAATTCTCCCTCGTAAACCGTGAAAGTAACGCCTTTCAAAGCGCGTACCGTTTCTTCGCCGAGGCAAAATTCCCGCGAAAGATTTTCAACCGCTATGCACGCTTTTTTCATTACATCATCCTTCCCGCGCCGCTAAGCGGGTTTGCGTTTTGTTGCTGCGGTTTCTTTTTGGCGTTCGGGTCTATCTCTATCAAAATCACTTCGTCGCCTTCTTTAAGCCCGCTCTTTACCTCTATCAATGTGCTGGAACGCTCGCCCGTTTCGATGTTTTTTTCTTCGGGAACGCCGTTTTCCAATACCCAAACGCTTGAAGAACGCCTTTTCATTTGTCCGCCTCCGCCAAAATCGCCGCCTCTGTCGCCTCTGCCGCTTTTACCGCCTACTCCTTCTCTTTCTTTTGGAGGATTTTGCGGGTTTGGCTGATTTTTATCGTGCGCGTTTTTGGCTTTTGCCGGCTTAAACCTAAGCGCTCTGGCTGGAATTACCAAAACGTTTTTGGCGCCGCTGGTAATTATTTCCGCAGTCGCGGTCATTCCGGGGTACAGCAAACGGTTTTTGTTGTCGGCTGTAATGACCACCGTGTAGGTAACCGCGCTGCCTTCGGATTTGGGCTGTACTCTTATCGCCTGAACAATTCCGCCGAAAATGCTGTCCGCCCACGCATCGACCGTGAACTTTACGCTCATTCCATCTTTAATCTGTCCGATGTCCGCCTCGTCCACGTCAGCCAAAACCTGCATCTTTGTTAAATCGCGCGCTATTGTAAAAAGCGTCGGCGCGTTAAACGACGCCGCGACTGTCTGTCCGCGTTCCACCAAGCGCGACAAAACTACTCCGTCGATAGGGGAGCGGATTATGGCGTATCTCAAATTCGTTTTGGCGCGGCTGTTGTCGATTTTAGCCGTCTCCAAAGTGTTTTGCGAACGTTCGTAGTTATATTTTATCAAGTCGTAGTCGTCGGCGGAAATCATATTCTTATTTTTGAGAATCTCCGCTCTCTCAAACAAATTCTTTCTGTAATTATATTCGCTTTGCGCAGAAGCCAACGCCGCGTTGCTCTGCGAAACTTGCAGTTCCAAAACGCTTTTATCCAATACCGCTATGATTTGGTTCGCTTTTACCGCGTCGTTAAAATCGACAAATATCGAATCAATCGTACCGGAAACTTGCGTACTTATTTCAACCTGTTCAAGCGGCTGGATTTTACCCGTCGCGGTTATAGTGTTGGATATGTTTCCGATGACCGCTTTAGTCGTTTCGTAACGAAAATTTTGCGTTTTTCTGCTTTTTACGGCGAAAAAAACCGCCAGAATTACCGCGATAACCGCCGCAGCAACGATTGCTTTTTTCATAATCACCGCCTTTTATGCTATCAAATTCGTTTGTTTTGATATTCGCGCAAATTCGTTTGTTACAATTTTAAGTAATTAACAACTTGATGATTTTTGATTTGTCGAAAAAATCTATGAACGAACTGCAAAAAATGCAGACAAGAGCATAAAACTTTGGTAATGGGATGTATAAATATCTCTTGAAAATAATAAGAGAAAAACCTTTAGAATTATTTAGTTTATGTTGTTTGCACTATTAGCAAATGGCATATATTATTTTACGAGGAGGAGCAAAAAATTTGAATAAAAAGAGAGATTTTTTTGCTTAACTAAGATTGAGCCAATTTTTGTAACGTGAAGTTTTTTATCATTAACATAGGATTGAAATTAAAAAATTATGAAAAACGTCGTCTATAAAAGCATTTTGCAAAAGTTTTCGGACAAAAAAAAGCAGTATTGGATTTTGCTCGACCCGGACGATTTTTCGGAAACCGACGCGGCGGACGTTGTCGAAACCGCGCAAAACTGCGGCGTGGATGCGGTATTAGTCGGCGGCTCGCTCGTCCATATAGATTCGCTTGAAATTTTTATAGCCAAAATTAAAGAAAAGTCGTCGATACCTATAATCCTGTTTCCGGGCGACTCTTCGCAAATTACAAAAAACGCCGACGCTATTCTTTTTATGTCGCTAATATCCGGCAGAAACGCGGATTTTCTAATCGGTCAGCAGGTAAAAGGCGCGGTTCAAATCGCCAAAAACGGAGTCGAGCCGATTTCTATGGGATATATGCTTATCGAATCTGGAGCGGTTACTTCTGTGGAATTTATGAGCGGCACGCGCCCGATTCCAAGAGAAAAGAACAACATCGCGGCGGCGCACGCTTTAGCCGCCCAGTTTTTGGGAATGAAAATGCTGTATCTTGAAGCGGGAAGCGGAGCAAAAAATCCCGTTCCAGACGAAATGATTTCGACGGTCAAAAAATCCGTTTCGATTCCCGTCATAGTCGGCGGCGGAATAAGGGACTGCGAGACCGCGGCGCAAAAATTTTCTGCGGGCGCGGATATTTTGGTGACGGGAAATATGCTTTCCAAAGAAAACGGCTTGGAAATTATGAAAAAAATCGCCGAAACCGCAAAAAATTATTGATGAAAATTATTTTTTTAGAACATATCACAAGTTCAATAACCCCACCCGCTCCAAACAATTTTTACAAATATTATTTTCCAAACACCACAAAAAATTATAATAACGAAACTCCTCGCCGCAAGCGGCGAAGTATCTTAAAAGAGTGCCGACTGTAAATATTTATGCAAAACCTTATATTCTTTCTCCACGCCTTGGCTACGAACGTGTTTAGATATGATATAATCTCATATCTTGCTTTGTAAGCATCGGTAATTTTCAAACGAAATATCGGGAACGAAATCGTTATCCTGCGATTTGTTTTTTCCAAACAGCGCGGTTTTTAGTCCCGATTCCTTTGCCGTAATCAAGTCGGATATATTTTGTGAAACAAACAGCGTGTTTTGCGGAAGAATTTGTAAATCGTAAAGCATGTCGAACAATTTTCTATGCAAAACGCCGCTCTGTTTAGTCATTTTCAAATCGTAAGAAAAAAAACACAAATCGTTGTCGAACAAGTCCTTGTAATCGTCGCAAACTCCGTCTTCGCGAAGATAAAGCGACAACTCCATCGTTGTGTAAAACTGCGTATTAGCCAAAAGCCCCAATTTAATTCCTCTGTTTTTCATTTCAAAAAGCGTATTTGCGCAGTTCTCAAAAAGCGATGAGCGTCCAAACGAATAAAAATGAAAAAAATACGCGACGCATTTGGCAAATTCCGTGTGGTCTCCTATGCGGTATTTGTCGATTTCATAGCCGTTGCGAATTAAAATCGACAATATTATACTCCAAACGTCAAAAACCTGCGGCTCGCTGAATTTCTTTCCGTTTTCTTCGTCGCGCTGCTTTAACATTAACAATAGTCCGGCGTAAAAATTTGCAAGAGTCGTTTGCGGCGGCAGGGTCTCGTCTATTTTTATCAAAATATCTATAAATCCGAATTCCTGCGCCGTTTTCAAAAAAACGTTCGATTGATATTCGTTGGGACAGTAGTTTATTATCGCCGAATAAACGTCAAAAATAACCGCGTTTATATTTTCTAATCTTTTGCCGTCCGTTTCGCACGTATTTTGATACGGCGGCGTACTTTGCGCGGCTGTATTCGGCTCTTTTTTATGTAATTGTGCGGCGTATTCTGCGACTATCGACACGAATTTTATTCCTTTTTTTGTTAATTTTTGAGCCAAATCTACTAAATTTCACCCGCGATAAACTATTTTCGTCGAAAAAAGGCGGTTTTATGAAAAAAAAATTCGTGATTATCGCGGCGGATACCGACTGCGCAAAAACAATTACTACCGCCGGACTTTTGGCGGCGGCGGTGAATAAAAAAATCGACGCTATCGCCTCAAAACCGATTCAAACCGGCTCTCAAAACGGGCGTTCAAGCGATTTGGATTTTATTTTCAATACCGCAAATTTAAGCGTTTCGCCGCAAACTTACGAAAAATTAGTTTTATGCAAACTGAAAACTCCGTCTTCGCCGCTTCTCGCTTCGCAGTTGGAAAATAGCGCCATAAATTTGGACGAGGTAGTTAAAAAAACCGTAGAAACGTCGAACGATTACGACTTGTTTTTCATTGAAACGGCAGGCGGAATTTACACTCCGATTACGTGCGACAGTTCGGACTTGCAAAAATATAAAACTAACGCGGATTTTGCAAAAAAATTAGAATGTCCGGCGATAATTTCCGTTCCTAACCGCGTCGGAGCGATTTCTTTGGGGGTTATGGCGGTAAACTGCGCAAAAAATCACGGTTTACAAATTGCCGGTGCTGTATTTTCGCAAACGCTCAAGCCCAAAAACGAAAGCGATTTTGCGATATTGAAAGATAATATAGTAACGTTTCAACAAATGACAGGCGTAAAAGTTCTATCGGACGTTTCGTTTATAGAAAATCTTTGCGGCGAAACGCTTTCGCCTTTTTTTGACGCCGCGATAGATTTTTTGAGGGATTTATGATAGATTTGCAATTTGACAGACAGCATTTGTGGCATCCGTACGCTTGCGCGGTTAATACGGCGAAGGTTTATCCGGTTTCGTCGGCAAGCGGTTGTAAAATATGTTTGGAGACGGGCGAAGAATTGGTTGACGGAGTCGGGGCTTGGTGGTCGGCGATTCACGGATATTCGCATCCCGCGCTCGTCGATTTGCGGATTTGTCTTTTGAATCGCCTTGCGTCTCCAAAAAAGTTTTAGACATACTCAAAATCGGCGACAAATCGGCGTGTTTAAGTTTTTCCTGATAAACAATCTGCGAATTTTTGTCGTAAACCGAAACCGAAAATTAGTGAAAACTCACAACTCGTTTTTATTTCAAATATTTGCCGGTTTCGCTTTCGGGATTTTTAGCCACGTCTTCCGGGGTTCCCGTCGCGACTATGTATCCGCCTTTGCCGCCGCCTTCGGGACCTAAATCAATAATCCAATCGGCGCTGCGAATTACGTCAAGGTTATGCTCTATCACCACTACGGAATTACCCAAATCGACCAATTCCTGCAGCACGCTCATAAGCATTTTCACATCCTCGAAATGAAGTCCGGTCGTGGGTTCGTCAAGAATGTAAATAGTTTTACCGGTGGCTGGTCTGTTTAACTCCGAAGCCAATTTTATTCGCTGCGCCTCGCCGCCAGAAAGCGTAGTCGATGATTGCCCCAAATGAATATATCCCAAACCGACGCGCGACAAAACCTCCACTTTTTTGCGCAGAGACGGCAGCGATTTGAAGAAATCCAACGCTTCGTCAACGGTCATTTCCAAAACGTCGGCTATGCTTTTTTCTTTGAACTTTACCGCCAAAGTATCGCGGTTGTAGCGTCTGCCGCGGCATTCTTCGCATTCCACGAAAACGTCCGGCAAAAAGTGCATTTCAATTTTGCTTACGCCGTCGCCGTGGCACGCCTCGCAGCGTCCGCCTTTAACGTTGAAAGAAAATCTTCCTTTGTCGTATCCGCGAATTTTGCTTTCGGGAAGATTACCGTATAAATCGCGAATCTGGTCGAATAATTTCGTGTATGTCGCCGGGTTTGAGCGCGGCGTACGTCCTATCGGCGACTGGTCGATATTTATCACTTTATCCAGAAATTTCATTCCGTCGATTTTTTGATATTTCAGCGGATGGTCTTTTGTTTTATAGAAAAATTTTGATAGCGCGGGATAAAGCGTGCGGTTAATAAGCGACGACTTCCCGCTTCCCGAAACCCCCGTAATAACGCAAAGCGTTCCAAGCGGAATTTCCACGTTTACGTTTTTGAGGTTGTTGCCGCACGCGCCGATTATTTTTAAGAAATTTCCGTTTCCCGTCCGTCTGCTTTTTGGAATATCGATTTTTAGCCGTCCAGACAAATATCCGCCCGTAAGCGAATTTGGATTTTCCATAACCTCTTTGGGAGTTCCCGCCGCGATAACTTCGCCGCCGTGTCGTCCGGCTTTGGGTCCTATGTCGATTAAATAATCGGCAGATTTCAGCGTTTCCTCGTCGTGTTCGACCACGATTACGGTGTTTCCCAAATCACGAAGAGAAAAAAGCGTATTCAGCAATTTCGTATTGTCGCGAGGATGAAGCCCTATGCTCGGCTCGTCCAAAATATAAGTAACGCCGGTAAGCCGCGAACCGATTTGCGTGGCAAGCCGAATACGCTGCGCCTCGCCGCCGGAAAGCGTTTGAGCCATTCTGTCAAGCGTCAAATATCCTAAACCGACGTTCACCAAAAATCCCAGACGTGAATTTATCTCGCGCAAAATCTGTTTGGCTATAAACGTTTCCCGTTCGCTCAGTTGTAAATTATCAAAAAATTTCTTTGCGTCGTCCACGCTTTTGCAGGTTAAATCGCCGATATTCGTTTCGCCGACGAAAACCGAAAGCGTTTCTTTATTTAGCCGTTGCCCGCCGCACTCCGTACAGGTCTTTTGTATCATAAACTCTTCAATCCATTCGCGTACCGCTTCGGAATCGGTTTCTTTATACCGCCTGCGTAAATTCGGAATCACTCCCTCAAACGGCGTATTCGACCAGTTGGTAGGAACTTTTACGTCGCCCGTTCCATACAAAATCATATTTTTCTGCGTATCGTTAAGGTCGTTCCAAGACGATTTTCTGTCAAACTTGAATTTGTCGCAAAGGGCGTAAAAAATCTGGCGATTATAACTCGCCGCATAACTTACTCCGTTCCATGAAGCGATAGAATGCGTAAGTTGGTTAGTTTTGCTCGTTATTACCAAATCCAAATCGAAATCGTTGACAAAACCCAATCCGTCGCATTGCGGACAAGCCCCGTAAGGCGTATTAAATGAAAAATTGCGCGGCAAAATCTCCCCGTAAGATATTTGGCAGTCTGGGCACGCAAGTTTCTCGGAAAAAAGCAAGCGGACGCCGTTTTTATCGACGATTAGGCTCGAATTGCAGGAATGTTTCAGCGCCGTCTCGACCGAATCCGTCAAGCGGTGTCCCAAATCGTCTTTTACGACTAATCTGTCCACCACGACCTCGACGGTGTGCTTCTGCTGTTTGTTGAGCGCGGTTACGTCTTCGAGCGTTTTCATCTCGCCGTCGATTACGGCTCTGACGAACCCGCATTCGCGCAGCTGTTTTATTACGTCGCTATGCTCGCCTTTTTTCCCGACTATGACGGGCGAAAGCAGTTGTATCTTAGCCCCCGCGTCGAATTTCAAAATAATGTCGCAAATTTCCTGCACCGTCTGGCTGGAAATCGGCTTTCCGCATTTGTAGCAGCGGGCGCGTCCTATACTTCCGTAAAGCAGGCGGAAGTAATCGTGAATTTCGGTAATGGTCGCGACGGTCGAGCGCGGGTTATGTCCGCCCGTTTTCTGCTCTATCGAGATAGCGGGCGAAAGCCCTTCAATACTGTCGACGTCGGGCTTTTCCATAAGACCCAGAAACTGCCGCGCATACGCCGACAGACTCTCCACGTATCTTCGCTGCCCTTCCGAATAGAGGGTATCGAACGCCAGCGACGATTTTCCGCTTCCCGAAAGCCCGGATATGACGCAAAAACTGTTTCGCGGAATTACCACGTCTATGTTTTTGAGGTTATGAACTCTCGCGCCTTTGATTATTATGTCTTTCTGTTCCATTTTTTCCTTTGTCGCCCGCACTAAAATAATAAAAAGAAGGAGATTAAAACAAAATTAAAATCTTTATAATTATTTTAATTTATTTGAAGGTTTTCACTGAAAAGATAGAAAAAACACCCCTCTGCATTTGTCAAGCATTATATGACATTGATATACATTATGCCAAAAACAATTATCAGTCCTTTGGTGAAAACTCTTAAATTAGTAAATCCTCCCCAATAATACCTCAAAACGGATTTATGCAAAAAATTCTTTGAAACGGATTTATACAAATATTATTTTCCAAAACGTTTTGGGAGAAAATATGGCGTACATCAAAGATTTATACGAATCGAGTTTTTTGGAATATGCGTCTTATGTGATAAAAGACCGAGCGATTCCATACGTCGAGGACGGATTAAAGCCCGTGCAAAGGCGGATTTTGCATACTTTATTCAAAATGGACGACGGTAAATTTCACAAAGTGGCAAACGTAGTCGGGCAGACGATGAAATTTCACCCGCACGGCGACGCGTCGATTGCGGAAGCGCTTGTAGTTTTGGCTAACAAAAATCTTTTTATAGAAAAACAGGGTAATTTTGGAAATATCTATACCGGCGACGACGCAGCCGCTTCGCGATATATCGAGTGCCGAATTACTCCGCTTGCCAAAGAAATTTTATATAATCCCGAAATTACGCAATTTGAACCAAATTACGACGGGCGCGAAAAAGAGCCGGTATATTTTCCCGCAAAAATTCCGGTCGCGCTGGTTTTGGGAGCCAAAGGAATCGCCGTAGGAATGGCGACGGAAATTCTTCCGCATAATTTTCACGAGGTGCTTTTAGCGATGAAATCCGCGCTCAACGACGAGCCGTTTGAACTGTATCCCGATTTTCAAACGGGAGGATACGTTGATGTTTCGGATTACAGAGACGGAACAGGAAAAATTTTATCTCGCGCAAAAATCGAAGTGATTGACGACAAAACCGTCGTAATTAAAGAAATACCCTGCGACATCACGACCGATTTGTTAATTAAATCTATCGACGAGGCGGCGAAAAAAAATAAAATTATGGTTAGCAAAATCACCGATTTTACAAGCGAAAAAGTAGAAATAGAAATTAAACTTAAACGCGGTTTTTACGCTAACGAAATTATCGACGCTTTTTACGCTTTTACCGACTGCGAAAAGCCGGTTTCGGTAAATTCGCTTTTGATAAAACAAAATCATCCCGTCGTTATGACTATAACTCAAATCGTAAAAGACAGCACTGAGCAATTAAAAAGCATACTGGAAGCGGAACTTAATCTTGAAAAGCGCAACCTTCTCGAAAAACTGCATTTACGGACGATAGAAAGAATTTTCGTAGTCGAAAAAATTTACAAAAAAATCGAAGAAATGAAAACGCAGAAAGATATAAACGATTCTGTAAAAGGCGGCTTTGTTCCTTTTACACAAGAAGTGGGGCGTGATATTAGCGACGACGACGTAGAACGTCTTCTTCAAATTCCTATTCGCAGAATTTCGCTTTACGACATAGAAAAAAACAAAAAAGAAATAAGCGACATTAAAAAGCGGCTTGCGGAAATCGAAAAACTTCTTAAAAACATTGTCGGCTGCGCAATCGGCTGGATTGAAAATTTAGATAAAAAATACGGGCATTTATATCCCAGAAAAACCGAAATTTTAGAAATGAACAGAGTATCCGCCAGAGAAGTCGCTATTCGCGACAAGGAGTTACGCTATAACGGAAATAACGGTTATTTGGGCTACGAACTTAAAGAAGGTCCGGTGCGCTGCAAAGTTTCTACTTACGACAAAATTCTTTATATCGACCGAAACGGAACGTACAAGGTTATCGACGTTCCCGAAAAAATATTCGTCGGATACAGAGTGCGCTTTATAGATTTGGCGGACGTAGCCGCCGCGAACGCGGTATTTACCGCTTTGTATAAAAATTCGGACGGAGTTTTGTATATTAAAAAATTCAAAATTGAAAAGACAATGATTAACAAGGAATACTCTGTTTTGCCCGACAAAAACTGCGAATTGCTTGAACTTGTTACGGAGTCGGTGGGGTTTTTCGTAGTGAATTTGGTCGCGTCGCCAAAATTAAAAAAGACCGCGGAAATTTGCGATATTTCACAGCATCTGGTAAAAAGCGTTTCGGCGCGCGGCAGTAAAATTACGGACAAAGAAATCGCCGGTATAGAATATAAAAGGAATGTATAAAAAATGAAAAATCCATTTTGCTGCGCGTCTAAGCGCAAACGTCAGACGCTTGATTTGGTAGCGGAACTTGAAATGCTCGAAGTAAAAAATTCGCCGCGATACATCGTTTCGCTGACGTCTTTTGGAAAACGACTTGCTGATACCGCGCCGTATGCGGTGATTACGCTTCTTAATCAAAGCGTAAAGCCGGATAAAATTATTTTGTGGGTCGCAAACGAGGACAAAGAAAACGTTTTGCGAATTATGGAAGATTTGACTAAAAAAGGGCTTGAAATTCGCTTTTGCGAAGATATAAGAGCATACACAAAACTAATTCCGGCTTTAAAGGAGTTTCCTAACGATTATATAATAACCGCCGACGATGATTTATATTATCCGCAAAATTGGCTTGAGCAGTTGCTTGAGGAACATAAAAAAAATCCTAAAAAAATTATTTGTCATCGCGCTCACGGAATACGAACTGATGAAAACGGCGAGCCGCTTAAATATTTACAGTGGCGACATTGTATAAAACCGAACGGGCGTTTTTCGACGGATGTTTTTCCAACCGGCGTAGGCGGGGTATTGTATCCGCCGAATTGTTTTTATAAAGATATTACGGACAAGGAATTATTTATGAAATTTTCTCCGTTAAACGACGATATTTGGTATTGGGCTATGGCGGTAATAAACAAAGAATATTTTGGCGACGAAAGTCCGTATATAGTCGTCGAAAACGGTTATTCTCGAAATTTACAGGATGTTGACCATCAACAGAAACAAGGCGGAAACGCTTTGTGGAATTACAATTCGCAAGGTGGAAACGACAAACAAATTAAAGCGGTGATTGAACAATATCCGCAAATCAGAAAGTATCTGCAAAAAATTGAGCCGACAAAACGCTGGAAACGAATGTTGTTGGATTGTACGGCTTTTGCGCTTGGGATTGCAATGGCGGCGCGGGCGAAATTCGGTTGATAAAAATTTGAGTTTAATTTATTTATAATGCTCAAATCCAAAAAATTCAAGAGGTTTTTTAACACCGTTTTCAAGCAGAAAAATTTCTTTTTCGGAGATAATTTCGCCGATTTTACTAAAATCTATGCCGTCAAAAATAGGTTCAAACGATTTGTCGGCAGTCCAAAGAAGTTCATAATCCTCTCCCCCGTTGAAAAAAAATCCGGCGTTGTCTTTTGGAGACAAAATTTGCGCGCCTGCGCCGCTTTCTTTTGCGATTGTCCGAATTTCTTTCGCTACGCCGTCGGAAATATCTATACAAGAATGGACTAATTCGTTATTTGACAGATACTTACCTAATTCTATCCGCGCTTTTGGACGAATATGCGCCAAAACGGCTTCTCCGCATATTTTTTCCGCTTCCTTACGCCCGTGTTCTTGAAGCAAACTAAATCCAAGTCCCGACATACCCGGAAAACCGCAAACCCAAACGTTGTCGCCGACTTTCGCGCCGTTTCTTCGCAAAACTCTTTTGCCGGATATTGCGCCGATTGTTATTGAAACTATGATTTTATCGCTTTTAGACAAATCGCCGCCGACAATCGGGGTTTGATATTCCGCTGCCGCGGCTACTATTCCTTCGTATATTTGTAAAACGTCTCGTTTTGAAAAATCGGCGGGGAAAGCCAAAGAAACGACAAAAAAATCGGGAGTCGCGCCCATAGCCGCAATGTCGCTGAGATTTGAAACAGCGCTTTTGTAGCCGATTTCGTAAAGCGACATATATTTTCGCGAAAAATGAACGTCTTCAATGCTGATATCTGCGCTCAAAAGCAAATTTCCCGACTTAATGCGCTTTCTAACCGCGCAATCGTCGCCTATCGTGACATCAAAATTCCCGTCAAATACGCCTTGACAAAGAATTTTAATATCGTCGATAATTTCGGACTCAAGCATTTACTTTTTCGCCAAACGCCTCGTTTTCGCCAATTCTTTTTTGTAATCTTCTTCGGCAAGCGTGTCAAGTATAGATGCCGGGTCTTTTTTAGCAAGCCCCGCTCTGAAAGTTTTCTTCGCCAATTCCCTATCCTTAAACGATTTAAGAATTTCGGTCGCAAGCGTACAATGTTCGGTAAACGTATTCGCCGAATTTATCGCCTTTTCAAACGTTTTTTGGCTTTCTTTTTTGTCTTCCGCTAAATTAAAAAGCGCCTTTGCGATATTTGTGTAATCGTCGCACGATTTGGCGAGTTCTTTTGCGTCAATAAGAATTTCTTTTACCGCCGCCTTATTTTCGGTTTCGTGTTTCATCGTCCGTGCGACATCTACGGCGGTTTTCACGTTGTCGGCGTTTATCGCCGCTTTTTTCAAAAATACCATACCCAAATCTTTGCGCCCCTGCTGGCAAAGCGATTGTCCCAAGGTCAATTTGTCTTTCGCGCTGAAATTTCCGGATGTCGAAATTTTTTCCCACAAATTGACCAAAATATTGCGATAATTCTCCCATTCCGCCTGATTAGCGCTGTCGATAAACCCAAGTGCCATCGTGACGCCCATATGGCGAATCAAAACGTGCGTCAATTCTTCAATCGATTCGGGCGTTCCGACAAAATTTCTTTGAACCAACAGCTGTTCGACCGAGCGACGTTCCTTTATCGCCAACTTGATTTCATCTTCCAACTCTTTGGAAACATATTCATTTTTCACATCAAACGCCATAACATAACTCCTTTTATTTTAAGAATTCATACCATTTCAAAATCAGTGGTGAAACAACCTTACGTCCGAAAACGCCATAGCGATTTCGTATTCGTCGCACGCCTCTATCACCACATCGTCGCGAACCGACCCGCCCGGCTGCGAAACGAATTTAACACCGCTTGCGACCGCCCTGTCGATATTGTCGCGAAACGGGAAAAAAGCGTCGGAAGCGAGCGATACCCCCGAAAACTTTGACAGCCACGCTTTTTTTTCGCTTTTGGCAAGCGTTTCGACCTTTTTGTCGAAACAATTATTCAGCGCCGCTGTTTCTTTTTCGCTCAAATCTTCTTCTAAAAAACAATCTATCGCGTTATTCTTGTCCGCTCTTGAAATTCCGCTTTTGAACGGCAGAGAAAGAACTTTGGGATGATGACGTAAAAACCATTTGTCCGCCTTGTTTCCCGCAAGACGCGTACAATGAACCCTGCTTTGCTGCCCTGCCCCTACCCCTATTATCTGCCCGTCGAAAGCAAAAGCGACCGAATTTGACTGCGTGTATTTTAGCGTGATTAGGGCTATCGTCAAGTCGCGTTTTGCATCCGAAGTAAAACTTTTATTCTTCGTTACAACATTCTCAAAAAACGAATCGTTAATTTCCGCGTCGTTTCTCTTTTGCGAAAGAGTAATTCCAAAAATTTGCCGTGTTTCGATTTCGTCTGGAAGATAATTTTCGTCAATTTTAACGACCGCGTATTTTCCGTTTCGTTTTTCACGAAGAATTTCCAGCGCTTTTTGCGAATATCCGGGCGCGATAACTCCGTCGGAAACCTCTTTTTTCAGTAAAAGCGCGGTCTGTTCGTCGCAAACGTCCGACAACGCCGCCCAATCGCCGAAACTCGACATTCTGTCCGCCGCCCGCGCGCGCGCGTAAGCCGCCGCCAAAGGCGAAAGTTCCATATCATCAACAAACGCCGCTTTCTTTTGGTCATCCGACAACGGCTGCGCAATCGCCGCGCCCGCGGGACTCACGTGTTTGAAACTCGCCGCCGCAGGTTTTTTCAAAGCAGATTTCAGTTCTTTTACCAACTGCCACGAATTTAGAGCGTCGCAAAAATTTATATACCCCGGATTTCCGGACAAAACCTCAAACGGCAAATTTTTTTCGTTTTCCATAAATATATGCGCCGGCTTTTGATGCGGATTACAGCCGTATCGAAGTTCCATATCAATCCCGACCTTCGTTGAGTTTGTTAATAATCTTATCCGAAACCTTAAACGCCGGCTTAAATTTTTTGCCGACATTTACTTCAAGTCCGTTTCGCGGATTTCTCGCCATTCTCGGTTTGCTTTCTTTGACAAAAAACCGACCGAAGCCGCGCAGTTCTATTTTTTTCCCTTCCGACAATTCCCTTTTTACCGCGTCCAAAAAAGAAGCGATAACAAGTTTTGTATCCAGCGTGTTCAACCCCGTTTTTTCGGACACTCTTTTTGTCAGATAATCTTTTCCGACCGCCATTATTTTCCCCTATCCTATTTAAATTTCAACAATCGCCGCTTATAATTGACAAGATTGTCTAACGGATTTATTTTGAACAATTCATCATAAATGTTCAAAGCGTTTTCATAATCTTTGTTCTTTTCATACGCCGTCGCAAGCAAGTATAAAATTCTCGGATTTTCCGCCGAATACCCGTCCGCCTTAGTAAGATAATTTATCGCCGTGTCATAAAAGTTGTTTTCCATGTAAATTAGCCCTAATTTGAAATAACTTTGCCAAACGTTCGGCGAAATATCAATCGCTTTCAAAAAATATTTTTTCGCGTTTTCATCGTCATTTAAGTCCGACAGGTACAATTCTCCCAAATTATACGCCAAATTAAAATCGTATTCGTTGCGTTCAATAGCGTTTTTGTAATAAACAAGCGCTAAACGCGCCCTGCCCGTTTCATGAAGCAACATAGCGTATCTCCCTAACGTTCTTGAAGATGTAGAGTCGAGTAAAAGTAATTTGTTAAGCAACCTTTCGGCAGTTTTGTAATCGTTTTTATTCATATTCCACCGCGCCGCCTGATACAGCGCCTCAACCGAATTGGAATCCAATTTTAGCGCTTTGGTAAAAAATATCTGCGCTTCGCCGTCTCTTTTTTCCAAAACAAACCTCTCCCCCGCTTTTGCCAACTGCAAAGCCGAAAGCGAGTTAGTGTCTTTTATCATATTCTCCAATTCGTCGAAAGAAACAACCGAAATAAGTTGCGTTTTTACGGAATCGGGCCAATATTTGCGCACTTTCAGATTTTGCAAAATAGTGTACGCCTCGGTATATTTTTTGTTTTCAATTTTTATTTTCGCGCTAAAATACTGCGCAAAATTATCTTCCGGATTGCTTGCTGTTAATTTATCTACAATAGTTTCCGCATATTGTAAGTTGTTTTTTTTGAAAGAGTTAGATAAAAGCACATAAAGCGCCGCTCTCTCTACGTCGTCGTATTTTATCTGGTTTCCGGCGGTATCTTTTTCATTTACAATTTCAATCCCTTCTTCGCGCTCTTCTTCTTCTTCGCGCTCTTTTTCAAAAACACCGAATTCAATTACAAACAACGAAATCAAAAATATAGTTATAGGAAGCGACAATAAAATAACGACCGCCACAAGCCGTTTTTCTCGGTCGTTGAAAACCGAATTTCTAAGCATCGGGATTAAATCAATAAAAGAATCAATCATTTACAAGCACTCCGTTTTACGACAAAATAATTGGTTCAAGATTATCATTTAATAAATCTTTCTTTTTCGGTAAAATACAAATTGTCCTATCAAAAAAGCAAATTATTTATTGAAAAATCGGAACTCATACGTTATTTCCCATTGCCTCTCTCGCTTCGGCAATTATCCAAAAACTCCCTTTCCCGTCCAAAAACATAATGTTTTCAAGTAATGTTTTCAGCACGACCGCTCGCCGAAAGAGTCAATCCTACCAACATCGAAACGGTAAACATAAACGAACCGCCGTAACTCAAAAACGGAAGCGGAAGCCCGGTCACAGGCATAAGCCCGATTCCCATCGCGATATTGACAACGATATGATATACAAGCAGCGATGCGGCACCCACGATAATTATGTTTAGAAACCGGTCACGAATAAATCGAATCATAAAAAGCGTCCTCGCGATTAGAAGAAAAAACAGCAAAATAACAAAAACGCAGCCGAAAAAACCGAACTGCTCGCCCAAAACAGAAAATATAAAGTCGGTATGCTGCTCGGGAAGATACGCCAAATTCACCTGCGTTCCTTTGAGATAACCCTTTCCGGTAAGTTTTCCCGAACCTATCGCCACAATCGATTGAATCACTTGGTAGCCGCTGCCTTTTGGGTCTAATTGCGGATTTATGAAACTTATTATTCGTATTTTTTGGTATTCGTCAAGCGCGTTTTCCCAAATAAGCGTCGCCGCCGACGCCGACGCGAGATTTAACGCAATAACCGCTATAGTTAAGTATCTCGGTATGCGAAATATGTATAACAAAAAGCACAAAACTGCGAAAAATACCGCCCAAGGAATCGCACCCGCGACTCCCAAGTGCGAACTTTGCTGCACAGTGGATGCCGTCATGGAAGCGCCTATCGCTCCGTTCAAAACAAACGCGACGATTAGGGGTAAAACTGACAAAACGGCGGACAATGCAGGCGAAATAAGATAAAGAATTTCCACAAGCGGCATTCCCGCCCAATAAAAAATAGGCAGCGACATCGAAAAGAGCGCAAGCGTCGTAGAAAGGTCTGGCTGCCTTACAACCAAGCCGAAAGGAAGCAAAATTAAAAGCGCCGGAACGACGAGCGAAATCGGATTTTGCAGCGAAATTTCATTTTTTGTAAAATACCTCGCAAGCATAAGCAAAAGCCCAATTTTGGCAAACTCGGACGGCTGAATTTTTACTCCGCCAAGAAGCAGCCAGCGCCCCGCGCCCTTTGCCGAAACTCCTTTCGCCAATACCGCAATGAGCAAAATTACCGTTATGGCGTAAAAAAACGGAGCGGCTTTGTAATACCATTCCAGCGGTATGGAAACCATTATCAAGACAATCACTATTCCCATAACGGTCCAAATTATTTGGCTTTGAAAAATTCCTTGAAGCGGTCCGCTGGTTTGGGTTATAGTCGCACTGTAAACCAAAAAATTCCCCAAAATCCACAAAACGACCGCCGTAGCGAAAAACAGCATATCAAATGATTTTCTATTTTTTTCTTTTTGAAGCATTAGTTGATTCTCCTTTTTTGCTTTCGGTATTCTTCGGCTATTCGCTGCCCTTCTTCGGTGTTGTCGAAATAATAATTCAAAATATTTCCTACAATCGGAGCGGCGTATCTGCTTCCTCCGCCTCCCACGTTTTCCACGACGACCGCAACCGCAATAGCCGGATTATCCATCGGCGCAATCGCGACAAACAACGCGTGGTCGCCTCCGAGCGGATTTTGCGCCGTTCCGCTTTTTCCGCCGACGGGAATGCCTTCCACTCGTGCGCGGCGACCGGTCCCGCCGCCTTCTTCAACTACGTTGTTCATACCTTTTTTTACAATTTCTATCGACTTGGGTTTTATACTTGCAAGAGAATAAACTTCTTCGCTTATTTCGCGCTGAAAAACTATTTCGCTGTTGGCATAAACCACTTCTTTCAAAAGATACGGTTTGTATCTTTCCTTGCCGTTTCCGATAGCGCCAACCATAACCGCCAACTGTAAAGGAGTAAATATCTGCTGCTGCCCTATCGCCAAATCAAGTACAAGCCCGTCCGACCATCTCCAATTTCTGTTGCGAAATCTTTCATTATACGCCGCTTCGCCCGACTTGTATCCGTTGCTTTCGGCGGGTAAATCGATTCCGGTTTTTTTGCCCATACCCAAAATATCGACGTAATGATTTATAACTTTATCGCCGACTTTCAGTCCGACCTGATAAAAAAATACGTTGCAGGAAACCTTAATCGCGTCGTAAAGATTCAAACTTCCGTGTCCGTTATGATTCCAGCATTTCGCCACACGATTCCCTATTTTGAACGCCCCCGTACAACTTTTGGGAAACCTCGCGTTTGGGTCTAAACGCGAACTATCCACAGCCGCAAGAGCCGAAACAGGTTTGAACGTCGAACCCGGCGGATACGTTCCGACAACCGCTCGATTGTTAAGCGGTTTCATAGGGTCGTTTACGATTTTTTTCCATTGCTTTTCGCGAAATTTGGAGTCCAAAGAAAAAATATTGGGGTCGACCGATGGAACGCTTACGATACACAAAACCTCTCCCGTTCGCGGGTCAATCGCGACCGCCGCGCCTTTCATAGTGTCTTCAAACGATTCGTACGCGATTTTTTGCATATTCGCGTCGATAGTCAAATAAACGTCTTCGCCTTGAATCGGCTCTTTTGAAGGATAATTCTCGGCGACTCTGAGCCGTCTGCCAAAAGCGTTTCTTTCGATGTAGTGCGAGCCGTCCTGTCCGTGAAGAAAATTTTCATACTGTTTTTCGATTCCCGCCTTGCCGATAAAATCGTTTTTTTCGTATCCCATAAATTGCAAAGTATCGACTTGCGACGGGTCGATTCCGCCCAAATACCCGACGACGTGAAAACAACTGCGTCCGACGGGATAATCTCGCCGCATACTCGTTTCGATAACTATACCCGGCAGTTGCGACGAATGCTCGCTAACGACGCTTACAAAATCAAAAGAAATGTCTTCCTGTAAAATAGCCAACTGCGACGTACTTCTTCTTTTCGCTTTTGAAATCGTCAAAACAAGTTCGACGGAATCAAACAACGCCGCGCCGTTTCGGTCTTTAATTTTTAGAAGATTTTCTACTATGTTATATTTTTTCGGAACTAAAATCGGAATGATTCCCACAGAATACGACGGGCGATTCTGCGCTAAAATTATGCCGTTTCGGTCGTAAATTATGCCTCTGGACGCTTTTATCGTTTCCTGTACGACCTGATTATCCGACGCTTGCGCAAAATTTTCTTCGCCCTGCAAAATCTGTATGAAAAAAAGGCGAATTATTAGTATCGAAAACAAAAATCCGACTCCGATAATCAAAATGATGCTCATACGGATTCTTTCTTGGGTACTTTTCTCGGGAAGCGCGTTATTGGTAATCCCAGCCATAAACTACCTTCTATAATTTTCGGAAAAATATTCCAAAACGAAAAATATCAAAGTCGCAATAAGCACGGTATAAACCGCCATAGGAAATGTGGAAAACGCTAAAATTTTCGGCAGTTCCGCTATACTTTCTTTTGCCTCGTAAAGTTTGGGAACGTACAGAAAAATATCGCGAACCACGACCGTAAAAAGCAAAATCAGCAGTTTTGCGGGCAATTCTACGATGACGTTTTTCTTTTCAAAAATCCCCGCCGCGCCGCCGACCGCCGTATTAGCAAGCGCGTTTATGCCGAAAATCCCCGCCGAATAAACGTCTATGAGCAATCCTAAAAAAAATCCGCCCCAAATCCCCGACAAACTTCCGCTTTCGGTAGCCAAAATAAAAAGCGCTATAAGTACCAAATCCGGATACACTCCGAGTATGGCGAATTTCGGGACTATCGTCGCTTGAATAATCAGCGCCGTCGAAAAAATCAAGACCCATTTTATTATACTTATCAAAACGTTTTTCAATTTATTCCGTCCTTTTTGTTTTCGTCAAACTGAATAATCTCGTCACGAATCGCCTCCCATTTCGGCTCGGATTTGATAACGTAAACCTTGCGCAGTTTCTCGAAATTAACAACAGGGTTTATATAAATTCTTTTGGAAATTTCACCGCCTTTTACTATGTCTATTTTTTGAGTAACTCCGACGGTCAGCCCCGCCGGATAAATTCCACCTAGTCCGGTTGTCGTCAGCGTATCGCCGATTTCGATAATAGTGATGCTGCGCACGTCCGCAAAAAGCGTTCCGTCCGACTTGGAAGACAAAATTCCCATCGTGCCGCTTTTTTCGTGTTCGACGCTTACATATTCTTCGGGTGCGTAAATCATTTGAATTTGCGAGGTAAAAGGAAGTACGGAAATCACTTTACCGACAACGCCATCGGTAGATATTACAGGCATAAGATTTTTTATTCCTTGATTTGCGCCGACGTCTATTATCGCCGTTCTATAAAAAAACGACGGTTCGCGCGCCACAATATCCGCCGAAATTACTCCATATATTTGCGAAACGTCCGCCGATATTTCGTCTGCGCCGCTGACGGCGTTCAATTTTTTGCGGATTCTGGCGTTTTCTAATTCTATCCTGACGATTTTTTCGCGAAGTTCTTTATTTTCATCCAAAATATTATGAAACTGGTAAAACGAGCCGACCGCTAATTGCGCCGGAGAAAATATTGACAAAGTGAGCGTTCTTGCGATATTTTGCTGTTTTTGCTCGCCCGCCGAAATCATAAAAAGTGACAAAAGCACCGTGAATGTTAGCGACGCGACGTTGCGATGCTCGACAATAAACTGCCATATCCAATACACAAAAACTTTCCTTTATCGGACGTTGCGGCTGCTTCCAAGCAACACTTGTCCGAATTTATCCATATTTTCGGCTACTATCAAAGCGCCGCGAGCGACTCTGGTCATCGGGTCGTCAATCACGCATACGGGAAGATTGGTTTCTCTGCGGATTCTTTCGTCAAGTCCGCGCAAAAGCGAACTGCCGCCCGTCATAATTATGCCCTTGTCCAGAATGTCGGAAGACAATTCCGGCGGAGTTTTTTCCAAAGTATTCAAAACCGCTTTAATAATTTCATCGACTGGGGCTTTTAGTGCTTCGCGAATTTCTACGGAAGTAACCCGCATTTCTCTTGGAATGCCGGCGACTATGTCGTGTCCGCGAACTTCCATTTCCAATTCTTCGGCAAGTTCAAACGCCGAACCGACTTCTTTTTTGACGTATTCCGCCGTACTTTCTCCAATCAGGAGGTTATACGTTTTTTTCATATATTCCACAATCGACCTATCAAACTCATCGCCGCCGACTTTTTCCGACAAGTCACAGACCATTCCGCCCATAGAAATAACCGCGACCTCCGCCGTTCCGCCGCCGATGTCAATAACCATATTTCCCGAACTTTCAAGTACCGGAATGTCCATACCTATCGCCGCCGCCATCGGCTCCGCGATAAGCCGCGCTTCAATAATTCCCGCTCTTTCGGCGGAATCCAAAACCGCTCTTTGTTCCGCCTTGGTTATTCCCGACGGAACGCCGATAACCGCACGCGTTCTTCCGAACAATTTGTTTTGCTGAACCCTCTTTATGAAATATCTAAGCATTTCTTCTACTAAATCAATATCGGCTATAACTCCGTCCCGCATCGGACGAACCGCCGTAATCTTCCCCGGCGTTCTTCCAAGCATTTTTTTCGCCTCAGTTCCTATTTCAAGAACTTCGTTTGTCGTTTTGTCGATTGCTACGACCGACGGGTCGTTTATCAATAGTCCGCGACCCTTTGCGTAAACCAGCGTATTCGCTGTTCCCAAATCAATTCCCAGCACAGTTCCAAGCGAAAGCATACTCATACAATATCTCCCAAAAATTTCGTTTTCTATATTATTTCGCGATTAAAATAGTTTTTTGTAAATATGGAATGTTAAAAATAATTGTATTTTCATAAAATTATTGATTTATTTGCATTTTGCAAAATTTATTACGCTGTACAACATTGCAATATATTATATTATGCCCGATTTGATTCGGTCTGATAGCTTGGGGTAACAATCTATGGAATATAAAAATCAAAATTCGCCCGTTCAGGAAAACGAGGAGAAAATTTCGCCGCGTGATACTAACGAACGCGAAACGCAAAATCCGTCCATAACAAAACACGCGGATACGGATATTGAGTTTTTTTACAAAATACGTCGTGCAGAACGCGCAATTCGTTTGTCTGCTCGAATAATTATTTTGAGCATTGTCGCATATTGTTTGTGGCATTTTTGGGAATTGTATGTTTCCGTATTCGTCATTGGAGTTTGTGTGTTAATATCCGAAAAAACACGCAACGTCGGTGTAAAAATTGTTGCTCGGATAATAGAATTGTTTGTTTGGATTACTTTAATTTACGTTTGTATTTTCGGACCGTTATTAGCCGAATCTTCTGTTTTCGGCGCAAGATAATTTGCCGCTTTTAGCGGCAAAACCCCGAAATCATAGAAAATCGTTATATTTCACGTCTTCCAGCACCAAACCCTTTGCCGGAGCGGTCGCGCCTGCAAGGTTTCGATTTTTAAGCGAGACGATTTCAAGAAGCCGCATATCGGTTTTCCCGCGTGATATATTCAGCAAAGTCCCCGTCAGCGTTCGTACCATATTATACAAAAAACGGTTTGCAGATATTTTTATATAAAAAAAATCGTCGTTGATTTTTACTATATCCGCAAAGTTTATCGTGCAGAAGAAATTTTTCAGTTGATTGTTCGACGAACAAAGCGACTCGAAAGAATGCCTTCCGATTATGCTGTTAAGTTCTGTTTGCATTTTATCCAAGTCCAATTTATACCCGAAAAACACCGTGTTATTAGCCGAAAGCGGATTTTTTTTTAGCGAAATATAGTAGTGATACGTCCGCTCGACCGCGCTGAATCTCGCATGAAAATCGTCTGAAACTTTCCGCATTCCGAAAACCGCTATCGTTTGCGGCAGTAGCGAATTTATTCGATACGAAAATTTATCAATATCCGGGAATTTATCAAAAATGTTATCGGGAACGTCAAAATGAATCCCCTGGTTTCTCGCATGAACCCCCGCATCCGTTCTTCCCGCTCCGACGATGCAAATCTGTTCGCCGACGATTCGCGAGATGGCGTTTTGCAATTCGCCCTGAACGGATATTTTATCCGGCTGAACCTGCCAGCCCGAAAAATTTGTTCCATCGTATTCCACACGTGAAAAAAGGCGCATATCATTTTCCGGTTCTAACGATTTTTCGGCACAAGTCCTTAATCGCTTCTTTTTGAAAATCAGGTTTTATTTCGCCGTTTTTTATTTCTCTGTCGTACCGCGTTATAGTTTCTATTATTTCATAAAACTGCGGCTTTGTGTAGTTCTTCGCCTGCTCTATCAGTTGCGGCTTTATTATAATCGGATACACCGCTTTTCTTTGCGACGGGCTCAATACTCCCGCCGCTATGCCTATTTCAAACGCGATTTGATTTTTAGTTTCCCTGTCGTAATTTTTAAAATAACCGTTCGCTTTCGATGAATTTTCTTCGCAATATAAACGAATTTTCAGTAAAACCCAAAATCTTCTAAATAACTCCGACAGAAACGAAACGGCGAAACCGACGGTCTTCTCCGCATAACTTTCAAAAGCCGCAAGCGCTTCTTTGTCCCATTTGCGAAATCCTATAAACGTTACCGCTTCCTGCGCCGAAATTTGCCTGTTGTCGCCTGCGAGTTCTTTAATGTCGTCTAACGTGATTTCTTTCTTTGCGGGAAG
>Ga0268262_10001677_pt1 | contig 26988 bp, 31 predicted proteins | sample TergutNc150P3_FD_190354 | JGI IMG/M metagenome (GOLD analysis project Ga0268262, IMG submission 190354) | Nasutitermes corniger P3 segment gut microbial community from laboratory colony in Florida, USA - Nc150 P3 (SPAdes) (version 2) | ecosystem: Host-associated > Arthropoda: Insects >... | reverse complement strand
GAAAATTTAAAACCATTTCACCAGTTTCTTTTATTGATTTATACATATGCTTATTTTTATTTACAGATGCCATTACAGCTACAAAATTATTTTCGTCAACACCAGTAAAAGTTACCCATGACTGTAAGCATGCATTAGGTTTTCCATTTGATTTATATGTCGATACCACAAATAATGGCGAAGGGATTGATGTTACAAAATCAATCCATGAAAACCCATAAAGTTCAATATTTTTCATTGTTTCTGGTAATTCAATAAAGTCTTTTTTCATATATTTTCTCCTATGTAATATTTATACAGTTTTTTCTTAATTTGTCAATATATTTACAAACCATTTTAGGGGGTATTGCGTCTAACTTCATATATACGCATTAACTTACATTTTATTTTCAAATAACAACAAAAAATCAAAATAACCTGAACCGTATCTGATATAGTATCTAAATTAAAAATGTCCCACGAGCAACTAATCTCCCCCAGTACTTGTAAACGTATGCCCAAACCAAAAAGACTGAAAAAATCCGCTACTTGTTAATAGCCGAGCCTACGCAAAACCCTCCTTTTGGCAAAAAGTTCCATGAGCTCTTGAAGATGTATGCCTAAAGAAATACTTGAGGGGTGTCAGTGAAAAAATGCAGTGCTCCGTCGCTGCATTTTTTCAGCTGACAGGACCCCAAGTAAAATCCTTAGGCATACATCTTTCTATCCTCACGCCGCCTAGCACCGGCAGGGCTTTGCGTAGGTCGGCTTTTATGAATAGTGACACTTTTTTTCACTATTTTTCGCTTTTTTGCCATAAATTCCTCAAAATTCGCAACCAATTAAGCCTTTCAGTGTCATAAATACAACTTGACAAAGTTGAAAAAAATCTCAATAATAGGAGTATGACAAAAATAAAAAATTTGTCATAATAAAGACAATGGCAATTAATATTATTGGCACAGGCAGGGCTTTACCGAAAAACAGGGTTACCAACGATGATTTGGCGGCCAAAATTGACACAAATGACGAGTGGATACGCTCCCACACCGGCATAGGCAGCCGCTATATCGCGGATGAAAATACCGCTTGCAGCGATCTTGCCTTAGAGGCAGCAAAAAATGCCCTTGCGATGTCGGCGGGTTACACAGGGAAGGATATAGCGGAAAGGGACAGAGCCGCGGCGCAGGAGGCCCCAAGCATCGATATTATCGTTCTTGCGACGGCGACGGCGGATTATATAGGGACGCCCTCTACTTCCTGCATTGTTCAGCATAAGTTGGGAGCGGTAAACGCGGCAGCTATGGATATTACGGCGGCTTGCACCGGCTTTGTTTACGGACTGGAAACCGCAGCCGGTTTGTTAAGCGTCGGGGCAAATAGGAAACGCGCTTTGGTTATAAGTTCGGAAATATTGACCAAGATGGCGGACTGGGACGACAGGGGAACCTGCGTTCTTTTCGGGGACGGCGCGGGCGCGATGGTGCTTGAAAAAACCGGTGACAGCAAAAGAAGCGGTCTTTTGCAGACGCTTTTGTTTGCCGACGGTTCGGGATACGAAAGCCTTATCACGCGGAGAGGGGGAACGCGCAGTCCCTTTAAAATAGGGGAAGTTGTGGAAAAGCCCAGTGTTATCGAAATGAACGGACAAGAGGTTTATAACTTTGCCGTAAAAGCGGTAACCGACACTGTAGCCGCGATGATAAAAGCGGGCGGAATCAGTATCGAAGAAATTGCGCGTATTGTTCCGCATCAGGCTAACGCGCGTATTGTTCAGGCGGCGGCAAAGCGGTTACGCGTACCGGCCGAAAAATTTTACTTGAATATCGAGGAATACGCCAACACGTCTTCGGCGTCAATTCCAATCGCGATAGATGAAATGAACAGGAACGGCGGGTTGAAAAAGGGCGATTTAATTTTAACCGTGGGTTTCGGCGGAGGCCTAACCTACGGAGGAAATATAATAATATGGTAGGAGTTTAAAATGGACAAAAAAAATGTAGTGTATTTATTTCCCGGACAGGGAGCGCAATATTCCGGTATGGCGCATGATTTTCTTTCTTCGGACAGCGTAAAGAAATTATTTGATACAGCGTCGGAAATTAACGGAAAGGACATGAAGGCTCTTCTTCAATCGGACGCCGACACCTTAAAACGCACCGATGTTTCGCAGCCGGCGATTACCCTCGCTAATCTTGCGGCGGCGACATATCTGAGCGATCAGGGATACAGCCCCGCCGCCTGCGCGGGATTCAGCCTGGGCGAATATGCCGCTCTTGTTTTCTGCGGCGTAATAACAGCGGCCGACTGCTTCCGCCTGATAAAAGCCAGGGGCGAGGCAATGCAAAAAAATTCCGACAATCTCCGCGAAGCGTGCGGAGGGGACGCTTCCGCCGCGCCGGGGATGGCGGCTGTCGTAGGGCTTGCCCCGGAACAGGTTGAAGAATTAATCGCAAAGTGGAGCGCGGAAGGGCTTAAAGACCTTTATGCGGCAAATATCAATTCGCCAAAACAGTTGGTTGTAAGCGGAACGGCGGCGGCGTTAACCGAAGCGGAAACCCGTTTTAAGGAAGCAGGCGCGAAAAGAGTAATACGCTTGCAGGTAGCGGGACCATTCCATTCACCGCTTATGTCGGAATCCGCGCAGTTGTTTGCGCCGGCGTTGGAAGCGGTAACATTCAATAATCCGAGTGTCGCGCTTTTTTCAAATGTGACGGGAAAAAAAGTTTCTTCCGACGAAGAGGCGAAGAAACTCGCGCTTCAGCAAATTACAAATCCTGTCCGCTGGACGGAAGAAGAAGCGTCCATCGCGGCAACGGGCGCGGACGCCTGTTTGGAAGTAGGGCCAGGAAAGGTGCTTCAAGGGCTCTGGCGCGATTCGGCGACAGCCGGAAACATTCCCTGCTATCTTGCGGGAACAGTCGAAGATACTGGAAAAATCGGAAACTAAATAATAGAATAAAACATCGGAGGAAACATGAGGCTTGAGAATAAAAAAGCTTTAATTACGGGAGCGTTAAGGGGAATCGGAAAAACCATAGCCGATTTGTTCATCGCTGAGGGAGCGGAAGTTTGGGGGCTGGATTATAAAACGCCGGAAGATCTTTCGGACAGGGTCGCGGCGGCAAAGGGAAAACTCCACTGGGTTCAGCTTGATCTTTCCCAGACAGCGGCAATCGAAGGCGTAATTGAAAGCACGGTTAAAGAAGCGGGCGGCTTTGACATTCTTGTCAACAATGCCGGCATCACAAAAGATAATCTTTCTTTCAGGATGTCACTTGAAGAGTGGCAAAAGGTTTTGGATATTAACCTTTCTGCGGCGTTCTTTGTCGCCCGCACTGTGGCGAGAGACATGATCCGTAAAAGAGCGGGTTCCATTATCAATATGGCGAGCGTTGTCGGCATACACGGGAACGGCGGGCAGGCGAATTATTCCGCGAGCAAAGCGGGCTTAATCGGCGTAACGAAGAGCCTGGCCAACGAAGTGGCAAGCCGCGGAGTGCGCGTTAACGCCCTCGCGCCCGGCTATATCGAGTCCGACATGACGGCGGCGGTTCCTGAAGAGGCAAGAAAAAAAATGATCGAGGTTATCCCTATGAAGCGGACGGGAAAGCAGGAAGACGTCGCGAGGGCGGCGCTCTTTTTCGCGTCCGATGATTCTTCTTATATTACCGGGCAGGTATTGCCCGTAGACGGCGGAATGTATTTTTAGGAGTTTAAAATGAAAAAGAAAGTTGTTGTAACCGGAATGGGAGCGATTTCGTGCATAGGCAAAACTGTCGCGGAATTCGGAGCGAGTCTTAAAGAGGGAAAGAGCGGCATAGGGCCTATCACTCTTTTTGACACGACAGGCTTCGATGTGACAATCGCGGGCGAGATAAAAGATTTTGATCCTTCGCTCTATATGGATAAAAAAGAAGCGCGCAAAATGTGCCGCTTTACCCAGTTCGCGGTAGCGGCCGCGTCTCAGGCTTTAGAGGAAGCGAAGCTCCTCGGCGCGCCCGACGCGGAGGGAAAGAGAACCGTAAACTGCGACCCGAACATTATCGGCATAGTGATGGGCAACGGCATAGGCGGGTTTGAAGTTGTCGGCGAGTCACACAGAAAACTTTTTGCCGACGGACCGAAACGTATGCTTCCGCTTACAGTTCCAATGATGATACCGAACGAAGCGTCCGGCAATATCTCGATGATGTACGGAGTAAAAGGGCCGGCCTATACTCAAGTTACAGCCTGCGCCGCGGGCACCGACGCTCTGGGTCAGGCATTAGACCTTATCCGCTCAGGCCGCTGCGACATAGTTATCTCCGGCGGAACCGAGGCGACCATAGTTCCCTTCGCCATAGGCGGCTTCCAGATGTTAAAAGCGCTTTCCACTAAACGCTGCAACGAACCCACAAAAGCGTCGCGCCCTTTTGACGCCGACCGCGACGGGTTTGTAATGGGAGAAGGTTCCGGCATTTTAATTCTTGAGAGCGAAGAAAGCGCGAAAAAACGCGGCGTAAAAATACTCGCCGAGTTTGCCGGTTACGGCGCAAGCGCGGACGCGTACCACATAACGTCGCCGGATCCGACAGGCGAAGGCGGCTCAACAGCGGTAAAAAAAGCCATCGCCGACGCGGACTTAAAACCTGAAGACATACAGTATTACAACGCTCATGGCACCTCGACCGAAATAAACGATCCTACAGAAACAAAGATGCTTAAAATCGCTTTCGGCGATCACGCGTACAAGCTGAAAGTTTCCAGTACCAAGAGCATGCACGGCCATTGTGTCGCCGGCGGCGGCGGGCTTGAAGCCATCGCCTGCATTCTCGCGATCCGCGAAGGTTTTTATCCGCCGACCATCAATCTGGACAATCCCGATCCGGAATGTGATCTTGATTATGTGCCGAACAAAGTTCAGTACGGCGAGATTAACGCCGCCGCTTCGGGTTCGCTCGGTTTCGGCGGGCACAACGGCGTTGTCGTTTTCAAAAAATACAATGGCTAGGCCATTAAGGAAACAGTATGAACGAGATTGAAAATCTTTTACCGCACCGTGAACCTTTTTTGTTTGTGGACGAAATTATTCAGGCGGACAACGAAAAAATTATCGCAAAACATGTATTTACGGAAAAAGAATATTTTTTCAAGGGGCACTTCCCTCAGTACCCTGTCGTACCCGGCGTAATCCTTGTGGAAACAATGGCCCAGTCGGGCGGCGCGGGGCTTCGCAAATGCGGCGCTCTTGGCGCGGACTCCCTTTTCTTTTTCGCGTCCGTCGACAAAGTAAAGTTCCGCCGCCAGGTCCGCCCGGGCGACGAAGTCCGCTGTGAGATTAAAAATCTGCGAGTATCCCAGAAGATGATAAAACAGTCAGGCATAGCCTATGTAGGCGATGAAGTCGCAGCAGAGGCGGAATGGATGTGCCTGGTGGGAAACGCCTAGATTTTCAAATTCTTTATTTTTCCCTTGTCCCCGATTCCCCAGAATTCCACCGTCAACTGCTCGTTGGGCATACACTCAATAACAGCGAATGACGCCCCTACCCTGCTCCGGGGCCTTCCCACGCTTCCGGGGTTGATAAACAACAGGCCGTCTATGTTTTTGTATGAGGGGACGTGGGTGTGGCCGTATAACACGACATTTGCCTGATTGTTACGGGCGGCGGCAATCAGAGAATGAAAGCCGCCGTATAGGCTGTGGCGGTGCCCGTGGCACATAAAAAAACGGTAATCGCAAAAATCAAAAACGGCGGCTTCCGGAACGGTGGTCAGGTAATCGTTATTTCCGCATACCAGATTCCAGTCGCAGTAGAAGCCCGTCGCTTCGGCGGAACGGCCAAGGTCGGAAATGCCGTCCCCCAGAAATGCGGCGCTGCAGATAGTGTCGTTGGGGGGCAGGCGGTCTTTTGCCCAATTTAGGACAGTATTAAGGGAAGAAATACTGCCGTGGGTGTCTGAAAAGACCAGAAGCTTTTTACCGTCCATAACCGTATTCTAACATTAACACATAATATGATATAATAGCCTATGGTAATAATTTCAACTTTGTTAAAAATTACCGGCGGCCTTTGCCTCTTTTTGTACGGAATGAAGGTAATGAGCGACGGCATACAGCGCGCCGCGGGTGACAGGCTTCAGCGTTTTCTAAATTTGATTACCGGAAACAGGTTTACGGCTGTTTTTACCGGTTTTGCCATAACAGCGATAATCCAGTCTTCATCGGCTACGACGGTAATGGTGGTGTCCCTTGTAAACGCGGGGTTGCTAAATCTTACACAGGCAATAGGGCTTATCATGGGGGCCAATATAGGCACCACGGTTACGGCGTGGATTGTATCCCTAATCGGGTTCTCCCTTAAACTTTCGGAACTTGCCCTGCCGGCGGTCGGCATAGGTTTTATCTGCAGCATAATCAAATGGAAACACAGGAACATAGGCGATTTTATTCTCGGGTTCGGCCTGCTCTTTATGGGACTTGATATTCTCACCAAGTCTATGCCCGCGCTTGGGGACAATATTTATATTATTACTAAAGTTTCCGACATGGGCTTTTTTACCGATTTTATAGGCGTGGTTTTCGGAACCTTAATAACCTTGTTCCTTCACTCGTCAAGCGCGACTACCGCAATAATACTGACCATGGCGTACAATGGAATAGTCGGTTATGAATTGGCGGCGGCAATGATTCTGGGCGCGAATATAGGCACTACAATTGACGCGGCTCTGGCGTCTATCGGGACAAAGACAAACGCGAAACGCGCCGCCCTGGTGCACGTTCTTTTTAACATATTCGGAACCTTCTGGGCATTGCCGCTGTTAAAGCCGCTTTTGGCGCTTGTTAATGCGGTAACTCCGGGCTCAATGACGCCGGGCATGATAAATGATCCTATGGTTACCGCGCACCTCGCCATGCTGCACACTGTATTCAACGTGGTTAATACAATTATCTTTTTACCCTTTGTTAATTATTTCGCAAGGTTCGTTTCTTTCCTTATTAAAAACGATCCAAACGAGGACGCGGGGCCGGCGCAGTACCGCTTTACTTACGCTTCGGGAAAAATTCAGAACACGCCGGAAATGCAGATTGTTTTCGCGGAGAAAGAAGTCAGGGACATGGCAAACCATGTTTTGCTGATGTTCTCCAGTTTCAACAAGGTGATTCAATCCCTCTTTGAGACGCAGGACAAGCTGACCGCGGTAACGTCCCTGGGACTTGAGTTAAGGCAGAAGGAAGAATACGCCGACCAGATGCGCGATCAAATCGGCGCGTTTTTAATGATATGCGCGAGGGAACAGCTTAACCCGCGTTCGGAGCACAGAGTTACGCAGTTGCTGCGCGTCATCTCGGATCTGGAAGAAATTTCCGACGACTGCTGCAGCTTAAGTTTTATTCTGGAAAACGGCGTTAATGAAAATTTATTAATAAAGAAAAAAGAGATGGACGCGCTTGTCCCGTATCTTAATCAGGTGGAAAATTTCCTTAATCTGGTTAAGGACAATCTGGGACGCAGGCTTTCGACAAACACGCTTTCTTACGCGAGAGAACTGGAAAACGAGATTGACTTAAACCGCGATAGACTCCGCAAACTCGGCCGCAAGCGCCTGGAATCCGGCAAGGACGTAAAAACAGAGCTGTTGTTTATTGACATAGTCCGCAGAATAGAAAAACTTGGAGACTACTGCCTCGAAATAGCCGAAATTCTCGCGGTATAATTTTAATTTTCAGGATTAAATACGGCGTTAAACGCTTTTTTGGGATTTAAATAACGGTCGAAGAGACAAGGGGTTCCCGCGGAAATCCAGCTGTTGTGGTCGTCTATGCCCCACATGGTTACCCGTGATATATACGCGGAATATTCCCGGTATATTTTGAAAAGTTGCGCGTATATCCTTGCCTGTACCGCCGCGTCATATTCCGACATGATGAGGTCCTTTCCGATTCCTTCCTCGTAATCGGCGAAATTTACATCCAGTTCGCTTATTGCTATTTCAATGTTTAAGGTTTTAAGTTTTTCCAGAGACGACCGTACCCTGTTTTCATCAAACCATTTGGCGTCGTAATGGGATTGAATACCTAAGCCTTCAATAAGATTGCGATCCTGCCCGGTTTCTTTTTTATACCGGCTGTTTATGTCATTGATCATCTTCCATACCGCTTCGGTTTTAGTCGGCCATTCCAGCCAATTGTCATTGTAATAAAGGGTAATGTCCGGGTCGGCTTCCCGCGCGGTGCGGAAGGCGGTTTCAATGAAGCTAGCGCCTAAAGCGCGATACCACGGGTTCTCGGTACGCAGGCACTTTTTCCAGTCTTTCGCGTCTTGTACGGAAAGATAGTTCCCTACCGCTTCATTTACCACATCCCAGGAATGAATCTTGCCTCGGTAATGCGTTAATACATCGGTAATATGATTTTTAAGGTTGTCTTCCACTTCCGCCCTTGTTCCCTTGGTCATCCATTCGGGCGTCCAATCGTGCCATACAAGAACGTGGCCATGAACGGGTATTCCGTTTTCCAGAGACTTGTTCACCATTTTGTCCGCGTATGACCAGTTGTACGCGCCGCCCCGGTTTGATGTTACCGAAACAGGCTTTAAGTTATTTTCGGGGGTGATAATATTAAAATGATTTTTTATAACATCAAAATAAGCGTCGTCCATATATTTTTCGTTAATGATATTACCGACAAGAAAATCGTTTTTATACACCGACTTTTTACCAAAAGGCTGAAGGGGCGGGGTGGTTCTTACAAAATACCTGTTTTTGCGCAAGTCGCCAGGTGAAAATCCGAATTCACGCTTAAAGCTTAGTATATAGGCCTGTTCATAACTAAAACCGTAATCCAACGCAATATCCTGAACATTTAAGGCGCTGTACAATAAATCCCCTATGCTTGCCGATAATTTCCGGGAGCGGATATATGTCCCTATCGGTTTTTTGAAAGCCTGCTTAAAAAGCCGCTGTAAATGGACTGAGGACAGGGAAAACTCATCCGCCAGAATATCGGCGTTGATATCGTCTTTGAGGTTGTTTTCAATTTCGTTCAGGACGCCTTCCAATACGTCATTTGTTTTTTTCATTTCGTTTCCAATATAACTTTATACAGACAAATTATTATTTGTTAATATATAATTTGCCAAGATGCATTTTTTTAATACTAAGCTGCATCATGCATCAATAAAAATATATCAAAAACAGATAAATATAAATTAACATTTTTACTCATTTTAATAAAAATGATAATTTTCAATCTTTTTGATAAAACGATATATATGAGGCGTCGAACCACCCTGTTCCGCCGCCCGCCTCGACAAGGAATTTCGCCTCATACATGTTTGTTCCCAATTTCAAGCCTATCTTTTCCCATGCTTTAAAATGTTCCGTTATGGAAATAGTTCCTTTCTGGCGGCGTTCCTGACGTATGCTGAAATATTGGGGGAAAGGATTTTTGCTGCCTTCAATATTGCCGGAACCGGCCGGCCTTGTCGCCAAATAAATGTAATAAGTCGCGCCGTCAACTGAAAACTCGCCTTTTTTGACAGCCCCGCCCCCCATATTATTAGGCTGTATTATTCCGTTTCCGTACCAATCGTCCACAATGTACCATTCTATCATAGGGTTTTTTGACCAGCCGTAAATTCCAAGATATGAATGGCCTCCGGCGGTGCCGTTGGCGGATTTTGTAAACTCAAAATCACAAAAGACATTATTATAGTCCGTATACGGTTTTCCGCGGTTCCAATACAGTCCCACACGCCCCAGAAAGGTATCCGCGTTATTCCATTCGGCTCTGAACGCCGCGCCGCCGCCCGTGTCGGGCCCGCGCCAGATAAGCCGGTTATTATTCCCGCTGGCGCTCCAAATCTCATAACTGTAAGGAGTGCCCTCCAAAGGTTTGCTTCCGCCGCTGTTGCCTTTAAATATTATCCCTGCCGATTCTTGTTTTTTTGAATCTTGATTCTTCGAATCTTGATTCTTTGAATCTGTATCCATATTTTGTCCCTCATTTGATTTTGATAAAGCACAAGCCGATAAAAAGCAGCAAATCAATATCGGTATGATTCTCTTTGTTAATAATTGTATTCTCATTTTTTTCTCCTTAAAACAACAATATATTAACGTAAGTATATAAATGAATAATTTTCATCATTTTTAAAAATATATTTATTCATTAATAATGATTAAAACTATTCATACTAATTAAAACTTATATGAATAAATAATAAGCGTATAGAAATGCGCTGTCAGCGCATACTTAAAGATTTAAGTGTTTTAGGAGGAAGAAAATGAAAAACAAATTAATTGCTTGTCTTGTTCTTATATTATTGTTCTTAAGCATTACTTCTGTTTTTGCCCAGCAAGTTCCAAAAGCTCCGGCGGCGATAGAAAAAACGCTGAAGGGGATGAACATCGTTATTGGTTTATGGTGGAGGTATTACGATACCAGCCAAAATCCGCCGTCGAATCAGTGGGTGGGCAGTGATTATCAGGAAAAACAGCTTGATTACCGCAAAAGGCTGTTACAGCAATACAAATTTACCATGACGGAAAAAGAAATTGCCTCATGGGAAAGGATGGCGCAAATTACGGCTACTTCGATTATGGCGGGAAAACCCGCCGCGTCAATTTTTGTATTGCAGCCGGATTGGGCGCTCGCCCTGTACCGACAGAACCTTCTGTACCCGGTAAGTTCAAGCAAAGCAGTTAACTGGAACGCGACCACTCCGGTTGAATGGAACAGAGCTGTCGCCGATGCTTTTACGTTTAAAAACGGGCGAAGCAACGACGCTTACGCTTTTGCCGAAGGTTACGGCGGCAGCGAGCACGCCGCCTGCGTATTCTTTAACAAACGACTGTTCAGAGAGGCGGGGCTGGACCCCAATTTGCCCTATGATCTTCAAAAAGCCGGAACATGGACATGGGATAAATTTCTGGAAATATGCAAAAAACTTACAAGGGACACAAACAACGACGGCATTACCGACATTTACGCTATGCCGAACGATCTTTCCACGGAAATTCTGGACGCTTTAGTTTCAAGCAACGGCGCAATGTATGTGGACAAAGACAAGAACGGAATGCTTGTTAACGCTTCCGGAAGGCCGGAATTTCTTGAGGCTCTGCGGTTTTATATAACCTTGAGAGACGCGAAAGTTATGAAGGAAAAACCGCCGGGAGACAATACGCCGTGGAACTGGTTTGTTTCCGAGTTTTACGACGGAAAATGCGCCATGCGCATCGCGCAGCAGTTTCAGGCGACAAACGATCTTCGTAATATGAAAGATGATTGGGGCATAGTTCTCCCGCCTAAAGGCCCCAGGGCAAAGAACTATGTTGTCTTTAACGATGAAAACGTATGCGTAATTCCCGCCAAAGGATATACAAAAGAACAGGTGGACGCGATTATCTGGGCTTATCAGGCCTGGGTAGCCCCTATGGAAAACACCAACTGGAAAGTGCAAAATTATCCAAATTTTAGGGATAAAAGGGCCGTTGATGAAACGCTCGCCATGATCCGCGACCATAAATTATGGCTGTGGAAATACCACCTTCATGTTCCCGGTCTTCAGCGCGGCGGCATCGCCTACGAAATGCGGTATCCTGACAACCAACCGGCGCAGTTAATTGAAGCTGTTTCACAGGTATGGAACGCCTTAATTGACGACGCTAACGGCTTATAAATAAAAAAAGAGAGCAAGACGCAAAGGCGTTATGCCCGGCGAAGAATTGGACTCCATCAAGTCCCTTTTCTTCGCTTTTTTTTGGTCTTGCCCTCAATGATGAAAAACACTTAATTTATAGCAAAACTGAAAAAGTTTGAATGAATAAATTTTATCATTTTGAATATTTAAGGATATTTTTTAGAGTAATTAATTGATTTTAAGCGCCGGCTTTTTGCTTTTATCAAGTTATATCTGTTTTTTTATAACATAAATATGAACCGGGCTTTAAATCCTCATAATAAAATAATCCTAACTGGTTAAAAACAAATTCAAAATTAAAATTATCTGTTTTTAATTCATTAAATACTTTATCATACTGTTCAGACGGAGCAAGTCCATATGATATTGTCATATGGAAAACATAATCATCATCATGTTCAGCTTTACATTCACCAAATTTTTCATTTAATTCTTTAAAAAGCCTTTTCTGTATTTCATCTAATTGACAAGTTTTTTCCGCTTTTATAGATAAAACACCTGAATTATTACCCATAATGTTTGCTTTATATAAATCCAATTCCGTAAATTGAACTTTTACCGGCTTTATTGTTTTAACAAAATTATCAAAATATTCTTCAATACTGTCTATATTGGGAATATAAAAAGGCTGTTTCAAAGACACATGGAACGGAAGCCTGCATGCTTCAAAACCTAATTTACCGATATTCTGAGCTTTAAGCGCCAATTTACTTGCATAATTTTCCAAATTTTTATTTGCCAATAGAGCAATAGTTGCTTTCATGTTATCTCCTTATATAAAATTATTTCTCATCTATAAAATTTATAATAGTTTTGTTCCTTGATGAAATATTATTTTCCAATTATCATTCTCTTTTTTATACATTTATATCATATTTCTTTATTTCATTTTTTAGTTTTTGCATATTTCTTTGTTCATCATCAAAAAATATAGTATTTATTCCCATATTATTTGGAATAATTAAATTCTTTTCTTGATTGTCGATAAATATACATTCATAAGATTTCACATTCATTTTATCTAATGCTATTTGAAATATTTCTTTTTTGTCCTTCCCAAAACCTATTTCCGCAGAAACTATTATTATATCAAATATTTTATTTAAGTTATATTTTTCTTTGATAATATTTATCCTGTCTAATTTATTCTCTGTTATTAATGCTGTCATTAAATTTTGTCTTTTAATTATTTCGACAAATTTATACATTTCATTGTTCATTGGAGTATTTTCAAAAGAATCATATAAAATTGAAATAGGTATATTTTCATTCAAGTTTTGGCAAATTTTATTCCATATTTTTTCATGAGTTGTTATTCCATATAATAAATCATTATTATATTTTCTATATTCCTTTTCAAATTTTTCTTTATCGTTACAGTAAATTTTTGAAATATAATTACAAACAGATTGTGTTCCTGTTTTATCAATAGTCATTACACCATCAAAATCAAAAAATATTGCATTTATTTTATTCATTTTTATTCTCCAACTATTCAATATAATATTATTGAGAATATGTTAAGAAACTTGCGCCTAACTAACCTGTTTAGCGCTGTTTCTTTTCTTTTACAACTATTTATTTATATTTTTACTACAGGACACCAAAGTTCAATTAAGGCATCTTGACAATTTACATCTGCGGTACAATATTTTTCAAAAGAACGCATACCTTCATGCCAATTATATTCTCTTGTTGGATCATTAAAATACCCATTATAAACTTCACTTTGCATATTAAAAAAATTCGGCTTCATAGGACCATGTGATTCAAATACAAGCCATAATGATTTGGAAACATTGATAATATCCAATCCATTAAGTTCCTTTGAAATAGTCTCAACGCCCACAATCCAGGGTGATTTTCCTTCTGAACCTCCGCCTATACAATAAGCAAGATTTTTATTGGGTTTTTCAACGTCAATTTTTGCCAAACGGTCAAAAAAACCGGATTCATTCTTACAAATTCCCCATAGATCATCTTCCATAAAACCACGCCGTCCTGCAAGAATCCATGCCGGCTTGTCTACAATGCGATAATTCATTTTTAATACTCCTTAATGTCTTCGCCTAATGTTATTTTTGGCTGTTATTATTTTACATTCAAATTGAATGTACATTTATTATGACTTAATGGAATAAATAGTAATGAATAATTTTCATCATTTATTATCCAAATATTTACAACAATATGATATTCTCCTGGATTTAATATATTAGTATTTGATCGCAAATGTTTTTTATTTATTTTTTCTTTTTCTTCATTATATAAATCCCAATATTCCATATATACCATCCTTTAATATTTTAACTCCATTACAGGTTGATCACCGAATATTCTACCATCAAATATAAAACCTGTTTTTTTATATAAACTTATTGCTATTTTATTATCTTTTTCAACACATAAATTTATTTTATTGTGTTTTTTATCTTTTTTTATTTCATTTATAATTTTTTCCATTGCTTTTTTCCCATAACCCTTTTTTTGATATTTTTTGTCAATAATTATTACGCGAATCCAATATTTATCATTAGTTGTACCTTCAGGATAATTATTATACATTAAAAAGCCTATTATAATTTCATTATCATATATTACAAGCGGATAAAATCCTTCATGTTTTTTTGATTCTTCTATTGAGTCAGCAATTTTTCCGATAAAAGTCTTCTGAAAATCATTTATTTCCAATTTTATTACTTCTGAATAATTTTCTTCAGTTATTTCCTTAAATAAAATCATATACACAACTTGTAATAAATTATTTATATTACTCTTGTTCCTTAATGAATATTTTTCATCATTTTTAATATATTTTATTCTAATTTCTATACTTACCAGTTTTTATTTCATTAAGGACCTTTTCCGATTATATCCCCTAAACAAAAAATCCTATTTATATCTCTTTTTTGTATTTCCTTTATAACTGCTTCTAAAGCAGGTGCATTTCCATGAATATCTGAAATTATTGCTATTTGTTCCATAATTTATTTATCCTTATTTTTTTAGTATAGAGTTAATTAATTTTATTATATTCATTTCTAAAGTTTTTTCTACCTTAAAATAATTTAAAAATTCTTCCTCACTTCCAATTATATTGTCGGAAAACTTTTCTATATAATTTGGAATTAGGATTTTATCTGTTCCTTTTATTAAATAATAATCTGCCAAAATAACAATATTTTCGGAAAGATTATGAGAACCATCATCAAAGTTAATATTATTTAATAAATTGTCTGTGAACTGATGCGTATATTCATGCAATAAAATAAAAAATACATTTTGAAAATCATTTTTAGTTTCAGGAAAAGGGATAGCGGCGGAAAAACAATCATTTATATAGAATCCCCTGCCGTTTCTGGTTATAGAGTAAGACATAAATACCTTTGAAGATTTATTAAAATATGTAAATATGCAATTAAACTTTTTAAGCTTTGTTTTTATGAATCTTTCTATTGATTCCCGAAAAACTGTATTATTATTATGCAATTTGTCCCAATAATCAAAATAAAAAACTGATTCATTTTCCATTATTTCAATAAACGGGTTAATAAAATATTTAATATCATCTTGTGAAAAATAATTATAGTTAATAAGTGTATTCTTTAATTCATTAAAATCATTACAATAAAACGGCAAAAAGTTTATCATTGTTAATCGTTCAAAATTAGCATTATAGTATTCTTGTAATGAATTTATTTTTGGAATAATATTATATTCGAAATTCTGTTTTTCTAATGATATTCTATTAATATATTCCGCATCGTATAAATCAGAAGCATTATTTACTTTCAAATAAGCAAGCACATGAAAAACTAAATCAGCGTGTTTTAAATAAATAAAATTAGTTTCCATTTTTTCATCCTTAATATTATTTAAGTTTGTACAAGATGAAATAAAAATACAAAATAATAATAAAAAATATTTCAATACTTATTCACCTTTACATATTTTACTAAAATTACTTCACATTTCCAAGTTGTTTCAACACCGTATGTCCATCCATTGTTGCCCATATTTCAACTATTAAACCATTTTCAAATCTTGCGGTATATTGCGCGTTGTATCGTATCTTTTTACCTGTGGGAGGATAATCCCAAATTTTTCCTGTATCATGTATACCTTCAACTGTAAATAATGTAAACACTTTATCTAGCTCAGCAATCTGTAAATTAATTGTTTTTGTTTTTTCAAAACTACCAATACCCAATATGTTTGCATTTATAAAATCACGTTTAGGCCATTCAAAAATAACATCTGAACCATTATTTCCATCACAACCATCATGCCACTTTATTTTATTGGCAAGATATTCCTCGATTAGTGAACCGTCTTTTTCATTTGTCGCTTGAAAAAGCAACGCTTTAATTCGTTTCATTTCGTCAATATTCATATATACCTTCAATAAACTTTTATTTTGCTTTTTAAAATAAACATAATTTTTTGTTAATGATTAAAACAACTTATTCAAGATCATTTTTGCACAGTCTTCCGATGAATATTTATCAGTATTTACACTAAAATCCAACGTGACAGTTTTGTCGATTATTTTCTCTTGTTTTTCAGATTGAAATTCGCCTCTGTCACATCTTTTTATATTGCGTTCTCTGCATGTTTCCAATGAACAAGAAACATTTACCGTCAATAAGGGGTTATTACATAAAATATTCATCATCTTCTGATAATGATTAGGCAGCTCAGGAGTCTCAAATAAAGCGCAGTCAATAATTACATTTTTTCCCATATCGGATAAAAGTTTGGCAATGTGGTATATATCAATAAACATTTCATATTCATATTTTGCATAGCTTGAAATCCTATGCCTTTCACCAACCATATACATTAGTATATCACTTCCAATTAAATAATAGAATTCATTTGCTATATCCTGTATCATTCTTGCGATTGATGTTTTACCCGTACTCGTTACACCACTTAAATAAATAACTTTACCTTTTTTCATTTTTTACTTTTATACCTTGATTGAATATTATTCTAACTTCCTAAAAAATGTATTTATATCTATGTCTTTTCCCCAAATATAAACCACAGCAAGACCATCAGCAACAGTTGTTTTCCGATCTATCGCATGAACAAGTAAAACAATCAATTCGGGATAGTATTGACCAAAAACAAATGTTTTTACATACATTCTACGATTATCAATTAAACTTTCATTATAACCTGTAACATTACCAAATTTGTTTTCTAACTCAGTCTTTAAATTTCGTACATTATCACCTGAGTCGTCATTATATAAAACCGAAACTTGAACTAATTTGTCCTCAATAAATAGAAATGTTCTATTTTTAATACTATCTGAAATATTTTCTTGGATTAATTTTATTATATTTGGCTCGTTTTGAGAATATGTCGGTTGAATTTCTTGTCCAATATTATAAACTTTTCTAACAGCAGCGACTGAAGAACCCCAAAGAACTAAATCATATCCCATACTTGCTTTTGACTGCGTTATTGCACAATTTAATAAAAACGATATAATAAAAATTAATAAAGTATATTTTTTCATCATTTCTTCCTAATTAACATATAAATTGTTCATATTATATTTCCTTAACAAATATACCTTGCAATTCTCCTCTGTAATCATTCTTTTCATCAATTCTTGTAAAACCATATTTTTCATAAAAGTTTTTGTGAGCGCTTACAATATGTACTTTTTTATACCCCAATGTTTTTGCGTAATTTATAGCGTGTAATATCAATTTTTCGCTTATTCTTTTACCGCGAAATTGCTCATTAACAAATACAGCTTGTATATATGGCGTATATTCTACATCCGGAATAGTGTCTGTTTTACTGAATGAACAATGTCCGATAATATTATTATTTTCAAAAGCGGCAAATATTCTTTCCCAATCTAAAAATGGATTTTTTTTCCAATATTCCGCTATAATCGGACTTTCTCTCCAGGAAGAATTTTTAACAAAATCAATTAATTTATCCCAATTTTCATCTTTATAAAATACTTGCTTAATTTCCATAAACTCTCCGTTGATTTTTAAATATAATATTACTGAATATGAATATTTAATGAATAATTTTAATCATATTAACAATAAAAAATGAAATGTAACAAAAATTACCGGCTGCGGCTGTCTTTTCGGCGGGATGATACATAACGCGCGAAATCGTTTATGTTTTTTACAATAATCCTGTCCGGAAAAATTTCCACGCGCCGCTGATTTACATAATGGCCCAGGACGTCCCTTACTTCATTAACGGACATTCCCGCCCAGTGCGCCACGCCCTCAACGGTAGTTTTAAATTCACGGCGTTCGGTGGTTTTGTCTATGTCAAGGCCTGTTTCATCAAGCATAAGGAATACGTCGGCGACTTTTGTCTGCGGGTCGGGGAGGGTCAGGATCATAAACCGCCGCTTTGAATCGTAAATGCGTTTGCAGAACATTTTTAAAAGCTTAAGGGCAATTTGCGGGTTGCCAAGCAGAAGAATTTCAAAGTTTTGGGAGTTAAATTCAAGCACCTTAACTTCGTCAAGCGCTACCGCTGACGCGGAACGGGGGGAGTTTTCCAAAATCGCCATCTCGCCGAACATTTCGGAAGGCTGCAGGACGTCAAGAGTCCGCTCTATGTCGCCTACAAGTTTTACAAGCTGCACCCTGCCCGACTGAATAAGGTAAAAAGTATCGCCAAGTTCATATTCGGAGAAAATTATATCGCCCGCCTGAAATGTGCGTGAAAAACGGCCAAACGCGGCCAAATCCATAGCCATCTTACGCTCCCAGGGCGGCTAACGCCCTTTTTGCTTTTTCCGCGGCCTCGTCTCCGCCGCCCATGGAAATTATCTTTTTAAAGAAAGCCGCCGCCTGTTCCTTTCTTCCCATTTTTTCGTGGCACTGGCCTATAACAAGCATGGCGTCTAACAGACTGGGGTGCTTGGGATACTTGGTAAGCATATTCGTTAAATATTTCAGGCTCTCGTCAAATTTATTCATCAGGAACATACAGCGCCCTATTTCGTAAGAAGCTTTTGCAATCCAGCTTGCGTCTGTTCCGGAGTCTGTTATTAATTTAAAAGACATAAACGCTTCCTGATATTTCCCCTTGGAAACAAGGATAATCGCGTCATTGTAAATTTTGGAAGGATCATCCGCTGAAGAGCCGGCGGAAAAGCCGCCTGAAGAACCGCCAGACGGCGCGGATGAGCCGCCGCCCGAACTTACCGCGACGCCCGGCCCTTTGCCGTCCCCGTAGCGGGAAAGCGCGTTTTCCGCAATCTCAAGATTTTTTGTCGCCTGATGCGCGTTTTTTCCGGAAGGATAATATATCAGATAACGGCTGAAAATATATTTTGCGTGGGTAAACCGTTTGTTCTTCAGGTAAAATTCACCTATACTGAACAAACCGTCGGCGGGCGGTTCTTCTTCTTTTGCCATCAATTTTGACACTTGTTTATGCACGCGCCTCATCTGGTTGGAAAAAACCTTGAGCATCTTCATGATAATTCTTGAATTCGCCATCGCTACGGCTTCAAATTCCTGCACGGTAAAAACCATAACAGTCGCGTCAGATAACGCCATGGCGTTTTCCTCGCGCGGGTAACGCCCCAGCGCGGATTTTACCCCGAAGAATTCGCCGGGCTGCACCGACTCGCGTATATCTTCGCCGGTTTCTATATCCTGGGAAACAAGGCTTATCTTGCCGTTTTGCAGGATATATATTTTATCCGCCGGATCTCCCTGGAAATATATAAGCGAACCTGTGCGGTACTGAAGCGGTTTCGGCATTATTTACCTTCCTGCTCCGGTTCAAAAGGCAGAAAATCCAATTCCTTCTTAAAACCGATTTTTTTCCTTGCTTCCCTGTAAAGCCCCGCCGGATCGCCTTTTACAAACATCGCCTTTTTACCCGTCTTTATCTGCGTATAACCGGCGGGAAGTTTTCCGTTAAAAATATCAAGGAAGCGCATCTCTCCGTATATGGGCGTGCCCGCTAAAATTAAAAGTTCAATATCCTGCATATCCGCGTTAACGATGTTTTCATAAGGATCGCTGTTGTTTGATTTCAGGACAAGAATGTCACCTAACTTACCTTCGTCCAAACTGCCGATTTTATCCTGCATCCAAAAAGCTTTTGCCGCGTTTATCGTCATCATTTGGAATAATTTTTCCGCTTCAAGATCTTCGCCGTAAAGCTTTCTGTACAATTCCCTGTCATATTTAATTTCCGCAAGAAGGTTGGCCGAGCCTGTCGCGGATGAATCTGTCCCTATCGTGACATTTACCCCCGCTTTAAGCATTTTCCGTATTTTGGCCGTTACGTTAAACATAAACATATTGGAAAAACCGCACCATGAAACGCTCGCCCCGGCTTTGGCTACTTTTTTAATATCCTCGTCGCTGAAACCTATACAATGAATAAACAAACAATGCTTGTCCAGAGCTTTCAAACTTTCCAGTTTCTCTACTCCGTGCATTGCCTCTTTGTCAAAGCCTTCGGAAAGGTGGGTAATGAAAGGCCATTTGTTTTTTACCGCGCGCTCATGCTCAACTTCTATGCCGTCGCCCCATTTAAGATCATAAGACGAACATTCATGCTCAATACAATATTCCTGAATCGCCCTGATTGGCAAAGTGGGTAATATTGGACTGTTAAATTTATGCGGGAAATGATCGTTCACCGTAGTAACGCCCGAGAACAGGCACTTATAACCGGAAAGAGCGTAAAGATCTTCCCTTGTCAGCTGGGAGCGTTCTTTAAATGTGTCAGACGCTTTTAAGTCGTTATCCCACGGCAGCCATGTAAGGTAGAAAGTCCCGGGAGGCGGACCAACGGGCGGACGGTAATTTCCCTGCAAGTGATCATGCGTATTAATAAGTGAAGGATAAACAAAAGAATCTTTTAAATTGATTTTTACAGAGCCGCAGGGAGAAGTTATTTTATCACCGCTAATTCCCAATTTGCCGGAACATGCTTTTTTACCCGGGGAAACAATCACCCCATTTTCCAAGGTGTATTCTGACACTTACAAACCGTCCTTATTTTCAATTTTAAGCAAAATATCCCTAATAATCAATGATCTTGGGATTCCTATCTTAATTATCGGTAAATATGATGAATTTTCAAAAATAAATTGCTACAATACTTTTGTGATAGACCTTCACACCCATTCCAATATATCTGACGGGGATTTTAGTCCTGAACAGCTTATCAAGGAGGCTGCCAGACAAGGTCTTAGCGCCATTGCCCTTACCGATCATGATACCATTAACGGCCTGGAAAGCGCAAAAAAGGCGGCTCTTGGTGAAAATATCAGGTTTATCCCCGGAATCGAGATAAATATTAGCTGGAGCGGAGGTAAAGGAGTTCCCGGAGTAGGCCCCGGAGGCGAATTTCACCTTCTTGGACTGGGAATTAACGCGCCGACCGGCAATTTTACTTCAACAATAGAAGGATTATTACGAAGAAGAGAGGACAGAAGCCGCAAAATACTGGATAGAATGCACGAATTGAGCATTGACGCGACTTGGGAAGAGCTTTTGACCACCGCAAAACAGGACACAAAAGGAGAAACAGGCGAAAATAGCGGCTTATCAACGAAAGAAGCGAGCGGACGTTCAATTGGGCGGCCTCATTTTGCGGCTCTCTTGGTGAAAAAGAAGATAGTCAAGAGCGTAAATCAGGCCTTTGCCCGTTATTTAGGTGTGGGAAAGCCCCTGTATGTGCAAAAAGAGGGGTTGGAATTTGATGAAGCAGTCTCCCTGATACGCGAATCCGGCGGCATTCCTGTTCTAGCGCACCCCATTTCGCTCTTTGTGGCGTGGGGGCGTCTCCCCGACATGATAAAAGTTCTGCAAAAGCGCGGGCTAATGGGAATAGAAGCCTGGCATCCCACAGCCAAACCCGGCTCCTGCCGCCGGCTCGAAGCTCTGGGCAAATCCCTGGGCCTCTACGTCACCGAAGGCAGCGACTTCCACGGCCATGTCCGCCCCGACAGAAAACTCGGCTATTCAAGCAAAAGCAGAAAGATAGAAGACGCCGTTTTAGAAGCGATACCGATGCTATTTACAAACAATCCTTGATCCATTCCGGATGTTTAGTCGCTTTTTCAAGAAGACGCGCCATTACAGTTGTGTATCCCACACCGATAATGCGTTTCCACCAACTAATTGTCTTATTCTGAAGCCGAAGAGAGAACATTTGCCTTCGGCCTTCATCTGTTTGACGCCTTATTTCGGCTATCTCCTCGGGAGTTATTTCGGGAATATCGCTAAAATCTATTGGCCTGTCATCCAGGGCAGCCAGCCGCTTTAGAGATTCCTCTGAAAGCTGGGAATCTTCAGTTAATGTATGCCTTACCATACCCATAATATACCTCCTCTTCTTTTTTTGTCGCTTTTCGGGCAGAAATTAACCGGATAAAACCGCGCCTTTCTTTAAAACTGACAGCAAGTACTTTTAAGCCGGAAAAGCCATATATTTTCCACCGTTCTTCAAATAAACTGTGTTCCCTGTCAAATATTTCTACCCTTTTGTTATCCAAAAAAACCTTTTCCGCTTCCTCAAATGAAACCCCATGTTTCATTTGATTTAAACGGTCTTTCTCCTCGTCCCATTCAAATTCATATCTATAATTCATTATAGCCCTCCAAATGAAGATTGTCAATACAAATGTATTGACATTTTGTATTTACGCTAAATTGATAAAATCTCCCATGGATCTTCCCCCAAGCGGCGGTGCTGTATTGCCTCAAGTATGTGTTCAGTTTCTATGACTTCCCTGCCGTCAAGATCGGCGATTGTTCTGGCTACCCGTAAAATCCCGTGGAACGCTCTGCCGGAAAGCCCCATTTTTGAAATGGCTGTATTAAGGACGCCTTCCGCTTTTTCGCTTAATGGGCAAAGGGAAGCGGTTTTTCCGGCGGGAAGCAGAGCGTTTCTGCGAATCTCTGTCCCCTTGAAACGCAGGCGCTGTATTTCCACCGCCGCCTTAACCCTCTGCATGATGACGGCGCTTTTTTCTTCGGGTTTCGCGCTTCTGCCAATCGCGGCGTTCATCTCCTCTACTTTGGGCGGCAGAACGGCGACGCGGATTTCCACCCTGTCCAGCAGCGCGCCTGAAAACTTGCGCCAGTACCTGTTGACTTCTTCCGGGGAGCAGAAACAGGCGTTGTCTGTTTCGCGTATGCCGAGACGTCCGCAGGGACAGGCGTTAGCCGCCATCAGCATCTGAAATTCCGCGGGCAGGCGCACAGGCCCTTCCGCTCTTGAAATACTGATTACCCTGTCTTCCAGCGGCTCGCGCAGCGCCTGCAGCACGTTGATCCGAAACTCGGGCGCCTCGTCAAGGAAGAGCACGCCGAAGTGCGCTAGGCTGATTTCTCCCGGGCGCGGATTTCTGCCGCCGCCTAGAATACCTTCCGCGCTCGCCGAATGATGCGGGGCGCGGAAGGGCGGATTTGTGATAAGGCGGTCGATAAATTTTTGCGAGTAAGGGTCGCCGTTATTCATAAGGGGGCCGGCAAGGCTGTAAAGGCGCGTAACTTCGACCGCCTCGTCCGGGGTAAGCGGCGCCATGATGGAAGTAAGCCGACGAGCGAGCATAGTCTTTCCCGCGCCCGGCGGCCCGAAGACTAAAACATTGTGCCCTCCGGCGGCGGCAATTTCCAGAGCGCGCTTGTAAACAGCCTGCCCGCGCACTTCGGAAAAATCGCCCTCAGGGGAAATGCCGAAGATGCCGCTTGCGTCCGCCGCCGAAGACGATTCTTCAGACGTATCAAAAGACGCGGGAAGGGCGCCTTTTTCCTCTCTTATAAACAGCGCGTTAACCGCTTCCTGCAAACTTTCCGCCGCGGTAAAGCGCGCGCCTTTTTGAGCAAGAATAGCCGCCTCTCCCGCGTTTTCCGCCGGAACGATAAACTCGCTAATCCCTTCGGAAAGCCCCGCGGCGATAGCGGCAAGCACTCCCCGCACCGGCCTGATTTTCCCCGAAAGCTCCAGCTCGCCCATCACAAGCAAATCTCCTGAAACAGGCGCGATCTCCGCCGCTGCCATGACAGACAGGGCGATAGGCAAGTCAAGCGCGGCCCCGTCTTTTTTCAGTCCTGCCGGAGCCAGGTTTATCAAAATCCTGTCCAGTGGAAAACTGAAGCCGGAATTCCTAAACGCCGCTCTCACCCTGTCCCGCGCCTCCCTTACCGCACCTTCCGCAAGCCCCGTAATATCGACGCCGGGAATACCCCGCCTTATATCCGCCTCAACCCGGATAATGATTCCGCCCGCCCCGTAGGGCATGTAAGCCATAACACTCATAGAAAACTCCTCATGTATATATATGTGCGCAGATGTAAAAAGCATTACTTTGGAAGGGGGAATTTTGCATTTTTATTGACTTTTTTTCTTTTTTTATTATCTTTTATATACAATAAACTCAAAAAATCAGCTTTTGGAGGTTTTATGAAAAAATTTATTCAAATTTTATGGTTAATTGGAATTTTATTTATTATTAACAGCTGTGTAATTTTTAATGCATTTTCAATTATGTCGGTTAATAAAGAAATTAATGCATCTGTCTTATCTTCAGAAAATGAAGATTTTCAGAAGAAATCCGGAATAAATTTAACTTATGTAAAAAGAGGATTATGGTCAATGCAATCTTCATATAAAAATAAAATGATAAATTTTTATTTCAAAAGTCTTATGGACAATCGCCTTGTTTTTTCTTTAGATGAAAACGTAAAGGAATTAGCACAACAAAAAACTATTGATAATACAATTATTATTGTTATCAATAACCAGTTCCAATATTACACGGAGTATGAAAAATCAATATTACTTGTTGCCGCCACATCTACATTGGCTTTGTTAAGCGATGAAAATTTTAATAAAAATGAAGTTCCAAATATGTTTTTTAATTTTATAAATAGTTATGATACCAAGGAAATTCCCGGTATTATAAATGCTCAATGGTTTAAAGATAGGAAAATATTAATAACCAATAATAGTATTATTATTGGTTGAGCTCTATTATTCTTCCATGCTTTTTTATACCATATTTCATAATTTTTGTAAATTTCTTTTTTGCAACTTTATTATGTGAGATAATTGTTCATTTTATTGATATTTTTATCAATAAATATTATATCACATAAATAATACATCTATTGTAAATTAAAAAGAAACCCTAAATATTTATATTTAACTAAATATCATGGATCATTTACTGAATATATTTTGTCAATGTTTTCTCAATAATATTATAATAAATTGTCGCCTAACTACTTTTAAGTGCAGTTGGTTTTGCTTTACATTAATCTTATAATATTTAAAATAATTTATAAAATAATATTATTCAACAATTTCTCCGATCTCTATATATTCTTTTTTTTCTGCATCCCATGTATAGAAATACCATTTCCCTTCTTCTGTAGTTTCAGTTTCCCAGTGATATTTTTTATTATATACTTTAAACCCTAATTTCCCCTGATATGTAATAAATTCTACTGGCGAAGGACCGTTTTTGGAATCGATTATACTATATGGAATTCTACAATACACAAAGCCTTCTTTTTGTGAGTCATAATAGAAAATGTCTATATTATAACCTACAAGATACGAATAAATAAAACTAAATATTTCAATTATTCCATCTCCGTTAAAATCTCCAAAAGAAACAACGCCGTCTGGAATATGAGTACCGGGTATATCACGAATAATATCATATTCAGAAATTTCACTAAAATTTTGATCCCTAAAATTTAGACCATCAATTGTTGCATAGTAGTCCTTTATTATTTTATCATCGTTAATCACATAAATAAATATACACATATCATTTAATTTAACTATCCAATTATCACCCTCTGGTATTCCAAAATTTGCTTTTTCTATATAATTAATACTATAATGATGTATTTTATAATAATCATCATTTTTATAAATAAATTCCTTCATCATTTCTTTTTCTTCTTCCGTAGCAGGTTCATTTAATCCACTTTTTATTTTTGCTTCTGTATTAATAATAGGCCCACTAATGTTAGCTTGCTCTGTTTTCTGTCGAGCATTTTCACCAGTGTTTTCTTTTTTCTTATTACATGAAAAAAGCAATACTACTATAATAAAAATAATAATTATAAAATTTTTAGATTTCATATTTTTCTCCTATTATTTTATCATTACTTAATTTATTATGTCAACTATTTCAAAACCAATTGCACTTAACTACTTTTAGGCGACGTTATTTTATTTTCCATTTTCATAATCTATAATTAAATCCAATAACCATTTTTCTCTTTCGTTAAACATTGTCATAACTTCATTATTTGTATAACGACCATTGTACCCAGCCAAATATTTATTAAAAAAATCTGTCCACGATTTTGTTGAAAATTTATAACCTTTTAATGCAAATATAGTATTTCTGAAAATCGCCAATTCTCTTGGTGTTCTACCACCTAAAAATATTTTTATATAATAACTTTTAGTAATTTCTTCAATAAAATCATTAAAACTCTCATATTCATAACCTGCCACTTTATTTATATAATAACAAATAAGTTCTATATATTTATTCAGGAATAAATCAAGAAGCTTTGTTTTCGATATATTATAATATCTAAATTTTCTCGGTGGATCTCTTAAGTATATAGTTATACTGTTAACATTTTGCTCAATTTTTTCGAGAGTAGTATATGTTTTATAATTACCATAATAATCTTCATGTGAAAACGCCCAATGCACTAATTTTTTACCTTCAAATTTGTATTCCAACCCATGTTTTATACCTGTTGCAAAAGAGCCCATATATCCTATACCATAATATCCTTGATAACTATGATAACCACAGTCTCCAAGCCTATAATCTATAAGCCCTTGTGGAAAAAAACAGTTTTCTTCTTTTGTACTAAAACTGGCAAAAGTAGAAAAAATAATCGCTTCTGAATAGTCTTCATACCCATAAAAGTAATATTCTATACCTTCTGAAGCACCTGAAGCATCAAAACCTTCACAAGCATTAAAACCCATTGATAGGTATTTAATTGCCTCAGATTGAGAAAATAAAAATTGGCTCATTATAAAAAATATTACTATAAATATTATTTTTTTCATAAAATCTTCTATATTTGCTATAATACACCTTTCTTATTATTATGTCAATATTACATTTTCCAAAAATAATGTCGCATAGACGTTCCGGCGGTAAGTGACTTTTTTTCTTTTATATATTCTTATTTATTTTTTATGAGCTGTAATTATTGTATAGCTGTAAGAATTTATTGTTATAATATAATCTTCAAATGAAATATACCAATTTTTCCCTTTTTTATGAATATCATTAGCCT
>Ga0268262_10001676_pt1 | contig 26992 bp, 22 predicted proteins | sample TergutNc150P3_FD_190354 | JGI IMG/M metagenome (GOLD analysis project Ga0268262, IMG submission 190354) | Nasutitermes corniger P3 segment gut microbial community from laboratory colony in Florida, USA - Nc150 P3 (SPAdes) (version 2) | ecosystem: Host-associated > Arthropoda: Insects >... | reverse complement strand
CCCTTGCCGTTATAAATTTCTTTCACCAAATCATCGACTATGTCCTGCATTTTACTGGCAAAATCCACTCCGACCAAACCTACCAGCCTGCCGACTTTATTCTTGATTGGATATATAATTGCGACAATGGGAACATTTCCCATGCCGGCTATATCCCTCCACACGGGATTTGCAATATATGGCTTATCAGTCATGTTCGACAGATAACCCTGCCAGCCTTCGTAACCTTCGGGATAGAGTTGAACCTGACCGTCACTCCTTGAGAAGAAGAGCTGGAACTGTCCCAATTGCACATCACGTTTGTCTATTGTGTTGGGAAGCCATGCCGTCCAGATACTTGTAATTTGCGAATTCTGCCGGATTGCGCTTTGCAAGATTTCCCCATAATTAGTCCGCCGAAAATTTTCCTGAATATTTTCATAATCGCCAAATAACTGGGAAATAATATTTGAGTAATCCGTGTAGACTTCAATACGCCGTTGTATTTCAATTGACGCGCTTTGAGCCATCTGGTTGGCGTAATCGAATGTCGTAGCGGTTTGCAAACTTGCCGATCTGGTAAGGATAAACACAGATAAAATGGCGACGGTTACAAGGATCATTCCCAGAATAATCGAAGTTAATTTGATTCTAAGACTCATAAAATACTCCTATTCTTATTGATACAATTTATGAACAAATTTTATAAAGCCAAAATTCATATTAAATATAAATAATGTATAGTCTATTATGGGTGAGCTTATTGTATACTTTTTATTTATTCACAATTTAATTCAAATAATTTCACATAATGTGGGGAGTAAAGAATGAGGCGAAAGATTTTTGTATGAAATTTAAATATTAGCGATTAAAACATCTTTAACACTTCTTTTAAATACGCATTAAACGAATCTTTTTCCACAGACGCTGACAAGAAATCCGCTATTTCTTTAACTTCGCTCTCCAAAATAATTTCCGCTCTTTCTTCAACCGCAGTTTTAATACTTTCAATTCCGTGTATCAGAGCGTTAACCGCGTTTTTATAACTCTCAGCCCTACCGCGCTTTTCTTCAGGGGCGTTAAAATCATTTTCTATTTCAGAAAACGTTATCTGAATACGGCGGTTAATCTCATCGCGGCGTTTTGGCAGGGCTAAAAATTTTTGGCTGTCCGCCGACTGGAGTCCTTTTATGGCTAGTCCTTCGTGGAAGAGGGAATAGTTTTGAATTTGTTTGTTTTGGGCAAATTGGGCCTCAAACCAGGCGGCGTAGAGGGAAAGACGTTTGTCTGTTGTAACTTGTCCACCTGAGACTGAGGGCGCTTTAAAAGGGAAGCCGTCGCGCAGGGCGCGCACTACCCACTTTTCGGCGGGGTTAAAGCGGTTGGAGCTTGAGTTGGAAATCTCTTCAAAACGCGCGCCCCGGAAATGAGTTTTTAAATCGGGAAACGAAAGGTCTAAACCGGCAATCCAAATTTCCTGAGCGCCTAAAAAGCGCGCGAAATCCCATGCCGTAGAAGCGACAGACCCCCCCGCCCCAAGCCTTGTTTTTGGATCGACGCGCTTTTCAATAAACATGCCAAGAGGGAACATGGAGCCGCAAAGAAATTTATGTTTAAAGGGCAGTTTTAACACCGGCGGATAAACGGCTGATTCGACAATAAGCGCGGTTTGCAAATTATCTTTTTCGCGGACGCAGCGGTCAAGATGACGGTTGTTCCAAAATTGGGGATCAACTACAAGAACAAAATCAGGCTGAATACCGTTTTTTATGAAAAAGCGGAGATTTGTGTCTACCGCGACAATAACGCACCTTTCATGAATGTCGCGTAACAAAGGTTTAATTTTGTCAAGGCTTGGTCCTGCGGCGGCAAGGAATACGGGGAGAGGCTGATTAGCGGCTTCTGCGGCGGCAAGAGGAAGAGATTGATTTGCAACTTCTTTGGCGCCAAGAAATACCGGAAGAGTCCCATTAACAGATATTGCCGCCGCAAGATTTGACAATCGTGAAATTCCCGGGTAATCGCGAATTACGCTTATGTTACGCGAAAAGTTACGCACCCAACGCTGTCCAAAACGTTTGTGGGTGGCAGTGTTTACACTGTCCCTCGCTGTCCATGAATGAATTTTTTCTTCTATTTGTTTATACCACTGCTCATCAAAACCAGTAAGCGCTTTGTTGTTAATAATGTAAGGGGCGATTTTTTTCGCGCTTGTGTCCCCACTGGAAACTATTTCGTTTGCTATTGAAAGTGCGCTTGTTATAGCCTCTCCGCTGCCGCCAATTACAAATATAATTCTGTTTTTGCCAAGAAATTCGCTAAAATCCCCAAGTTCAAGCGCTTTAAGAAGCAGACTCTTGTGTCTTTCCACTACAATCACAGGCCGCCCCAATTTCGCGGCGGCTTGCGCGGAATAGCCAAGACCAAAACCAAGAATAACAATCAAGCCTTTATCACCGTTACCAGCGGCTTGTTCGATGGCCTGCGCAAGACGCTGACCTTCACGTAACGGATCACGCGGGGAGTGAATATACAATCCGTTAATACGCAGTACAGGATCGCCTGTTTGCGCTGTTTCTACAATAATATCTTTTAATTCGTTATCATCGCTTTTGGAATTAATTTCTTCCCAGAGACCCGGATATTGATTAAGCAGGACTTCCCTGTTTTTGTTAATATATGACATGGCTCAACGCTTTTTTAAACATATTATTCAAGCTCCGGAATAATTTTCATGTTTATTATTGTAACGGCATCTTGATGTTTTGTCAATAAAATTTATACCTGCAACTATATAAAATGAGTAATGTACTGTAGGAAATAAACCGGCAGTTATCTGAAAAATTGGAAGAGGTTTTAAAATAAAATAATATAGACAAAACCCTATAATGGGTGTAAACTGATTTATATGCAGATGATCGGCAGATTATGCGGAAAAACAATGAAATTAAAAAACATAATTGGAATAATTATAATTGTATTCTTGTTTTTTTCCTGCGGGAATAAAACGGACAAAAATGAATCGGATAAACAAAATAACATTACGGTTAATTATGATTTGGGTTCCAAAGAAGACGACATAAAAACCATTCATGTATTTGTCGCCCTTTGCGATAATAAATATCAAGGCATTACCCGTGTATCTGCGGCGCTTGGCAACGGGCAAAACATTAACACAAATCTGTATTGGGGAGCACTTTACGGTATTCGCACATATTTTAAAAGAAGTGATGATTGGAAACTGCTCACAGCGCAGAAAAAGAAAGGCGCTCTTTTAGAAAGACTTATTTTTAAACATATCGAGAAAAATTATATCCTTATAGCCGACGCTTATGACGGAAAATATATTAAACAGTGTACGTTGGATTTTCTTAACGGCAGTTGCGGAAACCAAAAAGACGCTTTGCAGATTAACGGCAGAACTATAGGTCTTGGCGGCAACGCTTCCCTGCTTGCGTACATCGGTCATGACGGATTAATGGATTTTCAATTATCCGAAACTTTTGTAAACACAGACGGCATAAAACGTGATGTGATAATATTGGCATGTTACAGCAAACGTTATTTCGCTCCCCATTTGGAAAACGCAAATGTAAATCCGGTTGTTTGGACAACAAACCTAATGGCCCCCGAAGCCTATACGCTACACGACGCTCTGACCGGATATATTAATGGGGAAACCAACGAAGAAATTCGGGAAAGAGCGGCGGCGGCATACGCCAAATATCAAAAATGCAGTGTAAACGCCGCAAAAAAATTGCTTGTAACAGATTGGTAATTTTACGGTCATATGGCCGTAATCCATTTATGTATATATCTAAACTATTCCAGCTCCAGTATAATTTTCATACCGGGCGTGACAGGCGTTCCGGCGGGAGGACTCTGGCGGCGCACCCAGCCGTCGCCGATAATTTCCACGCTAATATCGTCGCGTAACAAGAGAGAAAGAAGCGTTCTTTTCGCTATTCCGGAAAAATCGGGCACTTGAGTCTCAACGGGGGGAAGCCGTCCCGCCGGTATGCTGACCGAAGGCGGGTGGTTAATCTGCGGATTGCGTCCGCGCGGAATGCCAAGATAATCAATTAAAGATTCGGCGGCTTCGCGGATTGCTGGAGCGGCTATTCTGCCGCCGGAATTTACTCCCTGCGGTTTAATTACGGCAAGATATAAAACAAGAGTCGGGCTTTCGGCGGGAAGAAGGGCAAGGCAGCTTGCGATAAAATCGGTTTCTGAATATTTTTTTGTAATGGGATCAATTATCTGTGCGGTTCCTGTTTTTACGCCAAGGGACAAATCCTGAACTCCTGCTCTCCGGCCTGTTCCTATACTCGAAGCCGTATCAACCATGTAGGAGCGTATCGCTCTTGCGGTTTCCACGCTGATAACGCGGCGTTTTTCCCCGTTCTTCCACTCTGTTTCCGTTTTGCCGTCCGCTGAAATAATTTTGGAAACTATCCTCGGCGGGACTAAAACGCCGTCATTTGCAATAGCCGAAGTCGCCTGCAGTAACTGATACGCGGAAACCGCGATTTCCTGCCCAAAAGCGATAGTCGGTTTTGAGCGCTCTGACCATTTTTCACTGCGAACCAGATACCCGGCAGTCTCGCCGGGACTGCCTGCGCCGGTGCGCGAGCCGAAACCAAAATTACTTAATAACTGATAAAATTTACTTGCACTAATGTTATCCGAGGCATAGGCGGCGCCGGCATTACACGAATTAATAATTATTTCCCTTACCGTTACTCTGCCATGCTGCCCTTCGCATTTAATCGAAATGCCTTTACTTGTAGTGTAAAATCCGTTACAGATAAAAGTTGAGTTACTTGAAATCGCCCCAGAATCCAAAAGAGACGCCATAGAAAAAACTTTTAAAGTGGAACCGGGCTCAAAAGCCCAGATAACGGGACGGTTCATGCGGCTATTTATGTCAGAAGCGCGTAAATTATTGGGATCAAAATCAGGCAAGGATACGGAACCAAGAATATCGCCGGTGCGGGGATCCATCGCGACAAATATCGCGGCTTCCGCTTTTGTCTCTTCCATTGTTTTTGCGGCGATCTGCCGCAGAATGTGCTGAATATAGACATCAATAGTCAACACAACATTGGAACCTTTGCCGTCATTATCAACGCCGGATAAAACATTGTTAAAGGCGTATTCTATCCCCTCGTTTTTGTTCCCTACAAAACCTACAATCTGGCTTGTAATATTTTTTTCGGGATATACTCTGCCTACAATGGGGTGAATCGTTACATCCGAAATTTCTTTTTCTTCAAGAAGGGCGCCAAGCTGCCTCGCCGTAATGTCGTCGATGTGTTTTCTTAAATAAATAAAATTTGATTCGGACGAATTTATTTTTTTGCGGATTTCAGAAGGAGACATATCAAGGAGCGCGGCAAGTTCATTCGATAAAACATCAATATCTGTAATTGAAGGCCGCCAAACGCTGACATCGGCAAATCGGATTTGAATGGCAAGAAAACGGCCGTTTCTGTCCAAAATAGAGCCGCGTTCAGGAATACTTGTATTAACAATGGAGGGAGGCGGAAGCTTGCCCTTTGCCATTAATACGGCATAATGAATAATCAAATATAGAAGAAAAATGGCTAATAATGAAAAGATCGTTATAAAACGCCGCTTCAAATTCATCTAATACCCCAAAACCTTCCCTATAATATTATCGGTAAGAACAGGTCCATAAGAACGCGAATCATAGGATACAATGCTGTTGTCTCCTTCTGCATAAAACATACCGTTTTCCGCCGACATTGTGCAGCGTTTTACCGCTAATTCCCCTGAAGGCGTGTAGAAAACAACAACTTCCCCTTTTTTTGGCTGACCCCAGCGCAGCAGGTACTTATTTGACGGTAACTGCAATCCATAATTTATACGGCTGACAACCAAAACAGCGCCGTCATGAATCGCAGGCTCCATCGAATGTCCTTGGGCGATAATAAAATCAAAAAAGAACAATTTTAGAAAAAGTGCGGCTGATAAAGCAATTAAAACAGGTTTTGTTCTTTTCATATATATCATATATAATCCTTATTACTTTTTTTGTCGATAAACCTAATATGGCTCCAATAATAGAAAAACAACACGTATATAAAAGGCGAAAAATGTCCTCTTCCAGGCATAATAATAACTCGGCAAATGATAATACGGGATTTATGAGTCATTTTTCTCAAAAACCCGCCCATATAAGAAAAAAAGGCCATGTTTCCCTGTTTGAGGCATTTATAAGGGCAAGACGGCAAAAGACAAGAAACTTACAATTAAAAACGCAGCGAAAGAAAGAATCGCGCATCAATTCAGATACCGGGCATAAACATTCAAGCGGATTTAGTTTTTCATTCCCTCTTTTTGGAACTGTAGCCGTTATCGCCGGAATTGTAATTATTGCTCTTGCCGCATTTAATTGGGAAGGTATAAATGTCAAGATTCCCGATATTTACGCTATAACGCCTCCTGTAGAAAACACGGAAGCTGAACAAAGGACGATTCAATATGCCACCACGGGAATTACCGACGTTATTAACAAGTTAAGCCCGGCGGTAAGCGATGAGGTTTCTGATGAAAATGCAAAAACAAACGTCCAGAGTGATAATCCGCACGGTTCGCTTGTCACTTTTGAATGGCAGCAGTACAAAGTAAAAAAAGGCGAAAATGTTTCCGCGATAGCCAAGAAATTCGGCGTTTCCTATGACGCGATTATCGCGTCAAATAATATTACCAATGCCAGAAAACTCCAGGAAGGAGCCGTTTTAAGAATTCCCAATATCGACGGCATTCCTTACCAAATCAAAAAAGGAGACAATCTTTCCAAGATTTCAACGTTCTTTAAAGTGCCTTTAGAGGTAATTTTAGATGTAAATGACCTAAAAAGCGATAATATAGTAGCAGGAGACACGCTTTTTATTCCCGGCGCAAGGATGAATGATGTCGATCTCAGGCTAAGTTTAGGCGAAACATTTATGTATCCGCTCAATAATCCGCTTAATAAAAAAATCACAAGCTATTATGGAATGCGTAAAGACCCGAAAAACGGAGCATTAAGTTTCCATTCAGGCATTGACTTTAGGGCAAATACAGGCACGGCTGTCCTTGCTTCCCTTGATGGGGTTGTTTCATTTACAGGCGAGAATTGGCTTTACGGAAAACACATCATCATAAGCCACAGTAACGGCTACAAGACTATGTATGCCCATTTAAACGCTTTTTCCGTAAAGCAGGGAGATAAGGTGGCAAGGGGTAAAAAAATCGGAGAATCGGGCAATACCGGCTACAGCACCGGACCTCATCTGCATTTTGGGATATTTGACAAGAACAATAAATTAATCAATCCTCTGGAATTGCTAAATTAAATAAGAAAATGTGAGGTCTTCCGTATGAAAAAATTAATATTGATACTTTTGGCGTTTCTGGCGATTTTTACGCTTATCCGCGCTTTTGAGACCGCTCAAGCCGGTGAAATACCTTCAAAAGAAAGTGTGGAAATTTTCCCGTAAAGTTACTACAATTAGTAGTATGATACTTGGTGAAAAATCTGCGGCTGTAACCGGGGGTGAATATTCGCCCGGACAGCAAAAAATGCCGGAAGCCGGTTTTTATGCTTTTAGCGATGTTGTAGACAAAGCGTGTAAAGGGCTGTTAGACCGGCAGATTAAGTACTCAATCCGGCGTATCCGGGTAATGGAAGAGCAACTCTGTGTATTGGAACGAGAACTGGATGATTTTCTATTTTCCAAAACACGGCACCCGTACGACAGCCATGAGGCGGCCGCAATGAGAAATAGATAGAATGATAAAACGCGTTTATAGAGCCTGCAAAATCTTTTTTTTCCTGCTCATCTTGTTAATACCTTTTTTTCAACTCTCAGCGGTTAACTTCAGCGGGCTGACTGTCTCAAACGATGACAGGCTTTTATTCAAGGCGGATTTTGAGGGACAACACGCCGTATTTATTGCAAGACTAAGCGATCTGTCCATGCAGCAGCTTACCATGCACCCTGAAAAAATGTACCTGGTAAATAACGGAAGAACAATTATTGCGTTAAACAGATTTGGAGCGGCAAGTATTCCTGTATCGGGAGGGCTTCCGACTCCTCTTCCCGTATATCCGTCTTTTGTATCCGGTAATACGCCGTTAAAAGGCAGACTTCAGGATTTAGCCGTTTCCACCGACGGACACTGGTGCATAATTATAGAGCCTGTAAGCCCCGGTTACGGGGATTTGATTATGATTGATCTTTCAAGCGGCATAAAGAAAGTCGTCAGTGAAAAGATAGAATTGCCTAACGCGGGATTCCCCGTAAAATGGAGTCCCGATTCGCGGCTTTTTGTTTACTCAAAGGGCGGCAGGCTTTATTACTTTCCCATTTTAAGCGATCTGTCCGTATTGGTAGACGAGCGCTTTAGAATGATTGGTTCCGGCGGGATTGAATCGATACTTTGGGATCAACAGGGCGTATTTTACTACATGACCGGAAACACTCTATATCGCGTAACAAACCCTGAACTTTTTACGCGTACGCTTTACGGGGATTTTCTTTCCATTGGCGCCGTCGCCGCGGTTCTTCCGCTGGATTTTGATTCAGGATTTGACCGTTACTGGATAGCGCCGGACTCAGGCTCAATTCTGGTAAATAAGGGCGGCAAAGGCGTATTTTTCTTTTTGTTAGATGAAAATCAGACAACAGCCGCAACAACTCCCGCGACAATCCTTCCCCATGTGCTTACTCCCAGCGGAGCTGAAAATTTTAACGTTCTTTGGCCATCTGTTGAACAGGAGCGCCGCGCGGGCAATCCGGCGCGTCCAGGAAGCAAAAGTTCGGGTAATCTTACGGTAATTTATACCGTACAAAACGAAACTTTTGTTTTACGCTTTGAAGTTAAAGGAAGCGCGGTTAATTTATTGCCTAACAGAAGTTTTCCGTCAGCTTCAAACTGCGCTTTATCGCCGGACGGAACAAAAGCGGTATTCTGGGGCGATAACGGGCTTGAACTCTGGGATTACGCAAACTGGCGGATAATTCAAAAATTGAACAACAGCCCAGTTTTTTCCTGCGCGTGGATCAATGACAGGCTATTACTTGCCGGAAATTCAAGGTTTATAGAAGAAATAAATATATCAACCTCTTCCTACCCGCGCAGGAGAATCTGTCTTTCCTCGGCGGATGAATTTGGTTTTGTCCAGGGGTCGGGAAATCAGTCGCGAATAGCCATAAAAATAGGAAATGACTGGTTTTCAAGCGACGGAAAAAACCCATGGACAATTGCGGCAAATATGCAAATAAGGCAGCCGATTCTGTATTCTGATAATTACCGCGTCTTTCTTGAACCTCAGTCTTCAGGGCATTACATTAATATTCCAATGATACGTAACATGCAGGCTACAGGCACTGTATCTCTTTTATCAAGTTATACGGTAAATAAATCGTATACTTTTGGGCGCGCTATGCCCGTCGCGGTTTGTTTTGATCTTTACGACGACGATACCGGATTATCACAGGTGTTAGCCGCGTTAGGCAGGTTAAAAATAAAAGCGACATTCTTTTTAAGCGGCGAATTTATACGCCGTAGTCCTCAGGCGGCGGCGGCTATCGTCAAAGCCGGTCATGAAACCGCCTCGCTTTTTTACACTCCGATTGATTTATCGGATACGCGCTACCGCATTACCAATGAATTTATCGCCCGCGGGCTTGCACGTAACGAAGACGAATTCCACAAAGCCACAGGTAAAGAACTCTCTACCATTTGGCATCCTCCGTTCTATCGCACTTCCGATACCGTAAACGCCGCCGCAGCCACCGCAGGATACATTACAATTAACAGAAGCATCGATCCCGGCGACTGGATGTCAAGAGAAGACACGCTAAGGCTAAACCTGCGGCAAATTCCGCCGGCGGAAATGATCGAACAAATTATCCAAAAAAGGGAATCTGGCGCCGTTATTCCCATAAGGCTGGGGTTGCTTCCCGGCGGCAGAGACGAATATCTGTTTCAGCGGATAGAGGCGCTTCTTGACGCATTGATCCGTTCAGGGTACGAAATAGTCCCGGTATCATCAGTTATCAGATAACACAAAAATGCTTGATTCAATTCCCTCATTAATAGAAAAAACATTCCCCATACCGGGACGTTTTAAGGGCAAATTGCCGTCTGACATCGCGGAACTTTCCCGTCTCCTTACAAACAACCGAGGGAGCAGATCTCTTTCCTATCTGACGCGCCCCAATTTTCTTTCCGCCTATTTACATTATTTTTTACCGTGGAATCTCTACCGTCTTTGCCTCTTACTGCCAACCTTAAATTTAACTTTAAAGGCAGGCGCTTCAATCACAGATTTAGGCTGCGGTCCGTTAACATTAACATCGGCGCTTTGGATCTCGCGTCCTGAGCTTCGCAATCTGCCGCTGGAGTTTAACTGTGTAGACCGAAGCGGTCCCGCACTTGAAGCCGGAAAAAAGTTTTTTAACGCTCTATGCGAAGATTCAAACTGTAAAAATGTTCTATGGAAAATAAACCTGATAAAAGAAGATGTGGATATAAGACAGGTTAAAGGCGCTAAAAAAAGGAAACCCGGCGCTCTTGTCTGCGCGGTAAATATGTTTAATGAAATATATGAAAATCTGTCCCACAATAACGCGGAAGGACTGCGGCTTATGGCAAAAAACGCGGCGCAGACAATGAATGGCGAAGCGGCTGAAAACGCTTCTATTTTAACTGTGGAGCCGGGAGTCCCTCAATCGGGAAAATTCATCTCTTTCCTGCGCGGCGCATTTATGGAATTGGGTCACTCTCCCTCTTCGCCGTGTACGCACACCGGCGCCTGCCCCCTATCAGGCGGCGCGTCAAAAATGATTAAAGGGCGGAATTGGATCGATACAAAAAAACGCTGGTGCCACTTTGCCTATGAAACCGCAGACGCGCCAAAAGAGCTTCGCAGGCTATCCGCCGCCGCTAAACTTCCCAAAGAGAGGCTGGTTTTTAGTTATCTTTTAACAGGCACACCCTCGGCAAAAACAGGAGAAGCGCGAATTATCTCCGACGCTTTTGCCCTGCCATATAACCGTTTTGGGCGTTATGCCTGCTGCGAGCGGGGGCTTGTACTGGTTACCGGAGAAAAAGAACATATTGAAAACGCGGTTTCAGGTTCTGTTGTACAACTTGCGGTGACAGGGCAATATGATAAAAAAAGCGGCGCTATGATAAGCGTGTTATAATTAATTAGAATACTTTTGGAGGAACAATGAACGCACAACCGCTATTTTCCAGTATGCATACACATACAAAATTTTGCGACGGAAAAGACGATATAGAAACCATGTGCCGCGCCGCTTATGAAAAATCTCTTTTCGCAATCGGATTCAGTTCTCATGCTCCTGTTGATAAACAGCTTGGATTTTATACCGACTGGAACATGAAAAGCGCTCTTGCCGATGAATACGCTTCACAAGTTCTTGTAGCTAAGGAACGCTGGCGCGGGAAATTGAATGTCTTTTTGGGTTTAGAAGCGGATTATATCAAGGGAAAGCGTTCTCCCCTTGACAGCGATATAATCAAATTAAACCTTGATTATATAATAGGCAGCGTTCATTATCTTTTTCCTGAAAACGGAGCGCAGTCATTTACGGTGGACGGTTCGCAGGAAGAATTTGACAAAGGACTTAATGAAGGATTTAACGGCAATGCGCAAAAATTAATGCACGCCTATTATGACGCGATTGGAGAAATGATTCAGGCCGGAGGCTTTGATATAATCGGTCATGCCGATCTGATTAAAAAAAATACTTTTGGAAAAGATTTATGGCCGTATGAAGAAGAGGCTAAAAGACAAAATGATATTGTACGTATGGCGGCGGAAGCCGGATTAGTTTTTGAAATAAATACAGGCGGAATAAATCGGAATAAAATACCAGAAACTTATCCTTCACTTTCTTTTCTTAAAATTATCAAAAAGTTTAAAGTCCCTGTTATTATTACAGCAGACGCTCACTGTGCGAAAGATATTATCGGAAATTATGATATTGCGTTAAGTACTCTTGAATCAGCGGGAATAAATGAACATCTGCTTTTCACGGGAAAAACCAAAACAAAGGCAGTTTGGCAAATAGAAAAAATTATTAAAAATTAATAAAAAGTACTCGACTATATTTTACATTTATATTATATTTAAGCTAGAGGAGTTATAATGTCAAGAACTAAACAATCACCAGGAACATTGCTCTTGGAGCTTATTGAAAAGTACAATTTAAATTGCAACAGAGTTTCAAAAGAAATTAAATGCAGTCAAACTGCATTAAGGCTCATCAGCCTGGACAAGAGCAGAATAACAACATCCATCGCTGTACGGCTTGCAAAATATTTCGGTACAAAGCCGGAATTTTGGCTGTTAGCGCAAATGGATTACGATCTTAAAAAAGCGGCTAATAACAAAACATTAATAAAAGCGCTTAAGGGTATTTCAAAAGCCAGTAAGAAGTAAACAATAAGGAATGGGAAACTTCCGGTTTTTCATTCCTGTTGTTTTATTTTACCTTGACTTATCCACACCGTTACGCGAACAATGTTTTTTTATTACGCATTGTGAGCAAAATGGACTCACAGGACGGCAAAGTTTCTGTCCGTAAAGAACAAGTAAATAATTTATACGCTTCCAATACCGGCGCGGTAAAATTTCTCTTAATGTCATTTCTGTTTCCTCGGGATTCTTGCCGCTTAACCACCCGCACCGGTTGGAAATACGGTGAACATGTATGTCCACGCATAAACCGTCAAGGTTAAAAGCTTCAGTAAGCACAAGATTGGCCGTTTTCCTGCCTACCCCGGGAAGGGCAAGTAATGCTTCCATTGACGAAGGCACTTCGCCGTTGTATTGCGAAATCAAAATAGAAGCGATTTTTTTTAGTGAAGACGCTTTATTACGGTAAAACCCGACAGGATAGATTAATTTTGCAAGTTTTTCTTCTTTTATTGCGCTTAATGCGTCGGGGCCGCCTGCTTTTTCCAAAAGCCGCTTTGACGCGGCAAGAGTTACTTCATCTTTTGTACGCAAACTCAAAATGGTAGAAACCAAAACCGCCCACGGATCGCGGCGATATTGCTCCGCTACGGTGGTTACGGAAGGATCTTCCGCTCCTTTTACGGTGATAATTTCTTCGCGCCATTTTTCAAGAGCGGCAAAAATATCGTCCCACTTTGGTTTGGAGCCGCTCATTAATTTTTCTCAATCAGGCATTGGGCGAAAACTTCAACTGCCCTGCCCTTGCCTGCGGAACCCAAGCCTTCCGCTGTTTTGCCTTTAACAAATACGCAGTCAATGGGAACTTCCAGCGTTTTAGCGAGCGAGTTTCGGATAACGTCACGAAAGGGAAGCACTTTTGGTTTTTCGCAAATTACTACGCAATCAAGGTTAATTAAATTCCAGCCGGATGTTTTTACGCGCGCAAAAACATTACGCAAAAGTTCCATTGAATCTGCGTCTTTATAAGCGGGATCGGAAGGCGGAAACAATTCGCCGATGTCGCCAAGGGCGGCAGCGCCAAGCAAAGCATCGCACACCGCATGGGCAAGCGCGTCTCCGTCTGAGTGACCGTCTTCTCCTTTTGAAAAGGGAATTTCAACGCCGCCAAGAAGGAAGCGGCGCCCTTTTTTTAAGCGGTGTATATCGTATCCAAGGCCTGTTTTTATCATTTTATAAGAGCGACGCCGGGCAGGGGACGGAATGCCTTAAAAGCCATATATTTAAACGGGTGAATGTCCATCGCGTTAGGATACCATCCATCCAGCTCGCCGGTATCAACAATATTTAAGGCGGGAGTAAAAAAGACAGGCAGCACTACCCCCCTGTCCAATAAAAGTTTTTCCGCCTTAGCCAAAGTTTCCAAACGAATCTTCCCCTCTTCTATCATTGACCGTTCTATTAACTCTTCATAGTCGGCGTCGTCCAAACGCGCGTCATTTAAATTTGAGTCGCGCCTGAACATCTGCAAGAAAGCATAAGGATCGGCAAAATCCCCAATCCATGTTATGGAACCAACGGTGTACCCGCTTTCCTTCATGGATTGAAAATATCTGGCAAAAGGAATTACCTCTACGCGTACATTTATACCCAATTTTTCTTTCCATGCTTTGGCCATTATAGCACCGACACGCTCGGCATCACGGCCCGGCGTTATGCGAATAACAAGAATGGGCATTCCCTTGCCATTTTTATATCCGGCTTCAGCCATTAAACTTAAAGCTTCTTCGTAATTGGTTTCTGATATTCCTTTAACTTCAGGATACCCGGCAACGGGAAAAATCAATGTTTCTGCCGGAAGAAAATAACCGCTGCGTATTTCTTCCCAGGGCAGCACAAGGGTCATTGCCCTGCGGACTCTGTAATCGTCCCATGGTTTCTCGGAACTGCGAATATAATAATAATGCGTGGCGAACATAACGTTCACTTGAATTCCTGAACGGTCTGTCAGCGAATCTATGTCTACATCGCCGGAAATCCAGCGCGCTTCGCCGGAATTCCAAAGATGAGAGGCCTGATCGGCGGTTCCTGTAAATTTAATAATAAGTTTATTCAACGCAACATGTTTGGAATCCCAATACTGTTCCGATTTTTGCATAACAATGCTTTCCGTATCCATAGAGATGATTTGAAACGGTCCGTTGGAAACAGGGGGCACCCAGTTTTTTCCGGCCTTATATGGAGACCAATCTGTTTTATTTAACATAGAAGGATGAATCGGGCTGAATGAATGGTGGCACAACATTGCCGGAAAAAAAGACGCGGGAGAATTAAGCTTTACAACAAGAGTTCTTTGATCAAGCGCCTTTATGCCTATTTTATCCGAATCCTTTAAATTGCCGTTACGGTAGTCCCTTGCGCCTTCGATAACGTCAAAAAAACTTGAATAAGGATACTCAAAATCGGGAGTAAGAAGAGAAATCCATGCGGCGCGGAAATCTTCCGCCCGTATTGGATCGCCGTTAGAAAAACGCGCGTTACGGCGCAATATAAAAGTCCATTGCATCTTGTTTTCGGAAATTATCCATCTTTCAGCTAACGCCGGAACGGGCTCCAAAGAAAGGGGATGATAGGAAAAAAGTCCTTCGTATATAGCCGTAAAAACCTGCGCTTCGCTTGCAAAAATAGATTTACGAAAATCAAGCTCCATTTCCTGGTTTGAAAATGCCGCTGTAAGTTCGTCAAGATTTCGGACTCCGGGACGCATTTCCGCAAAATCCCCGCCCTCGGTTTCTTCCTGCGGTTTTTGTATTTGATGGCTCTGACAAGCGGCCAATATCAGCACACAGAATAAAAAAAATAAGGTTTTTAAGCATTTATTCATACATCCATTATAACATACAAATATTCAAAATACAAGTATAAACCTAACCGGAGCGTAAAGGGATAATTGTGCCTTTAATTCTTTTTTGTAGTAATAACCCTATAATGCGCCGTAGTCAAATCAAGTCCGGCTTCCTGAAAACCGGTTTGGATATTTGCGTAAAGCTCCGCGTAAATAGCCGGAATTTTGCTTACTTCTTTCGTGTAACAATTAATCTGATAACTTGCATAGAAATCATCCAATTTGGTTTGAAGCACAAAAGGCTTGGGCTTTTTTTGAACATATGCGGTATTAAGGGCGGCGTTTATTAATATATCATGTATCGTCTGCCAGGGGGTTGCGTAGCCGAATGTAATCTCCGTGTAAATAATTAAACCTTCTTCATCTTCATCAGACGACGTATTGTAATTAATTATATTTGATCCTAAAATAATCATATTGGGAAATGTTACATATTCATTTTTATGCGTCTTTAACCGGACTACCATCAGATTTTTTTCCACGACAAAACCAGTTATCTCTTTAATTTGAACGCGGTCGCCTAATTTAAAAGGACGCATATATGTAATTACAATCCCAGCGACAAGATTTCCAATGGCGCTTGTTGACCCAAGGGAAAAAATAATACCTATAAAAACCGAAACTCCCTGAAAAGCCTTTGAATCGGAACCCGGCAAATAAGGATAAATAACCGCGATGGTAAACGCCCACAGAAGAACCTGTGAAATCCTTAATGTAGGCGCGGCCCAATCCGGAAAAAATCCGGGAAGCTTCAGTTTGCCTTTTTCTATTTGAAACGCGAAATATTTAAGAGCTTTTAGCGCATAACGGGTAACTGTAACAATGATTATAATTGTAAAAAGATTTGGAATGTAATCAACCGCGCCCATGACGATTTTTTTTATCGGAGTTAGTATATAACCGAATAATATCGACGCGATATTCTTTGTAGCTGAGAACAAACTGAAAATAATCGGAATTGTAAGAAACAGCAGAATTACGGTGATTACATATTTAATAATCTTGAAAAATATTTGGAGCGCCTGAACAACGTGCTTTGCCGAAAGAACTCTGAATTTATTGATATACAGCGGTTTTATTTTTTCGCTTTCGGCGTCTTCAATCTTTTTATCAAGACGCTTAAATAATAACCAGATTAACCGGATAAATAAAATCTGCGCGATAGCTATTACAAGCGCGATTCCCAGCCTGTACAGAAAATGAAGTTCTTTTTTTGTTTTTTTTGTAATATCAGGCAAAACCTGCGGTTCCGGCGATGTTACATTATCGCTTTCCGTTGCTTTTTCTTCTATATTTTCCTTATTGGAAACGGCCTCAGTAGAAACTTTTTCAGCAGAAACAGCCTCGGGAGAAACAGTTTCAGAGGTAACCGCTTCAGACGCGTCAGGTTCGCTTTCCTGCGCAAAAGAAAATGTCAGGTTTATTAACAGTAAAATAGTAACAAATATCTTTTTCATATTATAATTTATATTATAAATTATTCTTAAAAAATTTAATAGTATAAAATTGTCAAAAATATTGATGACATTAGCGTTCTTTCATGATACAATTCCCTTATGAAAGCAATATTTCAGTCTCTCGGCGCAGCCGAAGAGGTTACAGGTTCCAAGCATGTGCTTGAGATTGACGGGCAAAGTTATTTGATCGATTGTGGGGCTTTTCAGGGCTCCAGAGCGGAAGCGGATCGAAAAAACAGAGACTTTGGCATTTCGGCTGACCGCATCAACAGCGTTATTCTGACCCACGGTCATCTTGACCATTGCGGTCTTTTACCGCTGTTGATAAAACAGGGCTACAAGGGAAATATTTACGCTACCCCAGCGACAAGAGACATAGCAAGTTTGATCATGATGGACTCCGCCAACATTCAGGCTAACGACGCTAAATTCCTGCAAAAGGAAGCCAAAAAAAAGGGAGAGAAGTTTACATGGACTCCTCTTTTTTCGGAACATGACGCAATAGGGGCAGTCCAGCAGACGATTGGAGTTTCATATAACAGACCAATGTTTATCGGCGACGGAATCAGCATGGAATTTTATGATGCGGGGCACATTCTTGGCTCAGCAATCGCTGACATAAAAATTAAAAAAGGCGGCGAGGAGTTGAACATTCTTGCCACAGGCGATCTGGGACGCAAGGGCAAACCGATTATACGCGACCCGGCAATTCCCAAAACAGCTCCCGACTACATTATCCTTGAAAGCACATACGGCGACCGAAGGCACGATTCAACCGATGAAGCTATAGAAAAACTCGCGATTATGGCAAAACGTACCATTGAGAATAAGGGAAAAATACTGATTCCTTCATTCGCGATTGAACGCACTCAGGAGCTTGTTTATTACTTCCACCTTCTTGTGGACGACGGTACAATTCCCGAAGTGCCGATTTTTGTCGATTCGCCAATGGCAACTAACGCAACGACAATTTTCCAGGTTCACCCGGAGTGTTATGGGGAGGAGATAAAAGAGGCGTTTATCAAACATCACAAGAATCCGTTTGGTTTTAACAGTCTGCATTTCACCATCAGCGTTCAGGAATCAAAAGCGTTAAATGATTATAAAGGGCCGTTTATCATAATTTCCGCAGACGGAATGTGCGAGGCCGGACGCATTCAGCATCATCTTATTCAAAACATACAAGACCCCAACACCACGATTATGACAGTCGGTTACATGGCGGAAAACACTCTGGGGCGGCGCATACGCAACCGCGAAAGCGAAGTAAAAATCCACGGCGATTGGTACAAACTAAAAGCGCAGGTAGAGGAAATAAACGCTTTCAGCGCCCATGCCGATTATTTTGAAATGCTGGGGTGGTTAAAACAACTGGATACTTCCCGCCTTAAAGGGATATTCCTCGTTCACGGCGAGAAAAAAGCGCAGGCGTTCCTGAAGAAATATCTTGAGGAGAACGGTTTTCCGAATGTCGAGATAGTAAAGTACGGCAAAACATACGACCTGAATTAAATTGAATTCTTTTAAGTTATCTGAAGACGTTTTTTCCTGGGTTTCCGGGTTTATAAACCTTGAACGGGGACAAAAGCCAAAAAGTTTCAGGATAGAAAGAATGGAAATTTTAGCGGAACTGGCGGATCATCCTGAGCGTTGCGCTCCTTCCATTCACATCGCCGGTTCAAAAGGTAAAGGTTCTGTAACAAGCATGTTATCCGCCATGTTAACCGCCGCCGGTTTCCGAGTGGCGCGCTACATGTCGCCCCATGTAACCGACATAAGAGAACGCATCTGTCTTGGAGATTTTTATTTTAGCGACGATATATACTGTTCTGCGGGCGACGAACTGAAAAACATCGCAGAAGAACGCCTACCCGCCCTTGTAAAAACGCAGTCAAAGGCGGCCTCGCTCTTTTCTCCGACAGCCGCCGACGGATGTGAACCTACATTTTGGGAACTTTTAACGCTCCTTTTTTTCCTCTGCGCCAGAAAAGCCAAATGTGATGTGATGGTAGCAGAAACAGGAATGGGCGGGCGGCTTGATTCAACCAATGTACTTGATCCGTTGGTCAGCGTAATAACATTAATCGAACTGGAACATACAAATTTTTTAGGCAGCACAATAGAAGCGATTGCCGCAGAAAAAGCGGGAATTATAAAAAATGGCAAACCTTTGGTTTTGGCAAAACAATGCGGCGAAGCATTAAATGTATTCAAAGAAAAATCGCAGGAAGAAAACAGCCCGTTAATTTATTTTCCGCAAATCGCCGAACTTTCCGATGTAAAGATAACTACGCAAGGCACTGATTTTACGCTTTCTTTTAACACTGATAAAAATATGCCGCCTTCTTCGCCATTATCACTCTCCGTTCCAATACCCGGAAAGGTGCAGGCGGAAAACGCGTCTCTCGCCATTGCCGCGCTTAAGATTGCATTTCCGCAGGTTGGCAAAGACGCTATCTGCGGCGGTCTAAAAAAGTTAAAAATCCCCGCGCGTTTTGAAAAAATTATGGGAGCCGACATGCCGCCGTTCATCATAGATGGCGCCCACACTCCTGAAAGCCTTACCTTATGCGTCGAAACTTTTTGTCTGCTCTACGGCGAAGGCGGCATTCTTCTCTTCGGCTGCGCCGCAGACAAAAATTCCGCGGCAATGGCGGAAATAGCTTGCCCGCATTTCGCGAAAATATTTATTACCACCCCGGGAACTTTTAAAGCAAGCGATCCTGCCAAAGTTTACGAAACCTTTGCGGAAATAGCGGGGCGACAGAAGACAACGCTTGTAAAAGATACGCAGGAAGCGGTTAGGCAGGCGGTTTTATTTGCAAGGAACTCGCGCAGAGGCGCAGAGGCGCAAAAAGATGAAGGTATGCCAGTGCTTGGGACGGGCTCTTTTTATTTGGCAGCGGAGATTAGGAAATATTTATGTAATTAGTTTACCTGAAAAAATTCACACGAAAATCACAAAGAGATATTTATCTATTAAACTTAAATCCTGCGGAAAAACCTGCGCCAAAAATATAGGGGTAGCCGACATGGATAAAAGGTTCTATATACCACTGTTTATAAATCATAAAACGCCAGCCTGCGCTTATACCGCCTACAAAAGAACAATAATCAGTTATTTCTAATTCTTCATATGAGAAAAAAACTATGCCGACTTCCGCCTGCAGGAAAATACCCGTATTGTTTTTCTCGCGCGACAAGTAAAAGCGCATATGAGCAAGCGCTTCTAAAAAAATAAAGTCTTCCGCATCCTGCGCGTAAAACAGACGCAAACCAACTCCCTTACCATCCCAACTTCCGCCAAATAAAATGCCGCCGCCAAATGCAACATTGTAACGGGAATACCCTAAACCTTCGGCAAGAAGCGCGACAAACAAGTCTTTTTGTTTTTCCGGTTTTGTTAAATTCGTATCTTCTATTGTATTTTCCGCTTGCTGCGGAATTTTGACTTCTTCCCGCTCAGAAGGCGACGGCGTTTGTTCTTCCATTACCAACTGCGATTTTAATGCTGTGTCTGATTTTGAATCCGGCGTTGTAACGGCAAGAACCTTAAAATTTTTCCAACCTGTCCCCTCGCCCGGAATATCGCGGAAATCATAGGGTATTACGCGCAAACGGTAATTCCCGGGCGGCAATGAAATAAAAAGAAAAGGCTCTTCGGTGAATTCACGCAATGCAGGAGAATATTTATTATTTTCCTCTTTTTCTATTAATACTTCATACCGCAGAGCGTAATCGTCCCTTGTCCATGCAATGCGATGTTTATTACCGGCGTCAATCTCCTGGCCCAATAAAACATTGGCAAGACATAGGAATAGCGACACAAAAAACAGGCTGCGGAAATTAACGGCCATAGAGGACTCCTATATCTTCTATCTCCGGAGCGCGTGAAAGCGGAATGTCTATGATAAATGTATTTTCTGTTATACTGCCTCTCTGTTCAATTTTACCGTTACGGTTTATGTTGAGTGCTTCCACTTGCCAGACAAAAGTTCCGCGATCCAAAAGGGTAAGATTATCCAGAGTATATTTTGTTCTTTTAATCGGATCTGTTTGAATGATCCGCCGACGCTTTCCGTCGTCGCTTTTATGATACAAAGTATAGATATACGCATTGGCTCCATCTACAGGCGACCATGAAAAATCAATCCGGCGCGTTCTTCGCAAATCTTCAAATTGAATCCGCTGTCCGGTTGCAGGCAGAAGATTTTTTGCTTCCGGCAAAAACACCGGCTGCGGTTGATTAGCCGCCACTGTCGTCTTTACCGGTTCAGGTTCATGTTCCGGCACAAGTTCAGGCAGTACCAGCGTAACCGAAGGAGAAATCCGCGTTTCAACTAACGCAGAATCAGCGGCAGTCACAGGCTTGTCGATCTGTTCTATTTTGAAAGACGCGACCGGAGAGTAAACGGTACTGCCCTCATATATAGAAGAAAAAACAGGCTTTACCTGCCAATACCATGTTCCCGCTTCCGGAACCGATTCGACAAATGAAGCAACGGCAGTTTTCCTTGTAATTAATATGTCCGATAAATCCGGCGCAAGACCTGCCTGCAGTATATAATATGACGCTTCCTCTATCGGCTGCCATTCAAAAAGGACAGAGGGCAAATTTTCCCGGCAACGGAACAGGCTGTCCTGAATCGGACTTACCAATGTTGATACCGCCGCGTCTATAATGCTAAACTGCCCCTTGCTTAAAACAGTACCCTGATACAACAGCCGCCAATGCCAAGTCCCCGCGCCAAGGGCGGCGTTGGCGGAATCAAAACTGTCAATTACATAAGTAATTTGCGTAAAGTTAGGGGCGGTAGATATTTCCAAACGCAAGCGCTGCTTTTTATCAATATTTACCGTATTCCACGCGAAGCGGACATTAAGCGGCTCAACGTTATTTTTAATGAAGCGGGCGTTTGGATGCGGCAGAGTAACAACCGCATACGGAACCGTCTGTTCAACGCCTTTAGCATCCAGAGATAAATTTTCACCCGTGAAAAGGACACTGCTCTGTCCGTCTTCTTTTGCAATGAGTACGCGGCCTTCATTCACCTGCACCGTCATGCCGTTTTCTCCGACAGACGCGCTCAATGTTGTTCCGGTATTCGGCGTAACTATGTTGTTCAAAATTTTAAGAGCTACGCCGCCGTTAACCGCGCCGGTTTTACCGCCTGAGACGCTTAAACTTCCCGAACCAAGATCAATCATAATGCGGCCTTCGTCGTCTACAAAGGCACGTATGCGTATCAGGGAATTTTCGTTTATATCAATTACATCACCGTTTATGTGGAGGGTTGCGGCGGAATATTCCGCCACGCGAATAAGGTCGCCCAGGTACACAGGCGATTCAACAGCCAGCCGACTCCATAACATACGATCCGAAAAGCGGCGCTGGACATTGTTGTACTTAACGGTAACAGTCCCCGCCGGTTTTTTATTTAAAGACGCGATTGATTGAAACAGATCAAGCCTGAACAGATTCAAGCTGAATGCCGCGCCTGATACGCAAATAAAAACTACAAAAAAATCGGCGAACCGTTTGCGCGGGCGGGGCTTTTGCGGCGAATTGACATTTGTCCTTGAATTACCGCTTTCCGCCAAGATTGCTTCTTTTGAAATAACTTCTGATGTCATTTTTTTTCGCCGCCAATTTTATATTTCTTCTCTTCCGCATCAAGATTAACATTTGAAATATCCGGCGCTTCAACGCCCAACATTTTCCTGACTTCCGCAAGAGTGCGTGGACCAGCTTTTGCCTCAGTAAAATTTACGACTGCAAATAACCGCACCGGCTTTGCCTTCCCTTTCACAGTTACCGGAGGCATTTCCTCGGTAATGAAATTATCCCCGATAAGTTTCCATGTATCCTCGGTAATTAGAATATCCGTCGCAAGCGGTTTGGTAAGGGCCTCTACGCGGGAAGCGAGGTTGACAGGGTCGCCGATTACCGTGTACTCCATGCGCAAGTCACTTCCAATCTGCCCTGCGGTAACAATTCCCGTATTGATCCCGCAGCCTATTCTGATAGGCGGGTTGCCCGGGTCATTTGCCGTGCGAGTTTTGTTTAACGCCACTAACGCATGGCGCATCATAATGGCCGCCTTGACGCAGTTAAAAGCGTCTTTTCTGGGACTGCCCGCCGTATACGCCGTACCCCAATGCGCCATTACAGCGTCGCCTATGAACTTGTCTACCGCGCCGCCTGTTTTTTCCACGCACTCGACCATACTTGTAAGGTAGTTGTTGAGCCAGAAGACAATTTTATCCGATGCTTCACTCCCAAATGTTTTTGTAAAATTTTCCGACAGCGCGGTAAAGCCGCGTATATCGGAAAAAAAGATTGTGGCGTGTTTTGGCAAGCCCCCCGGTTTTATTTCGCCGCGCATTGCCTTTACTGCGATTTCGCGGTTTGTGAATCTGCCGAATATATGCAGAGCGCCCGACATTTTCTGGAAACTCACGCCCAACAATCCGATTTCATCCCGCCCCTTAGGCCGCAGCTGCAATTCAAACTGTCCGCCTTCGATGCTTTTTGCCGCCGCCGCCAATTCCTTGAGCGGAGTTGAAATTGTTTTTGAAAAGAACCAGATAAACATTACAGAGATGAACAAAACGGCGGCTGTCAGATAGATGTTGCGCCTCGTTGTGGCGTTTATACCCTCGAAAACTTTTTCGTATTCTATGCCGGTAATTACAATACAGCCGCCATACGCCAATTTGGTAAATGCCGTATAATACAGAACTGACGGCGCTGTCTGCTGAGACGTTGCAAGCTGTTGATTAAAATTGAAATCGGCATTTATCAGTTCCTGTTTACTGCGATCCGTGGCTTCCCGTATTTTATGAATAAAATCAAAGTTCTGAACATTTGCGCCTTCCTTTAACAACGAAAAATCAGAATGTATTAAAATATCGTCTTTATCATTTATCAAGAACGACTGGTTTGCCCCGGAACCAAAACTGTCAACTAATTTTTCCGAGGCGATTAAAACTCCCCCCGCCCCGCTTTGTCCGCCCGTCCCATGCAATGGGAAGAAAAGCGCGAGAACCGGCCTTTCAAGAATGGGAGCGGCATTTAGCAGTACCGTCTCACCTCTTGCGGCGCGTGACAGGGAAAATTCGTTATCCTTAAAGTAAGTTTCGGCAAGCGATGGATCTATGCCGCGGGAGAGAAAAAATTCCCTGTTCACCAAAACATTGCGCATGCCCTTGAACGTGTAGGCAAATGCGGCGGCGCGGGTATTTTGAGTAAAGAAGAAATCAGCCGCTTCCTTAATCAAGGCGTTTTGCGTTCCAAAAGTGTTTATTGTGTACATGAGTTGGGCGGCGGATATGCGCATATTTGCCAGCGTATCTTCCGCCTCTTGCGCCGCCTTCCTGTTCGCCTCAAAGTTGCTTTCTTCTGCGGCGATTTTTAAATCTTCGCGTACCATCCATGAGACAAGGGCGGTGATTGAGCCTAGAGAGAGGATTACGATAATGGAGATGATTGTGATTAGTTTGGTTCCGATGGAGAAGAGGATTTTATTTGGGGGGGGTGTTGGTTTTTCTTTAAGACTCATATTTTATTCCTTGAACCTATTTCTTTTTTCTTGATAATTTATTATTTTCATGCTATGTTTTCCTTATGAGTATTACACAAACAGTAGAAGTACCTGCCAGCCACAGGCTGACAATTGAAGTTCCCCGCGAAATACCAGTTGGACCTGTTGTTCTTACCTTTACACCCAAAACTGTTCCGAAAAGCGGGGAAAGAGGCGGATTTGGCTGTGCAAAGGGTGAATTTTTTATGGCTGATGATTTTGATGCACCACTTGAGGACTTTAAGGATTATATGTAGATGGATCGTTATCTGCTGGATACACACACTGCAATTTGGTATTTCAACGGCGACAAAGCCCTTTCCAAAACCGCCAAAGAAATAATGCTTGATCTTTCCAATCAGATACATCTGAGTATAAGCTCTGCATGGGAACTTGCAATAAAAGTCAGTTTGGGAAAACTGGAATTTAATGGTCAAGTCGCCCGTTTCATTAATCTTGCGGAAACCTATGGTTTTTCCATCCTCCCTATTAAAACCAATCATCTTTCTACTCTTGAATCGTTGCCTTGGATACATCGCGACCCTTTTGATCGTCTGCTTATTGCAACCGCTATTTCTGAGGAGATGACATTTATCAGCACCGACAAGAATATCGCACAATACGATGTTTCGTTGATTTGGTAAATTTATTTTCTCATTCCCTGCGTTTTCAAAGATAAATTTACTCATAATAATTCTCCTCTTGGTATAGTTTAGAATCCTTATAAATATCTTTTATAGCTTTGATATTTCCTTCAATTTGCCCATTCACTATAAGGTGTCTTTCTTCCGCAATGTTAAAATGATCGGAGCGGTCATTGAAATCATCTTTTATGTAACACATGATGTCTATCATATTATGGTAAGCTCTGCCTTCATTGTGCATTTCCAAACATTTGTAATAATGAGACAATGCCCGTTGGTTTTCACGATAACCGGATAACTGCTCTCTCCATTCTTCATCAAGGTATTGTTTTAAATAATTTTCTATTCGTGAAATCTTGTTTATTAATGGGTTTTTCTTTTTATACTTCTCATACGCTTCATATTGCCTTATCCAAAAAGAAAGGTGTGCATGTACTGAACCTAAATAACTATGCGGGAAAAGATAGGTTTCCTCCATTGTTTCTGACAACTGGGCAATGTCTATTAAACAATAGATTGAATCGGCAATGAGGTTTTCAAAAATTTGAATATTGTTAAGATTTTCTCCAAAAAATTCATTTGCAATCTCTTTACTATTATATTCTTCCAATATTATTTTAAAATCTTCTTCTTTCAAAACAAAATTTCTTTCATTTACATCCTTGTCTATTCCTAATTTATAAAAAAATTGTTGATATGCTTCATAATTAACTTTAGATTTCAACCGTAGACGATAAATACGTCCTACAATGCTGTAATTTATTTTATACGGAGAAGTGATGCGCATATCATAATATTTTTTTAAATCATTAGATGATTTATATATTTCTGATTTTAATTTCAGCTCTTTTACTAAAACCCTTATTCTGATGTTTTCGCTGTCTGTTAAAAGATATTGCAATTGTATTTTATCTTTATCTCTAATCGTAGTTTTATTAAAATCTTTTTTACGTTTATTTAATTCAAGCACATTCAAATCGTCATTGGCGTACCATAAATAATGAATAGCTTCTTTATATAATATTTCAATATATTTCTCCGATTCTTTACATTTAAAAATTTCATAATCTTTGAATAAACAGAGCATTTTATATATTTGGTAAGAAGAACGTTTATATAAGTTGGCTTTGCGGTATGCTACTGATGATATGGTATACATTACAAAAGCTATATCTTTTTTAGTTTTTAATCGATCAATTTTAAAAGAAGGTGATTTTCCTTTTTCTTCTTCTGGAACTAAATATTTTATACATTTTTCTAAAATATCATTGGTATTCTTTTCTGTTTTTGTATTACAATTTTCCTCATCGCAGATATAACATCCACATCCATCATCCATATTTTTTGTATCACAAGAAAAAAATACATTTCCCCAATCGGAAAGTATCCTTGCTAATATCGTACAAAATTTTACATTGATATTGTAGTTTTCTTTAATTTGGTCAACACTTTCAGTCAATAATTCTATTACTGTTGTTTTTGGGTCTCTCTTTAACAATGTATAAAGCGCTTTGTGATAATAATAACAAGCAGTACAAGAGCAATTTTTAGGTAAACTTTCTTTATTATTGTTTTTCTCTTCTTTTTTTTCTTCCATATTAGCATTATTCTCACATAACTTATCTATATCATCATCATTTATTCTTTTTTTAAATTTTTTACATTTCAAATCAGAATTCTTGTAATACAAAATATCCGCAACCCGCGAATAAAATTCGGCTTCAAGGAGTTTTGCCTCTTCGTGGTCTATATCATAGGTTAGGTATTTAAATTCTTTATCCAATTGTTCCAAATGATTGCGAGTAATGCCGCCTATATGGCTTTTTTCAAGTATTTGAAGTTTAGCAATAAAAGGCAAATAAAGCATTTTTAAGCCTTCATATGTCATTTTCTTAAACAACCAATTGTAAGTATTGGGCGAGATTTCTTTAAAATACAATGGTTGCGGCGAGTATACTCGA
>Ga0268262_10001675_pt1 | contig 27003 bp, 25 predicted proteins | sample TergutNc150P3_FD_190354 | JGI IMG/M metagenome (GOLD analysis project Ga0268262, IMG submission 190354) | Nasutitermes corniger P3 segment gut microbial community from laboratory colony in Florida, USA - Nc150 P3 (SPAdes) (version 2) | ecosystem: Host-associated > Arthropoda: Insects >... | reverse complement strand
AAATCCGCAGAAAATCTAGCTTCTGAACCTTCCGCGCCAGTCAAAACAGAAACGCCTCCGGTAAAAACGGAGGTTGCCGCCGCACCGGTCGAAACCGCCGAACCCGAACCCGTCGCGGCAGCGCCGCCTACTCCGTCCGACATAACGAAATCGTTCGACTGGGACGGATTCATCGGGTGCATGAACAAGGAGTGTGGCAGCGGGAACCGCGTTTCGCCCAATTCTGGTTGCTACGAAAGAAACCTGTTCGCGATAGCCTTCAACAACTGCAAGGGCGAAATCTCGGGCGAAAACAAGGAACCCTACAGGGACTACTTCTGGGAAAAAATCCTGCCGCCGGAAATGCAGACCGCATGCAAGGTCAGAAAGGGGGATTTCAACACCGGGCACCGGACGTGCACCGTGGAGGTGGTCTATACCAATTACTACGCCCCGGCCATCAGCAACGCGATTACCGCCAAGGCGGGGTGCAAACACAACAAAAGCGTCAAAGTTCCCTTGAACGGCAAGATCTTCGACTGCACGCCCGAGAGATTCGGCGTACAGAGATGCTATCAGGAGGATCCCGACGCCGAGAAGAAGAACGCAAAGAATACAGACGCCATTAACAACATGGTGGCCGCAGGCTTGGGCGACCTTGCCGCCTTGGCGAGCAAGGCGGCAAATGACGCGAAGAAGGAAGACTTCAGCGCGGACGAAACTGTGCTCGTCAATCTCAAAAAACAGTTGGCGGCAGCTGACGAGAAAACCAGTATGGCTATTAAGACTCAATTACTTGGAGAAATAAATGATATGGAAACGACTTTAAACAAAAAAAAGATGGCTCAAGAACAAAAAGCTACAATTCAAGCGGGAAAAGCGCCGTCATCGCCGCAACGCATGGAGACGATCTCCCTAGGCAAACAGGTATTAGGCAAGTGCGAACTTGCCACAGGAGAACGGGTAAACGAAGGGGACACGATTAAAATGGTATGGTAGCTAATCACTCGGAAAACAAACTAACAACAAAGGAGAACAAAAATGAAAAAACTTTTAATACTGGCCGTTTTGGCGCTGATGTCTTCACAAGCACTAGCTGCTCGGGATGGTACGTCTGAGGAATGTATAGATATTGGTCTTACGCTTCATTCTAAAGAGGGTTGCGAGGCTTGGTGCTCTTTTGAAAAAAAACGTACGTGCGAATGCGTGAGGGTAGAGCCCGGAGAAAGATACGGGATTTTTAGAACAAAAAATAAAGGAGATGTAGCCTGCTATGATGTGGTGAAGGATGGCGTATAAAATTTAACCAAACAACAAGAAAGGAAAAACAAAATGAAGAAAATTATAATCTTGGCGGCTCTCGTCGCCATTGCGCCTGCGGCTAACGCCAAATTTAACCTTGATGACTACGGCCTCAATTGCAAGGCCGAATTCTTAGTCGAAGAATATGGGGACCGCAACGTTATGAGGGCTACGGATACCGACGCCTGTCCGCATATTTATTGGGAAGCCACTGGCATGTGCGCAGACGGGTGCAGCGATATCAGGGGATGGAGCAATTGCGTATATGGAAATTTCCAGAGCGATTTCGCCGATGGGAATGAAAAAAAACAAGAAGAGCTGAAGAAATTCGCGGCCAAATGCGCATCTAAAATGCTTAATTAATAATTATCAACAAGACATTCCAACCTCCCCCTCCTCGGGGAGGTTTTTTGTTGACCGCATAGGCCCTCTCATATATAATCGCCGATTATGACCGAGAACCTTATCCATTGGGCGGACGCGTTGGCGCAGAAGATTTTGGCCGAGCACGGCGACAAGCCTCTCTACACTCTCGCCGCAGGAGTCACTCCGTCCGGTACAATCCACTTCGGCAAGTTCCGCGAGGTCATGACCGCCGACCTAGTCGCGCGCGCGCTGATCTCCCTCGGCAAAAAAGTGCGCCTAATCTACTCGTGGGACGATTACGACACGTTCCGCAAAGTCCCGGCGGACATGCCGCAGCAGGAAATGCTAAAGGAGCGCCTCTACCAACCCATAGTCGACATACCCGACCCATACGGCACAGCATCCAACTACGCCCGCCACAACGAACTGACCTTGGAAGACTCTGCGGGGAGTGTCGGCGTCGGATATGTCGAATACATCTACCAGAGCGAAATGTACCGCTCCGGCGCCTACAATGAAAACATTATCCGCGTCATGGACGCGCGCGACAGGCTTAAGGAAATCCTGCAGGGGTTCAAGACGAACGAAATCTCGCCCGACTGGCAGCCGCTCGAAACCTATTGCTCCAAATGCAACCGCGACCGCGTGAAGTGGGGCGCGTACGACGGCGCAGCGAAAACCATCGACTACGAGTGCAAACTCTGCGGGCACAAGGAAAAACTGGATTTGAAGACGTCAAAGCGGCTAAAGCTGCCTTGGCGGATAGACTGGCCTATGCGCTGGGCGTATGAGAAGGTGGACTTCGAGGCGGGCGGGCGCGACCACAGCTCGGCGGGCGGCAGCCGCGACACGGGCGTGGCGATCGCGCGCGCGGTGTTCGAAATCGAACCTCCGGTCTACGCCGTGTACGAGCAAATCCGGGTCAAAGGACAGACGAAGAAGATGAGCTCCTCCTCCGGTAACGGCTTCTCGCTCGCCTCCGTGCTTGCGGTGTACGAGCCCGAGATGGTGCGTTGGTTCTTCGCGAAATACAAGCCGGACGCGATGTTCGACATGGCGTTCGACCTCGACGTGCTTAAAAACTATGAGGAGTTCGACCGGCTGGAGCGGGACGCGTTCGCCGGCGACCCTTGGGCGAAACGCACCTACGAGCTGTGCCAGCTTGACCCGAGCGGCGCCATGGCCGCCTCGCTTCCCTGGCAGCCGAGCTTCCGTACTTTCTGCAACACGATACAGATGTTCGACTTCGACCGCAAAAAGACCCGCGCGTTTTACGCGGACGAAATCAAAACCGAGCGCGACGAGCGGCGCTTTGCCGAACGCTTCGAGCGCGCCGAGCACTGGCTGAAGACCTATGCGTCGGAGGACTTCAAGTTTATCGTGAACTCCGTTCGCCGCGCCGACCTCGACCTCTCGTCCCAAGAGGCGGAATTCGTGGCGGAGCTGAAAGCGCTGATTGCGAAGCCGTTCGGGGCCGATAAGGAATTGCAGGACGCGATTGGCAATCTCGTCGAGGCGAAGGGGCTAAGTCCCGCGATATATAAAAAAGTGTATCAGCTAATCTTAAACCGCGACCTGGGGCCCAAGCTCGGCACGCTAATCCGCGCGCTTGGCGCGAAGCGCGTCGCGGAACTGCTCTGAGAGCCCGCCCTGCCAAAATAAACATTGTAAATCGTATCGGCTCATGTTATAATTTTCATTAGCCTTGAAAGAGGTCAGCGCTTGAGAGAGCGCGGGTTTTCAAAAACCTACTAGTCCGCTTGGCGTAGCGTTAAGGCCTCACCCCGATTCTGTATAGATGGCCGGGTGTCCTCTGTCCGTAAGGCTGTGGAGTAGCGACTAGCTATTTTTGAAACGCCCGGCCTGCTCTTGTGCGAATAGTCAAACAAGAGGAGGAGAAAATGAATCTCAAAATTTTAACCGCGGCAATGTTGTTCTCTGCCGCACCCGCGTTCGCGGCCGGAAGCATATGCATAGTCTGCCCGCCGGGGTACGACTGCTCCACGGGCACGCCCGCCATAAGCGGCACGACAGGGCAGGTTCTGACCCGCACAGAGAACGGACCCGAGTGGCAGGCATTGCCCGAATCTCCGGCCATGACTTGGGACAATATCGCGGACAAACCCACGATACCAACCACTGCCGAGGAAGTGGGGGCGGTTCCAGCCACGCGCAAGGTCGCGGGAAAGGCGCTGACCGGAGACATTACCCTTAGCGCAAGCGACGTCGGAGCCGCGGGGAGCTCTCATAATCATGCCTATTATCAAAGTTATGGCGCATCAGCTGGAACAGTAAGCCCGAACGGATTAAATTGCAAATGCCATAGAAGGCTTGTGAGCGGCGGCACATGGGAAGAAAGATCGACCACTACATACTATAATAGTGGTAGTAATAGTCCTCCTAGTATCGACTGTAATTTGAAGTGCCACGGGGACTGACAAACAGCTCCATACGCAAGCCACCCCCTGCCGTCCTCCGTTCGGCCTGAAGCTCTAAAAATAAAACAGGCCGGATCCGGCAGGGGGGATTTTCCGAGCTTCCTACTCGGCTTCTTCCGCCGATTCTTCCTCTTCCAATTCCACTTCAACCACGGGCGTGGATTTGAGGACGAGCTTTTTCGCCTTTATGGATTTCGTGTCCGCGACAATCGCATTCAAGAGCTCGTCATCGCTTTTCTTTTTTTTAGGAGTGCGCTCGGGCACGCCCAAAAGCTCGACCAGCATGCGGGCCGCCTCCTGCTGCGCGTCCCTCTGCGAGCTGCCTTTGGCGATGACGGATTGCCCCTGGCATTCGCAGCCGACCGTGAACTGCGGCAGGTGTGCCTGCCCCTCGCGGCTGATGAGCGTGTAGACCGGATAGGTCTTGTTAATCTTCTGAGAGAACTCTTGCAACCGGGTCTTGTAGTCCTTCACGGGCGTCTTGGCCTCCTCCATCAGGGGGCGTATGAAGCGCTCGGCCATGGAAGAGGCGACGACGAATCCGCCGTCCAAGAATATCGCGCCGAACACCGCCTCGCACGCGTCGGCCAGGATGTTCTTGTTCTTGAGCCCGCCGCGCCGGCGCTCCTGCGGCGAAAGGCTGAGGATTTCGTCCAAGTGCAGCTGAATCCCGATCTTCGCGAGCGAGCTGGTGGAGGCAAGCGAGGCGAGCCGGATCGCAAGCGCACCCTCGTCGTCGTCCGGGAACCGTTTGTAGAGCATCGAGGCGATAGTGAGACCTATCACGCGGTCGCCCAGAAATTCGAGTCGCTCGTTGCTCTCGCTCTTCCTAGTTGCGAAGCTGGAGTGGACAAGCGCGCGGGTCAACAGGGATACGTCCTTGAACTTATAGCCCTCTATCTCATCCGTGGCGAGCATGATCTCGCGCTTGCGCTCGAGCTCCTCGAGCCGGAGCATTTCGGCGTTCCGCTCGCTCTTGAGTTTGGCTATCGTTTCGGAGTCGATATTGCCGGCGTTGTCGCCCTTTTCCTTGGAGGAGGCCTCGGACTTGTTGAAATCGAGGCTATCGACATCCACCTCGTCCTCGAGCTTGTTCACGCTCGCGTCTATCTCTTCGTCGCTCGGCCGCTTGGGCTTATAAAACCTCTTTTTATATTTTTTCCTGTCTGTCATTTTATCACGTCGAGCAGACGGTTATAGCGTATCGGCTTCCACCAGTTCCAGATTTCCCAGAACCGCACCGAGTTGTTGTGCGAGTAGAATATCACGCCCGCGCGGCCCATCAGATCCTCGAACGGCACATAGCCCACTTTGTCGAGCCAGCGGGAATCCTCGGAATAGTCGCGGTTGTCGCCCATAAAGAAGTAATGGCCCTCGGGCACGATATACTCGGCGGTGTTGTCCATGCCCTCCGCGGGGCCGTATGAAGTCTCGATTATATAATGGCTCACGCCGTTCGGCAGGGTTTCGATATAGCGCCTATGCTCCCTCACCTCGATCGGATTGGGAGGTGGCTTGAACGCTATGGTGTATTCCTCGCGCGGGAGCGGCTTGCCCGACAGGTATAGCCTACGCCCGCCCACAAGGGTCAGCGTCTGCCCGGTATTGGAGGACATGACTATGCTCTCCTTGCCGCGACTCGACATAGGCAGGTTGAGGACGAAAAACCGTCCCGCCTCCTCGCGCCCGACCGGCTTGCCGTTTATGTGCAGTACGTTGCGCTTCATCTGTATCCTGTCCCCGGGCAGGCCGACAAGGCGCTTTATGTAGTTGTCCTCGCCGCCTTTGGTCTTCTTGAATACTATGACGTCGCCGCGGCGGGGCTCTTTGGGAAATATGCGCCTGCCGCCGAATATAGGCGGGGAAAACGGCATTGAACGCTTGGAATAGCCGTAGGCCATCTTGTTGACGAACAGGTGGTCGCCGACCTGAAGGCCCGGGAGCATGGAGTCCGAGGGGATATGGAAAGGCTCGAACAGGAACGAGCGTATTCCGAGCGCGATAACTCCCGCCCAAAATATAGCCCTTGCAGCCTCGCCTATGCCTGCTTTTCTCTTCTTCGACATGGTGTAGGAGTATAATGCGGATTTTCGGCGCACGCAAGGGGAAATTGCGTTTTTGCTTGACAAAATGGTGCTTTTGTCTTAAAATATATGAAGACTTAAGAAAAGAGGGCAAAAATGAGCTTTACAGGCGAAGAGACCTTATTCGGCGAAGACGCCATATTTCACAAATGCGACGGCGAGATAGTGGAGCAACCTGAAAAGGTGAATGAACCGGAAGGCTCCATAAACTATGTAAAAATCCTCTTCCCGACCGCGAACGACGATGACCAGGACAAAATCTATTTATGCCAAAAGAAGCCTTCTGGAGTCAGCGCCTACATGTGTCTCCTTGACAAATGCGCGAACAAAGAGACCCCTGCGTCCGAAGCCCAAGGCCTGAACTGCCACCATGTAAAACAAGCCATGAGGTTGCAAAATATAGACCTCCGCAAAGAGAACCTGGTGCAGCGGGTTGATGGCGAATCCGGAGAGGACAAGACGCTCACAGTCCTGATCGCGCCGCTTATCGCGAGAGAAAGACACTCCTAGCCCGCCGCGATTTTTACCTAAAAAAGTAGTTGACAAAATAAAAGATTTGTCCTATATTACGTACAGAACCAAAAAAACAGGAGGCTGAAATGCCCTACAACTATATATCCGATTCCGAGCTGAAAAGCGAAATGAAGGAAGTGTGGAAGCGCATGCACGACCAGGGTCTGCCCCGCTCCGCCCTCAAAAAGGAAATGCAGGAGATGTGGACCCGCATACGCGAGCGCCAGGCCGAGGACGCCGGCGCGAAGCTGAAGGCCAAGCTCGACCAAGCTCCAGCCAAGGCCGAGTCCGCTTCTATCTTCGCCGCAGAGCCCATCGCCAAGAAAACATCCGCGATAACCTTGAAGGTTTCGGAGAGGATTACCGCGTGGAAAAACGGCTTCTCGAGGGAAACTTCGCGCCGCGTCGCGATAGTCGCCGCCGGAATATGCCTTATACTTCTCGGCCTTTCCATGCGCTCCGGCTTCGAGACCAAACCGGCCAAGAAGCAGTACGCACAGATAACCCTGCCCACCGGCTCGCCCGCCAGCCCCGAAGTCGTCCAGCCCAAGGTCCGCAACGTCCACTACAAGAAGACCCAAGGCCTCGGCTATGTGAACCGCGCGCCCGAAGTGCGCGAAGTCCGCGAAACCTACTCGGCCGGCTCGATGTCGAAACCCAAGAGACCGGACGCCCATCTCGACGGCATGAGAATCGTCTGCGCCGACTTCGGCTGCATAACCCAGTACTCCTACAAGAAGGAAGTCGCCCGTAAGCCCGCGCAGAAGCCCGAGCCCAAAATCGTCGAGGGCGACGTCGAGTTCTCCCCCCGCTCGCTTGTCAGCCTCGACAACCTCAAGATAAAGGGCGACCTGACGATCCGGAATCTCGACTATGCAATCCTGCCCGCCACGCTTTCCGTCGAGGGCAACCTGATAGTGTCGGACAGCCGCTTCGTCCGCGTCGAGAACGGCGCCGAAGTCAAGGGCCAAATCCTCGTGCGTGGAAACTCGAGCATAGGCAACCTGCCCGCCTCTCTCGACAGCCGCGTGGTGATAGCGAAAAGCTCAGGCTTTAAGAGCGCGAAATCTAGCAACGGTTCCCGCCAAGTCGCGTCCCTGCCAAACCGCGCTTCCGCTGATAAGCTCGGTCGCTCCGGCAGCTACAACTTCTAGGCCGTTTTTACAATCTATGCCGCCGTCGGCGGAAATCCGGAACCCGCTCGGAGCAATCCGGCGGAGTTCCTCTATCTTGGCGAGCGCGCGGCGGTCGAATGGCTTGCCCGAGTAGCCGATCGGCGCGCACATTATCGTCGCCCCGTCCACCTTGGAAAGATACGGCTTCAAGCGAGCTACCGGGGTTTGTATCTGCAGGACGGCGGAAACCTTCAATTTGTGCCGCCGCGCTTTCAGGACAGCACGGGCGAAGTTTTTGTTTTCGATATGCAGGGCCACCGCGTCCGCCCCGGCGCGCGCGAAATCCTCTATATGCTTCTGGGGCTCGGCAACCATAAGGTGCGCAGTGAATTTCTTGTTTTTAATAAGTGGGCGCAGCTCGGCGAGCAGTCTGGCGCCGTAGGTAATGCGCGGCACGAACACTCCGTCCATTATGTCGAAATGCACGGAATCGGCGTCGCTTGCCGCAATCGCCTTTGCCGCCGCTTCAAGTTTCAGGAACCCTACCGCGCCGAGCCCGACCGAAAGTTTCGCCATATCTCCCTCTCCCCTTGCCAATCTATCTTTTGAAAATTCGGCGGAAAAGCGCGCGATTTTCGGTGCCGTCGTCGTCGCTTCCGGCGGAGAGTTCCCTGCCCGCGACAAGGCGGCCGCCCTCTATGTTGACTTCCGAGTGCGTGGCGCCGAGCCTGCCTTCGCCGGATATAATCGCTATCCTGTCGTCCTTCACGGCCTCGAGCGAGGCGGAGAACCTCTCGCGGCTGGCCGCCGACAGGCCGGAAAGCGGGTTGTCGAAAAGCATGAGGCGCGGCTCGCCGACAAAGGCGCGGGCGAGCGAGAGGAGCTTCAACGCCTCCTCCGACATCTTCGGATTGGCGCGGCTTATCACGGTGTTATAGCCCGCGGAGAGCTTCGCGACCTCAACGTCGAGCCCCAACAGTTTGCTCGCGGATTTGTAGTCCATATAGTCCTTGAACTTCCTGTCGGCGGACGTTTCGTCGGTCATGCATTCCAGGTTTTCGCGCACGGTGCCGTCTAGTATGAAATAACCCTGCGGTATGTAGCGGATGAATGCGCGCGAGCTGGACGGGGAAACCTCCGCCAAATCGTACTTGTCGAAGAGCACTTTGCCCGCGTACGGTTCGGCGCTGCCCCCCAGAAGCCTCAGCACCAGGCTGCTCTCGAACGAGCTCTTCGCCCTTAGCGCATATATGCCGCCGTTCTCGAAAACGAAGTCGGCGCCCTCTAGAATCTTCGCGCCGCGGCTGTCGGAGAACGACACGGACTTTATGGAAAGCTCGCCGGTCGTGAGGCTGTCTATCGACTTCGTGCGCCCGCCCGCGCTCTCCGCGCCGATTAGCGCGGCGGTGCGCTCTATCGCTGCCACGAACTTGAAATACTCCGGGATCAGGCGTATGAAATCCATGAGCAGCAGGAACGAGTAGGACATCAAAAGGAACGCGCCGAGCGAGGCGATGGCGCTAAGCCCCGCGGCATAGGCCAGCCAGCCGAGAAGGGCGAGGCCCAGAAGATACAGCAGCTCCGCGGCCGCGGCATAGCCGTCCAAAACCCCGCCGCGCGCCAACCCCAGGCTGGTCGCCGCGCCCTGATAGTCGCGCCACATGGTCTTCACGCGCTCGGAAATCGAAATATCCTTCGGCGAGCCGACCTCGCTTGAGAGCTCAAGCACCTTGTCGTTGCGCTCTAGAATCGCCAGCTTCTCCTTGTCGTCCATGGTGAAGAGCGAGCGCGCCGCGAAGTACGCAAGCAAACCGAACAGGGCCGCGAGCATTATCGGCGCGAAGAAGAATCTTCCGAACAAAACACTAGTCGCCGAAAACAGCATGAGCGCCATGGGCATGTCCAAAAGACTCGTTATGTAATTGCTAGAGAGAGCACCCCGCATGACGTCCAGATCGCCGAACACGGACGTGAAGAACGACGCCGCGTTCCTGCTCCTCACCAAGCCCAGCTTATCGAGCGCGGTCGCGGAGAGCTTTTCGTCGGCGGCACGGAGCACGTTGTTGATCTGGCGGGAGCGGACGAGGCGGAATCCGTATGCGAGGCCTATCGAAACCACGCTCGCGGAGAACAGCCAGACCGACGGCACCGCGCCGCCCCCGAGGGCAATCTCGGCGCTCGAGAGCAATGCCGCGGCCACGAACGCCCAGCGGAACGCCGACAGGACGACGAGGCGTTTCAAGGCGGGCTTGAATCTGGCCAGCACGCCGTAGCCGCCGGCCGGCTCCAACTCGGCGTGAGTATCCACTCTTGTTATTTCCGACTTCATGGTGGGGAATTATAACATACTTGATTTGAAATGCAATATTCCATTATCATCATAAAAATCCCCCCTGCCGAATCCGACTCGTTTGTTTTTAGAGCTTGAAGCCGGACGGAGGCTCATATTATGTATGAGTGGCAGGGGGAAACTTGTGATGGGCTACAACCAGACAGACGCGGCACGCCAACTCGTCTCAACCGAACAATCGCAACCGCACCAACCACCCGGGCAACGGCCGTCGCTTTCGCACTCGCCGCTTCGCACCCAAGAGGAGTAACTGCTACTAGGATTACAATCTTCCTCGCTTAAGGGCTTATAGATACCAGTTTTCTTAAAACGGCACCAACAATATCGTCCGGAAGTCGAGGACGGATTACCCGCCACGTTTTGAGTGCCGTTAGTTGTTGAACACATCGCGTCTATAGTGCCCTTGCCGGCTGTGCCGGCAATTGGGAAAGGGCAAACGTCCAACACATCTCTTAATTGTTCTAGCGTTATATCTCCCGACAAAGCGAATCCGGCAATGCTGCGCGTCGCCGGAACCGCACCCACTTGCGCGGCGGTGGTTGGAATATCTCCTATGGTCGCAAGTCTAGCATTGCCGGTATGGGCTACGGGCGTGCCCGCGGAGCAGTCGTACCCCGGTGGGCACACGATACATATTCCCGCCGCAAATGTGGGCGCGGACAGTAGCATTGCCACGGTTATTATCTTGAGATTCATTTTTCTCCTCCTCTTGTTTTTAACAAATCGCAACAGGAGTAGGCCGGGCGTTTAATAGATAGCTTTAGCACTATTCCCCAACCTTGCGGACAGAGGACACCCGACCATAAAGAAAGTCGGGGGGTTTTTATGCTGCACCAAGCAACTAAAGAAGAGCTATTAAACTCCGCGCCCACTCGGGCGCTAGCTTCCTTGCGAAAGCCTGCTAGTAGGATAACATCATTATAGCCCAATGTCAATTGATTGTTGTTTTATCCGGTTCTTCAAACCCGAATAAAAGACGGGCAATCCCCCCTTAAAAATACTTGCCGGCGAGGGCTTTGAGGCGGTCGAATGCGGCGTTTGCCTTCGGGAATTCTTCCGCCGCGGCGGACGCGCGCGGGGACTTCAAATCATGAAAAATCCCGGCTCCGGCCGCAGTTTCGGCCAAGGAAACGACGCTCGCGGGAAGCGCGAAAACCTCCTCCGCCAGGCGTGCGAACCCCGGAATCTCCTTGCCGGAATGGGTTATCGCTACGCTCTCGGCGACCGCCGTCGCGCCGGAGGATTCGAGCCTGCGCCTCACTTCGCCCAGCATGAAAAGCAGCGACTCGCGCACCAATGTCTTCAGGTCGGAGAGCAGGCAGATTCGGCCGTCGCCCACGACCGTATGCGCGACGAAATCCCGGGGGGCGACTTCGGAGTTGCCCATGGAATATATGAGCTTCATGCTGTCGTCCAGCGTCGTGCGGATATTTTCGGATATGCGCTCGGCGGCGGAGGAAAGCGCTACGAGCGGGGCGGCGGCGAAAATGATTTTGTTCTTGTTCATTATGCCAGCGGAGGAAGTCGTCGAGCCAATGTCGATGACGATGGCGCCGCCATGCTCCGAGCCGAGGCCCTGGGCGCCCTCGCCCCGGGGCGAGGCGAGGCCGAGCGCATACGGACTGGCGACCACATCGCGGAGCGCAAGACCCGCCGACTTAATCGCGCTTGCCATGTCGGCGAGCGACACGGCGTCGGCCTGGATTACATGATACAAGATTTTAAGCTGGCGGCCTTTCGCGCCTATCGGATTTTCATGCTCCGCGCCGTCTATATAATACGCAGCGCGGATCGCGTGTATCGGGTCGAAGTCGGGATTCACCTTATACGCCAGGCGCCGCGCGCACTTGTCTATCAGTTCCTCGTCCACTGCGCCGCGGCGCGGGATTTTTATCTGGCTCGAGAGGTATTCGGATTTTAGCGGCACGCCGCGGAGCAGCAATATCGCCGGAAGCGCGCGCGCGTGCAATTCCAGCTTCGCGAGCAGCCCTTCGAGCGCGGAAACGACCGCCTCGTAATTCGCGATTTTGCCTTTGACTATCGCGCCGTCGGCCGGCGCAACTTCAATCTTGCCCGAATTCGCGAGCAGGATTTCACCGTCGTCCAACGATACTACGCACGCGCCTTCCTGCATCAGCGTTCCCTCACGAATATTTTCGCGCCCGCCCTCGCGTCTATTTCCGAGAGCGGCTGCATGAGCAAACCTTCCCAGATTATTTTATCGAGCGCCGCGTCCGCATCGTCGGCAGGCAGGCGCACGAGCGCCATGCCGCCCTTGCCCTCTACGTCCAAATCCCAACGCAGGCCGTCGATCAGGCGGGCGGATTTCAGCCTTTGCCTGAGCTCGGAATAACCGGAAAGGAGATGAAGCAGGCGAGGAAGCCTTGCCGCCGCACCGTCGCCCGAAACCACCGGGAGGGAGCTCTCGGCGAAGCGCTCGTTTATCACTTTCCCGCGCGAGTCTATCGCCATGAACGCCCCGTCCGCGAGGCGCACGGAGCCGATTATCTCTTTCGGCTTTATCGTGATTTCCAGAGTCGATGGGGGGCGGCGGCGGACGGCGGCGGACTCTATCCAGTCCAGATCCATCAGCGCATATTTAGCGCCTTCTATGTAAACGTCGTCGAGATAGCGCTCGTCGAGGAACGGCTTGATCTTACGCTCTATCCGCGCGTTTGCCTCGTCGTCCTTGAACGGCGCGTCCGAGAGATACTCTATCTCTTGACCCTCCAGCGGGAATTTCACGAAAATCAGCGCGGCGACGGCCATCAGGCCGAATACTATCGCGCTCGCATACAAGAACATCCGCCATTTCATAAGAAAATCCGCCCCCTGGTCTTCCCTATATTATAGCAGATTTCGCTTCACTATTGAACATAAATTTATTATAATAATGCCATGTCGAAACCGAACAGAATCTTCGTGAAAGAGCGCCTTGGGCCGGGAGCCGAGGTACGGCTTGCCGACGAAACGGCGCACTATGTCCGCGACGTGATGAGACTTAAAGAAGGCGCGGAAATCCTCATGTTCAACGGAAAGGATGGAGAGTGGCTCTGCATGGCCGAGGCCGTATCCAAACGCGAATTCGTCGTCCGGGCGACGAAGCAAACCCGGGCGCAGTCGGCTGAAAAACTCGCGCAGACGGAACTTATTTTCTCACCTCTGCGCCACGCGCACCAAGACATGCTGATACAAAAAGCGACCGAACTCGGCGTGAGTTCGTTGACCCCAGCGCTTATGAATCACTCCGCGGTAAAAGACTTCAACGCGGAACGGGCGGACGCGATCGCACGGGAAGCGGCGGAGCAGTCCGAGCGTCTTTCCATGCCGGAAATCTCCGCGCTCATGCCGCTCGAAAAGTTGATAAAAAATTTCGACTTTTCCAAACGGACGCTCGTTTATCTCGATGAACGCCAAAATGCCGGCGCACGCAATCCTGAGGAATTCCGCCATTTAGGGGCGAGCGACATGGCGCTTCTCGTCGGGCCGGAGGGAGGGTTTTCGGCGGCTGAATTCGCCCTGCTCGCCGGGACAAAGGCAATTCCGATAACGCTTGGGCGGCTGATACTGCGCGCGGAAACCGCGGCGATCGCGGCCCTCTCGCTTTGGAACCTGAGGTAGCGATGGATAGAAAAAAAGAACTCGCAGAGTTGAAAAAACTCCTCGACAGGTACGACCGCGCGTACTATGAAAACGACGCGCCGCTAATCAGCGACGCCGAGTACGACGCGTTGAAATCCAAGGCGGAAAAACTGGAGCAGGAAATCGGCGGCGATTTGTTCGGGATACTATCCTCGGTTGGCGCGACCCCCAAGAAAGGCTTCGTGAAAGTACCACATGAAATCCCCATGCTCTCCGAGGAAAAAATCTACAGCGAAGAGGATTTGAAGGCCTTCGTCGAGCGTACCAAGCGCGACATCGCGCCCTCGCCTTTCGAGGTCGTGGCCGAACCGAAAATCGACGGGCTCAGTTTCTCCGCCGTGTACGAGGGAGGCGCGCTCGCGATAGCCTCCACGCGCGGCGACGGCATGGTCGGGGAAGACATAACGAAAAACATCACCACCATCTCGGGCTTCCCGCACAAAATTCCGCACAAGGGCAAGATAGAATTCCGCGGCGAGGTGTTCATGGCAAAATCGGATTTCCTCGCGCTCAACGCCGAAAACGAAAAGGCGGGCGAGAAGGTTTTCGCCAACCCCCGGAACGCCGCGGCGGGCAGCCTCCGCCAGCTCGACCCCGGTATCACCGCCAGCCGCAAGCTCTCTTATATAGTGTATGCGTTCGGGGAGATAGAAGGCGGGCACGATTGGAAGACACAGACGGAATTCTATGCGTTCGTGAAATCGCAAGGCTTCAAAATCCAGCCGGAATTCGCCATATGCCACAACGAGGGCGAGATGATGGCGTTCTTCAACCGCATAGCCGGAACGCGCGCGGAGGTTCCGTTCGACATAGACGGCGTGATGTATAAAATCAACTCGCTCGCTCTGCAAAAAAAACTCGGAACGATCGCGCGCGCGCCGAAGTGGAGCATAGCGCACAAATTCCCGCCGGAAGAGGCGATAAGCCACCTCTTGGGCATTGCGCTGCAGGTCGGACGCACGGGAGTCATAACTCCGGTCGCCGAGCTCGACCCCGTCAACGTGGGCGGAGTCATAGTCAGCCGCGCGACGCTGCACAATGCCGACTACATCGCGGACAAGGACATAAGGATAGGCGATTTCGTGAGCATAGTACGGCGCGGCGACGTAATTCCCCAGGTCGAAAAAGTGTTCCTCGACCGACGTGCGCATTCGGTGTACCCGTATGTATTCCCGGACACGTGCCCTTCGTGCGGGTGGAAACTTATGCGGCGAGACGGCGAGGTCGCACTCCGCTGCCCCAACCCCGACTGCAAGGGCAAAATCCTGGAGCGCCTGAAATACTTCGCGAGCCGCGACGCGTTCAACATCGACGGCCTCGGCGAAAAAATCATAGAAATGTTCTTCGAGCGCGGCTGGCTGAAAAGCCCCGCGGACTTCTTCGCCCGCGTGCCTAAGCACATGAACGAGCTCGCCCATATGGAGGGCTTCGGTGAGAAATCGGCCGAAAATATCCTGGCTTCAATCGAAAAAGCGCGGCATGTCGAGCTTGCGAAGCTAATCTATGCGCTCGGCATTACCGGCGTCGGAAGCGCGACCGCAATCCTGCTCGCGAACGAATACGGCTCGCTCGCGGCGTTATCGCAGGCGAGCGAGGAGAGCCTCAACGACATCTTCGGCGTGGGCGAGGTGATGGCGCGCGACATAGCGGAATTTTTCCGCGCTCCCGGCACCAAGGCATTCCTGGCGGAGCTCGAGCCGCTGCTCGACATCAAAAATCCGGTCAAGCGGCATTTGGATACAAGCCACCCGCTCTACGGCAAGACCATGGTATTCACGGGAAGCATGGGGCGGTTCACGCGCGAGGACGCGGAGGCGAAGGCGCGAGCGGTCGGCGCGAACCCCACGTCCTCCGTCAGCAAAAAGACCGACTACGTTGTCGCGGGCGAGGCCGCCGGAAGCAAGCTGGAAAAAGCCATCGGGTTCGGCGTGAAAGTCATGAGCGAAGACGAATTTTTGAAACTGCTGGGAGAATGAAAAAACACCCCGGCGGACGGGGTGTTTTCGGATTGGATAATCTAAACTTTTATTTGGTGCCCCACTCGGCACGGCTGAAGCCGGTAGTGGCCTGCCCGCTCTTACCAATTCCGAGCTGATCCGAAGTCTTCGGAGCGAACCAATCCACTACGAAACCCGCCACGCCAAGAAGCACGAGCGCGACCACGAGCCAGAAGAGCTCCTTAAACTCGAACTTGCCCTCCGTTATTGCGGCCCAAGCATATTTGATAAACACGAACGCGGTCACGACAAAGAGCGCATTGCGGGTGTAGTAGAACAAGTCGGCTCCACGCGCCAAGAACTCGGCGAACGGCCCGAGAGGAGTGTTGGCGGCGTTCTGTACTGTCGGATCCGCTAGAACCTCGGTCGAGCCCAGAACCGAAACCGCAGCCACGGCCAGCAAAAGCACGTAATTCCTTGCGATAAATTTAAGCATTTTCTTCTCCTTTGTTTATCTCGCTAACTTATATTATACCATAATTCTAGGGGGCGGGCAAGAGAAAAAAGCGGGTCAATTTTTCCAATCCTCATCGACCGCGACATCCAAGAAGAGGCTGGTTTTGCCGCCCAAAAGGCCGGCCATCTCGGCACGCGCACGCTCGCCTATGCGTCGTATCATCGCGCCCTTCGCGCCGAGAATTATGCCGCGGTGCTTTTTCTCGTTGGTGATTATGGTCTGATAGACGTTACGCCCCTCGATTTTATCCGTCCGGACGGCGATGCCGTAGGGCAATTCTTGGTGAAGGGAGTCGTACACCTGCTCGCGCGTGAGCTCGGCGAGGCGCTCCTCGAGGCTGGCGTCGGTATGCATGCCGCCCTCGAACCCCCACTCGGCCTCCGGAATTTTCGAGGCCGCCCATGCAAGCACTTTGTCGAGGCCGTCGTTCTTGAGTGCGGACACCATGAACACCGAGTCGAAAAGCCCGCCGCACTCCGCCGCAATCTTACCGGTCAACTCCAAAAGCGCGGGCTTTTTCACCGCGTCCACTTTATTGATTACAAGCGCGATAGGGGTCTCGAGCGTCTTCAATTTCTCGGCCACGCGGGCGAAAGTCGGCGTCATGCCCTTTTGGGCGTCGAGCACGAACAGCACCGCGTCCGCCTCGTCCATGGCTGCCCACGCCGCGCTCACCATGCGGCGGTCGAACGCTCCCTTGGCCTCGAAGACCCCGGGCGTGTCTATGAAACAAATCTGCGCATCGCCCCGTTCCACTATTCCGCGAATCGGCCAACGGGTAGTCTGCACCTTCCTGGACACTATCGCGACCTTCTCGACCGTCAGCGCGTTCAGGAGAGTGGACTTACCCGCGTTCGTGGCGCCCAAGAGCGCGACATACCCGAAACGATTTTTCATTTGCCTAGCCATGCGTTTTAGTATATCATATTTTCATGCTTTTGCGAGCTTTATTTGCCGTATCATTCGCCCTGTTCTCATCGGGCGTTTTCGCACAGGGAACCAAGTCCGACCTTGCGAAAATCAACGCCGAGGTAGAGAAGAGGAAAAAAGAATCGGCCCAGCTCGACAAGGAGCGCAGCAAGCTGACCGCCGAAATCAGCTCCACGCAAAACCGCCTCGTGAATATCGCCTCGAACATACGGACATACGAGAAGCAGCTCTCCGACTACGACAAGCGGCTCGCGGCTCTGCGCGCGGAGGAAAAGGAGGTGAAGACGAAACTCGACGCGTCGAAGGACGCGCTCGTAAAACTGGTGGCGGCGTTCGAGACCATGGCCCTGGTGCCGAAGGGCTACATACTCATGCATGCGAAATCGGCGGAGGACGTATTCAAGACCTCGGTACTCCTCGCCTCGATAACTTCGCAAATGGCAGCGGCGAAAGACGAGTTCACCGAGGACCTGAATCGCCTTATCGCGCTCGAGCATGACATAACCAAGGCGAGAATCGACGTGCACTCCACCACCGCGCGCGTGAAGAACGAGCAGAACAAAGTATCCGAGCTCGTGAAATCCAAACAGGCGATCGCGGCGAAACTCGACCAGAAAAGGGAGAGCAACAAGGCGGCCATCGACCGCCTGATCAAGGAGTCCAGAAGCATAGAGGAATTCATACGCAAAGCCGAAGCCCTCAGGAAAGCGAGCGGCGGCAAGGAAATCGTGCGGAAATTCTCGGGCAACATATCGCTGCCCGCGACCGGCTCTATCTCCACCTACTACGGCGAGATGAAGGGCGGAGTCAAGTCCAAGGGGCTCTACATCAAAGTACGCGACGGCATGCAGGTAATCTCTCCGGTCGATGCCGACGTCGTGTTCGCCGGAAATTTCCTCGGACACAAGAACCTCCTCATACTGCACGGCAAGGATGGATTCTACATCGTCATGGGCGGAATGAACCGGGTGTTCGCGGGCGAAGGGCAAAGCCTGCTGGCGGGCGAACCGGTCGGCGCGGCCGGGGACGGCGAGCTCTACGTCGAAATCCGCGACGGCGACAACACCATCAATCCGGTGAAGTATTTTAGATTGTAGTTGCAATCCTCCAACGAAAATGCTATAATCGACTTATCCTCTGCAAAGAGGGCAAACCAACAAAAGACAAAAGACAAAAAAGGAGCCGCGCAAGCGGCTCTTTTTTACAGGGCGGCGACACCAGCGCGGAGGACTACCACCTCGCCGCTCACGACTTTCACGATTGTGGAAGGAGAGCCCGCGAGCTTGCCGTCGTCGGCGAGCGCGGGTACGTCGGGAAAAACCTTCTCGGCGGCGGCGGCAGACAGGGCGGGCTCCTCGCCCGACTTGTTGCAGCTGGTCGAGATAAGGGGCGAGCCGACCGCGCGGATAATTTCCTTGAGAATCCTGCAGTCCGGAATCCTGACTCCCGTTCCGTTCGCGAGCACTACCGTTATAAGTGGATTGGAAAGCAGCTCCGCCTCCTTGTCATTTACCGGAGCGATCGCGCGCGCCATTTCGAGGTCGGCGACGTTAAGCAGGAATCTTTTCTCCGCGGCGCGGCCTTTCAATGCGGCGATTTTTTCGCGGGCGCTCGGCAACCCGAAAAGCCCCATAACCGTGCCCGCGGGCAGTATCGCAACTCCGCCGGCTTTTATCAATTTTACCAGGCTCGCGCGGTTCTCGGAAGTACTTGCAAGAATCATAATTAGATTATAAAATGGTGCCAACGGTAAGACAATGAAATTATTGCATATCATAGACGGGGACTATTTCGCCCTCATGGAGCGGACCATCACCGACGTCATAGGCGCGCTCTCCGCCGCGGGCGCACGACAGACGGCGTTGAGCGACGGCCAGGGCAAACTACCTCTTCCGGCGACGGCGTTCGGCACACAGCTCGGCATAATGGACTCATGGCTCAACCGCTTCAAGAGCGCGAACGTCGTCAAACAATACCAGCCGGACGCCGTAATCCGCTGGGGAGAGAAGGCGCGCGAACTCCGCGTGAACGGCACGTTCATGGACATAACGTTCGCGAGCCAGCTCGACGATTTCAAGAACTTCGACCGGGCGACCACGGTGATGGCGAACGACGAAGCGACGCTTAGGGCCGCTCGGGTACACGGCTTTTCCGGGCTGAAGTCGTTCGTGCTGCCGCCGTTCTTCACCGACTACAAGGGCAAAATCTCGCGTGGCGAGCTCTTCATATTGGAGCGCGCGCCGATAGTGTTCGCGGCTGGATTGTTCGCGAAAGGCGCGGGGTGGGAGGATTTGTTCGACGCGTTCGCGGTGCTGCGCGAAACCTATTTCATAATACAGGGCCAAGGCGACTTGGAACTGATAAAAGAGCTCAGCGCGAAGGCCGGGGTCAAGTCGCGCTGCCGGTTCGTGCCGGACTTCACGAAGACGGCGGCGCTTATGAAGCTTGCGAGTTTCGCCGCGCTGACGCCCAAGAATCCGGAATTTGCCAAGTTCGCGCTTGCGGCCGCGCGCGCGGGGATTCCCGTGCTGGCTTCCGAGGGACGCGAGGCGGAGGAGTTCATTGAGGACGGCAAGAGCGGTTTTTTGGTGAAGAGCAAGGACACCTATCTCCTTAAGAAAAAACTAAAGCAGATAGATGAAACCGACGGGTGGGAGCGGGAAAAAATCGCGGGCGCGCTGGACGAGGCTACTGGCATGTTCGACGATGCGCGCGCGGCCGAGTGCATAATGTCCGCCATCGCGACGAAGAAGTAAGAAGACTTGTTATGAGAAAATTCATCGCCAATTTCATTTGCGCGTTCGTGCCGACTAAGCAATATAGGCACAAGGTGCGTAATATCGCGGAGTTCGGGCTGATACGATATTTCATTGTCCGGATGACGGAACCCAAGCTCAGGTTTCCGCATTATCTCTCGGTTTGCGCCATAGCCAAGAACGAAGGTTGCTATTTTGCGGAGTGGCTGGAGTATCACATGCTCGTGGGCGTGGAGAAGTTCTACATCTACGACAATGAATCCGATGACGATACAAAGAAAATCCTTGCGCCTTATATAAAATCCGGGATTGTCGAATATACCTATTGGCCCGGAGAGAAACAACAACTGCCAGTCTATGAGGACTGCATAGCCAGACACAAGTTCGAAACACGCTGGCTCGCAGTAATCGACCTCGACGAGTTCATCGTGCCGATTGAAACAAAGACCATACCTGCATTTATGAAGCGCTTCGAGCGGTTTTCCGGCCTTGAGATAAACTGGCTTATCTATGGAGATAACGGTCATAAAACAAAGACAAACAGCCTTGTGATCGAACGATTCAAGAAACACTCCCTTCCTGATTTCAATCCAAACAGAAATATAAAGAGCATTATAAATCCTAGGTTTGTTGCACATGTGGAAAACCACTCATTCCCCTACGCCATAGGCTATAGCGCAGACCCGGACGGAAACAAGATGAAATATGATGGATTCTACGATACGAAGTCACCGCTCTACGACAAGATACGGATAAACCACTATTACTGCAAATCCTGGGAAGAGTATTCAAAAAGAAATACTAGAGGGAACGCCTTGACCGGGATAGGACACAAGTATAGCAGGCGAACGTTCAACGCCAATAATAAGAACGACATCCTCGATACTACCATGGAGAAATATGTCGAGCCGGTTAAAAAGGCTCTATCGAAACGACGCGCGCGTCCGTAAATCTCGAAAGTATCTCCTTCAAGATAGGGTTCCCGCTTATCTCGGCGAGTTGGGTCTTGAAAAGATTTTCGCGCCGCTCCTTGAGAGTGGGCTCGCCCTCGGCGTCGCTCCTCACTGCCTTTATATTCATGCGGTTCTCGGCGAAGAATTTATTTAGGTTCGAGATTGTTTCCTTCGGCGCGCCGGAGTTGAAATTGAGGCTCAACTCGCCCTTGTCGAAGCCCACAAACCGCGCGTAGCCCTCCACATCTTGAGAAAGCAAGAAGTTCTTTTTTTCCTTCAGGAGCGCGACCAGGGATTCGATTGTAAGTAGGCTGATTTCGACGGCTCCGGCCTCCGCGGGAGCGGCGGCGAACGGGTCGGCCGCCTCAATTATTTTTTTTTTGAACTTCGCCGGAAGTTTCGCTTTCTACCTTCGCAAGTATCTCCGCGGGCGTCGGCAGCAGGCCCGCATAGGCCACGCGAATCAGTATCATCTCGAGCGCGGCGGATTCGCTCGGCGCGATCGGCAGCTCGGTGAAACCCTTCACCAACATTTGCCATATCCGCGCGAGCTGCGCGATAGACAGCTTGCCCGCGAACGCGGCTATTTTTTTCTGCTCGTCGGGAGTGAGCGGCAGCGTGCGCTCCATGCCGTTCGCCAGCTTCACGCGTGTGATGTAGTGCGTAATCTCCAGCAGGTCGGCGAGCAACAGAGAGGGCTCGGCGGAAGACGCGCGCAGCACGTCTAGGCTCTTGCCGACGGCCGACATGTCGCCGCCTATCACCGCCTCGAATATGTCGAACGCAACGCCCTTTCCGGCGAGGCCGAGCGAGGCTGAAATCTTGTCCGCAGTTATCGTTCCGTCGCAATTCGCGATAGCCTGATCGAGGAACGAGAGGCTGTCGCGCGCACTGCCGTCGGCGACTTTCGCTATTACGCCTATCGCCTCGTCGTCGATTTCAACTCCCTCGAGGTCCGCGATTCTCCTAAGGTGCCGGGCGAGGTCGGCCTGCGGTATGCGCGCCAAATCGAACCTCTGGCAGCGCGATAGGATAGTCGCGGGCACTTTACGAATCTCGGTCGTCGCGAATATGAACTTCACGAAAGGCGGCGGCTCCTCAAGCGTCTTTAGAAGCGCGTTGAAGGCCGACTTGGAGAGCATGTGCACTTCGTCGATGATATAGACCTTAAAGCGCGCGGAGGTCGGTTTGTATTTTGCGCCCTCGATGATTTCGCGGATGTCGTCCACGCCGGTGTGGCTGGCCGCGTCCATCTCTATCACGTCCATGTGGCGGCTTTCGGCAATCGCGACGCAGTGCCCGCAAGTGCCGCAGGGCTTTACCTGGGGTACGGTCGCGCTGCCGTCGGCGCCTACGCAGTTGAGCGATTTCGCAAGTATCCGCGCGGTCGAGGTCTTGCCTACTCCGCGTATGCCGGTGAAAAGGTAGGCGTGCGCGAGGCGATTCTGCTTTATCGCATTGGCGAGGGTCGTGACCAGCACCTCTTGCCCGACAAGCTCGTCGAGCGATTGCGAGCGGTATTTTCTAGCCAAGACCTGATGTTCGGACATGGGAAAATATTAGCGGGTTCCCGGGTGGATTGCAAGAAAAAAGGGGCGCCGGAGCGCCCCTGGTTTTCTGGCGAGCCGATTAGAACGCGCTGGCGCAACGGGCCGCGACATCTCCGTTCTTATGCAGGTCGGAGAGCACGACGCCGGACAGGATCGTAGAGGTCAGACCTGCGGCCGTTGTGGTACCGGTAAGGATACTGGAGCCTATATTGAGTCCCTTGGTGTCGGTGCTGCCACCCTTCTCCTTGGAGCCGGCCACGGCGGAGGTTATTCCGCCCGCAATGCCGGTCGCGGCGCCCGTGGCGGAGATAACTCCGGTGGCTATCATCTTGCCTTTCACGTCAGCGATATTCCTAGAGTTGAGGCCGGAGCAGTTGGCGATTATGTCGTCCATCTGGGCGAGCAGAGGATCCTTAGGAGCCTCGGCTTCCAGTTCGGCGCGCTGACCCTTTATCTCGCGGACGTAGCTGTCGCACGCGTTCATGTCCTTGACGAGGGTGTCGAGCGTAGCGACTCCGACGAACGAGGATATGGCCGACGCGGCGGAGGTGCCGCCTGCAATGAAGCTGGAAACGGTGCGCGCGGTGCCGAGCGGGTTGGATTGCCCGCCTTTCTGCTCAGGCTGAAGCGGCTGTGGACTCTGGGAAATCTGCATATTGCAAGCCTTCATCCCTAATTCGCTGGGCTCGAACACATAGCTTCCCGCGACTGTCGGACACGTCTTGGTGCCGGACAGCGCGTACATGGTCTTCTCCGACAGGTTGCAGCACCACTGGGCATAGGTCGGATGGGGAGGAATTGGCGCAGGCGTAGGCTCGCATTGTCTGCCTCTCGCTTCCTCTGTCGTATATTGCGTCAAACCGACACAGGCATTTCCTTCGGCAAGCGCCCAACCAGTCGATTTGCAACACCACTTCTGAGACTGCGGCTGAGGATTCGGCATAGGAGGCACTGGATCCGGCGTCGGATTAGGATACGGGTCCGGACTAGGATCCGGGGGAGGGTTGGGATGCGGGTTAGGAGGAATGGGATTAGGGCCGGGGTTATTGCCGTTATACGAAGCAGGCCCGCCATTCAATTGATAAACTTGCAACGCGAAATTCCACTTCTCCACTTCCGAATTGCCGCGATTCGCCATTCTGCTGCTTGCGGCGGCCAGGATTACCCTTCTATCGCCAGTAAACTTAGGATTTTTTGAGCACTCCCTCTGAACCTCGGCATAAATGGGAGAACTACTCACAGCGGTCTCCCAACGGGCATTAAGGCTTCTAAATGTGGTTTCGTCAGGTATCAAATCCTGTCTGGAAGACGCCGGGATACCTTTCGGTCGGCCAGGGGTGAAGACGCAATCGTTTGTCGAGCCTGCTTCCGAACCGCCCCACAGGTGCACCTGCGTGTCGTTCGCCTTAGCCTGTTCTTTTTCTTCCTCCTGCTGGGGCACGCCCTTTGCGAGACTGGTGCCGAACGCAACTCCGCCCGCTATTGTCGTGCCGACGGACGTAAATAACGAGACGCCCGCCGCGGTCGCGACGGAATCCATCTTGTCCTTGACGCCGGGACAGAACGCTGCCGCCCTCGCGTACGAGAAGTTGTAGCGGTTCTTTATCTCGCGTATGATCGCGCTGTTGTCCGGCGCTGTCGGTTCTTCCTTGTCCTCATATCTATCCCTGTCAAGCTCGCGCTCGGGCCTGTTCGTTCCCGCCGGACCCCTGACCCCGTCCTGCTGGGCTTGTGCGTACGGCGCTATGCGGTCGCGACCCGGACGCGTGTAGCCGGCAGGCGCGCGCGAGGGGCTCTGCGACGGCGTTATTGCGCCCGCGGACGTGCCGATAGCGGCAACAGCCAACGCAATAAGCGAAATTCTGTTTTTTTGCATAGGTTCTCTCCTTACAACTTGGGAATATTATATCACAAAAACGGGGGGTGCGCAAATGGTTTTTTACTTCCGCCCTTGACCCACAAGGGGCCCGATATGCCGAGCTGCGCGTCCTCTATCACGCTTAGCGAGGGCGGGAGCTTCTCCTCTCGCCGCGCTTGTTTAGTATTATGAACCGACTGGCGTGGCAGAGGTTTCCTGCCTATATTGACTCGACCCACGCGATAGTGTATAATAATCGGAAAACCAAAAGAGAGGAAAAGGGATGAAGATAAAGCGCATTGGCGTGTTCACAAGCGGCGGAGACTGCGCCGGGCTCAATTTCGCGATTAGCGCGGTCGTGCGCAGGTGCTCGCGCTTGGGCATAGAGGTAATCGGTATCGAAAACGGCGCGGAGGGCATAATGGGGCAGGCGCCCGCGCGGCCGCTTCCCATATCCATGCCGTGGGGCGAGATAATGCGCCAGGGCTCGACCTTCCTCGGCGCGTGGTCGAAATCCAACTGGAAGTTCGAGAGAAAGCCCGGCGAAACCGAGGCGGACTATCGCAAGCGTGAGCGGCCGATGTGGGCGAAGACTATAGCCAAGAACAAGCTCGATGCTATAATCAGCACCAGCGGTAACGGCAGCATGTTCTACTCCGCGGAAATCTGCTCCCATCTCGGCGTGCCCTTCATCGGAATCCCCAAGACGCTCGACAACGACGTGTTAGACACCGACGTTTCGATAGGCTTCGAGAGCACGGTGCGGTTCTGCGCGGAGATGATAGACAACCTATTCTGGACCGCCAAAGGGCACCGCCGCATTCTCATAGCCGAGGTCATGGGGCGCGACGTCGGACACCTTGCGCTGCATTCCGGCCTCGCTTCCGGCGCCGACGTAATACTCATACCCGAATCCAAATACACCTTGGAGGGCATAGTCGCCAAGCTGAACGAAGTCAAGAAAAACGAGAAGCGCGAGCATGCACTCATAGTCGTGGCCGAGGGCGCGGGCGGCGCAAAGGGCGACGAAGATCTCGTATCCCCTCCGAACACCAAGTTCAAGGCGGGCATGATGAAATTTCCGAGCGTAGGCGAATACCTCGAAGTGAAACTCGGCGAGCTTGGCGTCCATGCGCGCACCTGCAAACTGGGGCATATTCAGCGCGGCGCGACGACCAGTTCGTACGACCGGAAACTGGGGCAAATCATGGGCGTGTTGGCCGTGGATACCTTGCTCGCCATGAAAAAGCCGGAGCAGAAGATGATAAGCCTTACCGCAGGGCGCATAAAGGCGGGAAACATAGGGAACCTCCGCGAAATCGAAGAGAAATACGTCGATCTGAAGAGCGACGAGGTTCTGACCGCGAAAGCCCTCGGCATTTATATGGGAGGGTGAACATGACACAAAATCTCTCCGCCAGACGGACGGAGGCCGAGCGAACGGCTGCCAAGATAAAAACCAGAGCCGAAAGTCTTGGAGTCCTTGATATGCGGGTGGACGGGGCCATGGGTGAGGACAACTTCAAGGCTATGAACGCGACCTTGGACGTTATCGCAAAGAACAAGGACAGACTTGATCGGAATGCAGGGGAGCATGACGGAAGATAAAAAAAAGAGGCCACGAAGGCCTCTTTTGAAATTCCAATATGTCGAGCGTTTGTCCGTGCTTTTTGATAATCCGGCAATAACCTACTCTCCCGCGTCTTAAGACGAAGTACCATCGGCTCATGGAGGTTTCTTTGTCCAGTTCGGAATGGGATGGAAAGTTGCACTCCCGATATTGTCACCGGATTGTCAAAAAGCACCGACAAAAACCTAGAAACCGCGTATTTTATTATGAATGTGTCAAGGACCAATTAGTCCATATAAGTCAATCGCCCTATTAGTACCAGTAAGCTGAACGCCTCACGACGCTTACACACCTGGCCTATCAACGTAGTGGTCTACTACGGGGCTAATGGAGATTTCTTGTTTCGAGGCCGGCTTCCCACTTAGATGCTTTCAGCGGTTATCCGTTCCGTACATAGCTACCCTGCGATGCCGCTGGCGCGACAACAGGTACACCAGAGGTACGTCCACCCCGGTCCTCTCGTACTAGGGGCAGCTCCTCTCAAAAATCTTTACACCCACGGTAGATAGGGACCGAACTGTCTCACGACGTTCTGAACCCAGCTCGCGTACCTCTTTAAATGGCGAACAGCCATACCCTTGGGACCTTCTCCAGCCCCAGGATGAGATGAGCCGACATCGAGGTGCCAAACGATACCGTCGCTGTGGACGCTTGGGTATCATCAGCCTGTTATCCCCAGAGTACCTTTTATTCGTTAAGCTATGGCCCTTCCATACAGAACCACAAGATCACTATGACCGACTTTCGTCTCTGCTCGGAATGTCTCCCTTGCAGTCAGGCTAGCTTGTGCCATTGCACTCGACAGTTGGTTTCCGACCAACCTGAGCTAACCGTCGCACGCCTCCGTTACATTTTGGGAGGCGACCGCCCCAGTCAAACTACCCGCCACACACTGTCCCCGCGCCCGATTCAGGGCACAAGGTTAGAAACCAAGAAACGACAGAGTGGTATTTCACATTGCGCCTCCATCCAAACCGGGGTCCGGATTTCAAAGGCTACCACCTATTCTACGCAGTCATTCCCTAATCCCAATATGAAGTTATAGTAAAGGTTCATGGGGTCTTTCCGTCTAGCTGCGGGTAC
>Ga0268262_10001674_pt1 | contig 27038 bp, 22 predicted proteins | sample TergutNc150P3_FD_190354 | JGI IMG/M metagenome (GOLD analysis project Ga0268262, IMG submission 190354) | Nasutitermes corniger P3 segment gut microbial community from laboratory colony in Florida, USA - Nc150 P3 (SPAdes) (version 2) | ecosystem: Host-associated > Arthropoda: Insects >... | reverse complement strand
ACGGCATAACGGCCAGTCCGTATGAACTTATGATAATGGTGAAATCGGTACTTTTAACGAAAAACTCGTTGATTGGGCTGTGCACAAATATTTCAGATTCTAAGTCTCCTGATTATTCATCACAACCATTTTTGGAGGGTTTCAAATGTTAAACCGGACAGCAGTGCTTCAAAATATAAATTTGCGGCATTAGGAGTTCTTCTCATAAGCATAATTAGTGCAAATACTATTTTCTTCACTTTCATTTTACTTAAATTCTGCAATTTTATAGTGAGATGTCCCATCAAACACAACATCAGATGGGACATAATAGTTATAAGTTATATCTATTGGAATATGTTTTGTTTTATCATATTCCACTAAGATTTCAGTATAATAGACATCTTTTTTTGATCGTTTTGTATTGTTATAAGAATTAAATCTTTCCTCAATTGTTTTGTATATTTCATCGATAGTTGAATAATCCATAAAATCTTCAATACTAGAATTTTCTACGGATGGCAAATCTTTTTTAATTTTACCATTTTCAACAAATATTGTTCCGGAATAATAACTAATTCCACCAAAAGCTGATAATTGATATTGATAATTTTTTATGTTAGCTTGCTGCCATAATTGTCTCTGTTCGACAAATGTTTTTTGATCAAATTTTACCTGAACTGTAAATTCGGACAGATTAGCGCAAGAAAAAAATGTAGAAGCCACACAGATTATTATTACGTTTTTCATTCCTTTTACCAATTATAATAATTATATATCATTTAGTTATTATGTCAATAAGTGTTTTGGTTCAAATTGCCGTAATGAGGCGTGGGAGCCTGCGGCTTTTATTCCTTTAGTGCTTTCATTTTTTCTATTATTTCGTTAAATATTTTTATATATTCTTTCTCTATCCCTTTATTATCCCAGATTCTATTTATGTCATAATAATATTTTCCACTTTTTATTTCCTTTGACAATGAATCCAATGGCCATCCTTCTATTCTTTTCTGATGTGCCTTTGATGCCAATATAAATTTTTCTGTATTTATTTTTCCATCATCCTTTTCCATATTTATTTCTCCGTTTATTTTTATATACATTGCATTTTTATAATATCCTATTATTTCCCCACCATATTTTTCAGATAATCTTGAATAATATTCTATCATTTCATCGTCACTTAATTTATTACCATTTACCCTACGAACATTTATTCCTGGCTGATCTTTATATTCAACATTTTCAAAAAACAATCCTGAATCAATTGAAAATACCGGCTTTTTTATTTGATCGTAATAATGTAATGCTTTAATTTTTGCGTTTTCCAATGGTTCTTTTCCGCTTTCATTTATTTCATGATCAATATTTTCCAGTTCATTTATTCCAATTATTTTAAGAGGTAGTATTTCTATAATATTTCTTATATATTTTACTTTTGCAGAATTATTTGTTCCAAAATATATTGTATACATTTTATTCATTTCAATTCTTTTCTACAAAATTTATTATCCCTTCAGAAACATCGTGTCCGATAATAAGATGACCACCATCAGAAAATAATTGCGTTTCAGCTTTAACACGCTTTAAAAAATATTCTATGTTTTCAAATTTCGCCATTGGGTCGTCTTTTGCATGAACGATTAAAACAGGCATTTTTAAATTCTCAATAGGATAGTCATTATAATTAACAGCCATATCTATATTTGTTATTTCTGTATCGGCTATTATCCCTTGCTTTCGTGGCTTTACAGGTAATAAATCGTCGAATACTTCATCACCGACATTTTTTGAACCAAACATAGAATAAAAAATATCTTTAAAATTTCTTGTGAAAAATAACATGAGTTTATCATTAAGAATAAATTTAGGTGGTCCAGACATTCCAATTTCCTTTTTTGTCATTGGGATTGATGGAACACCCGACGATAATAGTATTAGCCCTTTAACCCTATCCGGATAATCCAATGCAAATCTAATTCCCGAAGCTCCTCCTGCCGATGTAGCGATTAAGAATACTTTATCAATTTGTAATTCATTGAGTAAATTTAAGAATACTTTTGCTTGATTTTTAGGAGTTGGCTCTTTGGGTAAATTTGAACCTGGATAGCCAAACCTTGAAACTGCGATTTTCCTATAATTTTCTCCAAAAATGCTATACAAGTTTTTATATCCTTGGTCATAACCTCCGAATATTCCATGAGAGATAATAATTATTTCACCAGAACCTTCATCAACATAACTCATTATTCCATATTCTGTGTCTGTTGTTTTAACATCATATGTTTCTAGCTTTTGATAAGATTCATTTATTATTTTGGAATATGAAGAACAGGAATGAAAAATTAATCCACCCATGATAATTAAAGCTCCAAAAATATATTTCAAATACATAATTTTCATGTTTATGCTAAAAAGACGTATAAACCAGAATCTGCCGTAAAAACATGGTACCCTACAGAACCGAATGTAGACACCATACGCTATTTCATTACCGAAATGATAAAATCCTTATTGTTGCCGCCTTCGACGGTAGAAACAGGATTTTGGTTGAGGTTTTTGAGGCCGGTCAGCTCCTTGACTTTATTGGATACATAAGTGTCAAGGTTCTTCATGGTTATATTTCCACTATTATCAGGATTCACTTCTCCCTCCAATCCTTTGAGTATGGCATGGGTAAAATAGCCATGCTGTTTCTCGTCATATTCATACGCTGACTCATTGCTTGTACACGCTGTGAACACTGTCGTGGTGGGTTCCCTTAGTTCCATTAACAAGGCGGTATTGACTGATTCCCTCACGCCCCGCGAGCTTGAAACGCTCTCGGAATGGCAGGAATCGATAAAGATAATTTTTTTCCCTTTTGCTTTCTGAATGCTGGTAATCAGCGAACCTTGAACGGCGGTGGAGGGAGTAATTTGGCCGTTGCTGTCAATTTCGGTATCGGAAGCGCAGAAGTAGAAATCATCCCAGGTATCCCTTTTGCCGTGACCCGCCAAAAATAAGAGGATAATATCGTCCGGTTTTGCGTCTTTTTTTAATGAATACAGGCTGTTAATTATATTCGCCCTCGTCGGCTTTATTTCCGCTTCGTCGGAAATTAGAGTAACGGTTACTTTGTTATATCGTTTTCTTTCCTGGGATTTAAAGAAGTTTGCAATTTCCCGTGCGTCGTTTACCGCGTAGTTTAAATTTTTCAACTCAGGGGACTTGTGTTTGTTTTCGTATTTATTAATGCCCACCGCCAGAATCCACAAATCGGGGAGAAGTGGCTTGCTGCCTGTCGGGGCGGACACCCCCACTATGGCGTCTGATTTGGTTTCGGATGCGTTAAAAGCCGTAACGCCAATGGAATTGTATCCTGGGGCAAGGTCTAAAGGAAGTTTTACTTCCCAACGGTATTGATCGCCGGGTGGTTGGATGGTGTCGATAAGGCGGTTGCCCACAGTGATTATGATTTCCTTGATGGGCTGTTTCTGGTCTTCAACGACCAGCGAAAGCTCCGCCGTGGGCGTATTAAACTGTGTCCCGTATTTCGGGCTGAGGATTGTTATTTTTGGGGGCAGCGCCGCATCCTGAATTGTCTGCGTAACCTGCACAGGATTGGGCCTGCCCTGGAGGCGGGCTTCCACAATTTCTGGCTGGTAGAAGGTTTTGCTCCACTGGTCAATGCCGTAGACCTCGTTCCCCTTGCGGACGTTGAGGTATTTGTCGCCGTTAAGGGAAGTATTGTAATAGCCGTCCGGGGTGATGACTATCCATTCGCCGTCGTCAAAGCTGATGAACTGGGCGATCTCTTTGCCTGTGGAAACGTCCCATAGGCGGACTGTGCCGTCTGAAGAAGCGGAGAGAATTTTCTTGCCGTCGGGGCTGAACGCTACTGACTCAACCCTGCCCTTATGCCCGGAAAAAGTCCTGAGCTCCCTGCCTGTGTCTATGTCCCAGAGTTTGATTGTTCCATCCGATGAGCCAGAAAGAATCTGCCTGCCATCGGGGCTAAACACTACAGAATTAACTGATCCCGAGTGCCCCAATTGCGGAAACACCGCCACATCCTGGGCAAAGGCGGACATGGCGGCGGATAAAAGCAATGCAAGCAGTGCGTATTTTTTCACAGCTTGAGCTTACCACACTTGAAGCGAATGGGAAATAGGGAATGGGGAAGAAGAAAAACCCCAGCCTCTTTTTTGTTCGTGTTGGTTCGTGGTTAAATTCTAAAGATAGTGTTATTCAGGTTAGGCGGCGCTATGCGCGAACTTGTTCCGTTACTTCGGTTTTGGGGGCTGCCGGAGCTGTTTCAGGTTCGGAAACAAAGCTGTCCGTTTCAAATTCCTTCATCTCGTCATCGGTTACTATACCCAGGCGGTATCCGTCTTTCACAATTTCGTGGCATACTTCGGCAATTTCATCGCGATACTTTTTCATATGTACTCCTCTCTAAACTTCAATGAACAATCCGTTTTTTAGACGCTCATCAATTTCTTTTTCGGAATATTTAAAAATGGTTTTCGCCGCCAATTTGAAATTAAAAAACACGATTACCCTGTAACATCCCGATTTTCCTTCGCCAGGCCGGGCTATCCGCGCTTTGTACACCCCTCCGCCAAGATCGGCATCCGCCTGTCCCGCTTCAAGACGGTTTACCGTTTCACGCAATTCGGCATCCGTGATGCCTTCCTTATCGGCGAAGCGGGTAAACCATGTGTTCTTGAATATCCTCACTTATAAACAATAGTCCAAAATTGCGGCGGTTTCAAGGCAACGGGCAAGTACGACTACAGAACCGAAGGTAGTCAGTAGACTTCAACCAATAATAACAGTGAAGCTCTTGTTTTTAACAAAAATTTTTAGTAATTTACATAATATGAATGAACTAATGGCGCATATTGTTGTTGATCCTGAAATCCGCTTTGGCAAACCCTGTATAAAAGGGACTCGAATAACTGTTGGCGATATTCTGCAATGGCTTTCTACAGGGATGACCGAACAGGAGATAATTGCAGATTATCCTGAATTAGAAGAAACCCATATCAGAGCAGCGCTTGCCTTTGCCGCTGAACGCGATGCCATGACCAAAGTCATTACACATGAAACTGTTGCTTGACGCCGGACTTTAGTCCGCAATATTTCCTGGCGTTTAATAAAAAACAACAGAGGATGTATTATTGCAAAACAAATCGCCTATTTTTGATTTAGAGAACGGTAATTACGGGTTACTTGAAATTATATAAGGTACTAAGAGATCGGGGAGGAGGGACTGGGAAGTAGGGAAGAAGATAAGACACCCGACCCTTTTTTGTTCGCGTTGGTTCGTGAGGTTCGTAGTAAAAATTCCACTCTTTCTTAGATGATTTTTACAGCAGCACGTACACTTTACTGCTAGTACCATGGGTATATTCACCTATTCTCAACTGCTTGCGCCTTTTTTACCAATTCCAGAAAACCCCGCCGGTATCCTGACGGATCTTTTCCAATTGAGGTTTGCGCTATATTAATAATACTAGCAAAGCTGGCATTTCCTTTATAGGGACTGTCGCGCAGCAACATTCCAAAACCGGCGACCGCTGAGGCAAATCTAAAATCACCCGATTCCTCTCCGGCTTTACGGACAGAGGACACTAAGACCGGAAAACTTAAGAGAGAGCTTGCGGTTTCCTTTGGCAGTTTGTACCTGAGTTTTACAGTCAAAAGCTCGTCTAAATAACCGTTTGACGTTGCGGGCGGCGCCACGGGCGTACCGTATTTGAGGGGATCGACTTTGGGCGTGGCGTTATCTTCAGCCCCTTTTGGTATAAGTTCATAAAAAGCGGTAACTGTATGACCCGCGCCTATGTCGCCCGCGTCTACGGTATCGTCGTTAAAATCTTCCTTATTAAGAAGGCGGTTCTCATAGCCTATTAGCCGGTAAGCGCCAACAGTTTCAGGATTAAATTCAACCTGGATTTTTACATCCTGGGCAATTGTGATCAATGTTCCGCTCAACTGCTCCACTAAAATTTTTCTGGCTTCTTCTATGGTATCGATATACCCGTAATTCCCGTTTCCCTTGGAAGCCAGTTGCTTTAAAGTTCCGTCCCTGTAGTTGTCCATACCGAATCCCAAAACGGTCAAATATACGCCGCTCTTGGCCTTCGCGGCAATCATATCTACCAGATCGCTGCGGTTGGTAACGCCCACATTGAAATCCCCGTCGGTACATAGAATAACACGGTTAACCGCGTTCGGATCAAAACTTTTTTCCGCCAGCTTGTAGGCAAGTTGAATTCCGGCACCCCCTGCTGTGGAACCGCCTGCTTGCAGCTTATTCAGCGCCGCAAGAATTTTGTTTTTACTATCTCCGCTTGTCGGCGGCAAGACTGTTCCCGCGGCCCCGGCATAAACACAAATCGCAACTTTATCAGTCCCCTTCAGTTCATTGACAAGCATTTTCATGGAAGATATTACCAGCGGTAATCTGTTAGGCTCATCCATAGAACCGGAAACATCCAACAAAAACACCAGATTGACCTTTGGCCGCTCATTGGCCGGGAATTCTTTGCCCTTTAAAGCTATTCGGGCCAGGAGATGATCGGTATTCCAGGGAGCGGCGGCAGTTTCAACATGAACCGCAAACGGTTTTCCATCTATGGGAGTGGGATAGTCGTAGTCAAAATAATTTATCAGCTCTTCTATCCTGACAGCCGATTTAGGCGGCATCCTCCCGTTCATTAAATAATAGCGGGCTATTGAGTATCCGGCGGTATCTACATCTATCGAAAATGTTGAAAGCGGGTTGTCAATTACCCGCATGAAAGGATTGTCAATAATGTGATCAAATTCGCTGGTATTGAAGTCTCCGGATTTCGCTGTCCGGAACTCCTGTAATGGATCGCTTTCCTGGGTCGAAAATTCCAGAGATGCCTTTCCATACAAGTTAGACATATACGCTGGCGGTACCTGTACTTTCGCACTTTTCGGTGACATTGATAAAATTGCCCAAGTAAAAACTAAAAAAAACACGCAGACAAAGGCCGCCGCTGTACCTAATCCCCATTTAACAATTTTCGCATGATACCATCTTCGTCTAAAACCTTTATGCGAAGAGGATCCATTTACAGGAATTGGCACGACAGTATCCTTAATGGCGGCCAATTGAGGCAAATTTTCCAAAGGGTAAAGAAGCCTGATTTCCTCGTCAGACTTTTTAAGCTCTTCATAAAACAAGCGTAGCTCCGTATCCGTTTCGAGCGCGGCTTCCACGAATTTTCGTTCGTTGTCGGAAACCTTGCCCCGGTTGTACCGTTCTAACATCAACTGTGAAACGAAATTTTCTGCGTTCATTTTACGCTCTCCTCCAGTACCTTTCGCGCTCTTTCCCTAAAGGCGGCAAGCTTTTTCCCTACCCAGGTTTTTGACTTACCCACGGTGTTTGCTATTTCTACATACCCCATCCCGTCGTAATAATGCATATAGACATAGCTTCTAACCTCTTCCGATTCTTCTTCCAAAATGGCTTCCAAAAGCATATTATCGTCTACCCGCTTATAGTCGTCACCGGCGGCAGGATAAATTTCTTCTTCATTTATAGTGAGGTCTTCCCCCTGCTTCCATTTTTTTGCCTTGAGTTTGTTAAGGCACACATTGGTAGCAATAGTCCAGAGCAGGCCCTCAATATTTTCAATCTTCGCTATATCGGCGGCCTTTTCCTTATAAGTAAGAAGGTTGACAAAAACATCCTGGGCCGCGTCTTCAGGGGTGTATGCGCTTTTACGGAGCATATACTTGCAGCGCCGGAAAACCATAGGGAAATACTCTTTATGCCAATCTGCTATTGTCCGGAGCATGTATCCTTCTATAACAATAAAGACAATTTATCCAGGTATTTTTCCACTAAAAAAAGGCAGTGATATAGTTTTTAAATAAGTTAGGAACTCATCGGAGGTATCCAATAAGTAAGAATTAACCATAGAGTACGCAGAGTTACACGGAGTTTTCATAAGAAATTTGGTATTTTCCTCCGTGAAACTCCGTGTTTCTCTGTGGTTAAAATTTCTTCGTGATGGTTCGTGGTAGAATTTTCTTTAGGGACAAGCTCTAAGGTTTTTGAGTCTTTACTTAAAATACCTGGCCAAAAATCCCTTAAAGGCGGCGCAGTGCCGGGCTTCGTCCCTGGCCATTTCGTGAACCGTGTCGTGAATCGCGTCCAGGCCCTTTTCTTTTGCCCTCTTCGCGATGTCGGTTTTGCCGGCGCAGGCTCCATGCTCTGCTTCGACCCGCATTTCAAGGTTCTTCTTTGTGCTGTCGGTTACCACCTCGCCCAGTAGCTCGGCGAACTTGGCGGCGTGTTCGGCTTCCTCGTAAGCGGCTTTTTCCCAGTAAAGGCCGATTTCGCCGTAGCCTTCGCGGAACGCGACCCGCGCCATGGCAAGGTACATTCCCACTTCGCAACATTCGCCGTTAAAGTGCGCCTGCAGGTCCTTTATGATGTCGGCGTCCACGCCCTTTGCTACACCAAGCACATGCTCGGAAGCAAAACTGCTTCCCGCTTTCTGCTCGCTGAACTTGGAAGCCGGCGCTTTGCACTGGGGGCAGGCTGCCGGAGGCTCGTCGCCCGTGTGAACATAACCGCAAACTGAACAAACCCATTTTTTCATAATTTTCTCCTTGAGATTTGATGTATAACGGCAAAAGCCGTAGTTTTACGATACTATAACAAATATAAGATGTTCTTATAATTTTGCAAGTGCTAGGGATATATTAAACTTTCTTCTGTTTATTGAGTACATCAGCTTTATCAGCGAAATTTATCCTATTGGGCAACGGCGGTACAACGAAAGAAAAAGATGTTTTATTTTCGGAATTACATACAGCAAAGTCACCCATATTAATTATGTCCATACCGATAACCATGTCAAAATTGACTGGAAAATCCACTACATACGCAGGGCAGTACTCTATTTCAAAGTTAGAAGCTAAAAAAATTGACAAAACTGTGAAATCCGCCTTAACAAGACCACCGACTCCTGCTATAGAGATAGATGATCCTGTTCTAAACATACGCAATTTTAGCTGGTCTCTTATTCTTGGCTTTATAAAGGTTAACGTAGCGCCAGTATCCCATAAAGCTTCTATTGTAACAGTGCTATTTTTTATGTTTTTATCAGATGATCCTATCGGTAGTATTTTTACTGTGGTCGATAATTTATTGACAGAGCTATAATATGATTTGATAAATCCCCTGTATTCGACGCGATTAGTGGGCATAGGGAAATGCTATAAGTTCGCCACCGGTAGCCATAACAGGTTCAGACTTCACCTCTTGACCGTTGTCAGGCCGTGTAACAGAGATGAACGGCCCTATTTCAATTACTGTGCCGTCATCCGCTGGTCTGTGTATCAAAAATTCCTCTGATTCAAATTGCTGGATGGCTTCCTTGGCGGCATCTGAAACTTTGTCATAGACACCCCATAATGACTCACCAACAATGACAAGCCATTTGTTAGGGTATTTTTCTTTGAATTCAGCCTGATGCTCTATATAAAAATTATTTTCGCGTTCTAACATACCCCGCCGTTATTCCCTCGTTACCTAATATATCATATTCTTGGAAAATATCAAGAATTCGTCTGGAGATCATCAATGCGAACCGCGGAAAGGGGCAGGGATATTTTCATTGCCGGCCCAGCCTAATCACATTCCATGACGCCGGATGCAGGCTGACTTCAAGGCGGCTGGAACCGGATTTGCCTTCAATCTTGCCGCCTGACTGAACAACCGGCTTCACTTTTTCTTCGCTTGCGGAGTTGCAGGCGGATAGATCCGCGCAAGAGAGGACGCGATGTTCCGCAAGTTTCAATTCCCCAAAGCCCGCAATTTCCGCTTCAAGGTTTATGGCGCTCTCAAGATTCCGGTTTACGGCGAACAGGCTTATCTCGTTTTTCTCCTGGCTGTAAACGCCCACGGCTTCAAGGTAGGGCACATCGCAGAATTCGCGCGAATCGTATTTTTCAACGCTAACAGGACAGCGAAGCACCGTCCCGCGCCCATAGCGCGACACGTCCCTGAACGGGTAGAAGATCGTCTGCCGCCACGCGCCGCCTCCCTTTTCCGTCATTATGGGCGCGATAACATTCACGAGCTGGGCAAGACAGGCGACTTTTACACGGTCGGCGTTTTTTAGCAGCGTGATAAGCATACAGCCGGTAACCAGAGCGTCGGCCATATTGTAAATGTCTTCAAGAAGCGGCGGCGCTTCCGTCCACTTTTCTATTTTTTTGTCAGAGTTGTTTGAATGATACCAGACATTCCATTCGTCAAACGACAGATTGACAGTTTTTTTGCTGTTCTTTTTTGTCTTCGCGAGATCGCAGATTCCGGCGACTGTCTTGATGTAATTGTCCATCTCAAGACTGCGTCCAAGGAAATTGGGAAAATCGTTTTCCCTGTTTGCGAAGTAGGTGTGGAGTGAAACATAGTCCGCGTATTCATACATATGGCCCAGCACCGTGCTTTCCCAGTCGCCGAAAGTCGACATTTTACCGGAAGAGCTGCCGCAGGCCACAAGTTCTATTGAAGGGTCTGTCCACTTCATAACTTTTGCGGCTTCGGTCGCGGCCCTGCCGTATTCATCGGCTGTACGGTGGCATATTTGCCAGGGGCCGTCCATTTCGTTTCCCAGACACCAGAGTTTGATACCATGGGGAGCGCTGACACCGTGGCTTTTGCGCAGATCGCTGTAGTAAGTGCCGCCCGGAAAATTGCAATACTCGACAAGGTTCCTTGCCTCCTCCGCGCCCCGTGTACCCAGATTTACCGCCATCATCACTTCGGCGTTTACCTTTTTTGTCCAGGCCGCGAATTCGTTGGTGCCGAAGCGGTTGCTCTCTTTCGTAGCCCAGGCAAGATCAAGCCGCATAGGACGCGTCTCCACAGGCCCTACTCCGTCTTCCCAGTTATAGCCTGAAACAAAGTTACCCCCCGGATAACGAACTACTGTAACATCCAGGTCTTTTACCAAATCCGCCACATCGTTTCGGAATCCGGCATTATCAGCCTGCGGATGCCCAGGCTCGTAGATTCCTGTGTAGACCGCCCTGCCCAGATGTTCGATAAACGAACCAAAGAGCCGCTTGTCTGTTTCACCGATAGAAAACTCGTTGTGCAAAGTCAATTTAGCTTTCATGGTCACTCCGTTTCTTTCTATATAAAATATAAAACGCTGTTCAAAGTATAGCATAACCCGCAAATTTTTAATATATTAGGGAGAAATATGAAATCACTTGGTATAAATATTGGCTCAACAAGCCTGAAGATGGTGCTGGCCGAGGAAGGCCGTCCGCTTTGGTTCTCTTCCACCCCTCATGAGGGGGATTTCGGCGCTGCTGTAAGGAAACTTCTTGAGGAAGGAAAAATTCCCGCCGGAATTCCAACCCTTGTAACTGGCAACGAGGGCCGTTTTATGTTCGACGCCGCGGGGACTTTGGAGCCCCTTTGCGTTGAGGCGGCCCTTAAAGCCCTGTCCCTCGCGGCGGATGCGGTTGTAAGCATGGGGGGTGAAGACCTTATCGTCTATTCCCTCGATAAATCGGGAAAGATCGTCAATAACTTTTCCGGAAACAAGTGCGCTTCCGGTACCGGGGAATTTCTTAAACAGCAATTGGCCCGCATGGACATGACCCTGGACGACATTGAAAAGGTGTCTGACACCGCCAAGGTTTACCCGCTGTCCACCCGCTGTTCGGTGTTTATGAAAAGCGACTGCACCCACAGGCTCAACAAGCGCGAGGCGACGAAAGACGACATAGTGCTTTCGCTTTCGGACGTGATGGCGGTCAAGGTAATCGACTTTTTAAAGCGTGCGAAAGTTACGTCCGGCAGGGTGGTACTGACCGGCGGAATTACGCTGAACCGCCACATCATCCGGTTCATCCGTGAAAAAGCGCCGGAGATAGAATTCATCATTCCCGAAACCGCGCCGGTTTTTGAGGCCCTTGGCGCGGCGGTGCTGGCAACAGCGTCGGGTAGCCCCCTGCCTCCGCTGGAAAAACTCCTTAAACCCAACGAGATACGTTTCGCGCCGCTAGGCGCTTTGCGTGACTGGACACCTAAAGTGCGGACGTTCGATAAGCCAGGCGGCAAAGTTTTATCCGGGCGGAAGTACATTCTGGGCGTCGATGGCGGCTCCACCACCACCAAGGCCTGCCTGGTTGATATGGAAACCGACGAGATCGTGGCAAGCCATTACGGCAGAACCCACGGGGATCCGGTGAAGGCCCTCAAAGAGTGCCTTGCGATAATTCAGGACAAGGTCGTGGCGGACACAGGAAGCAAAGCCATAGACATACGCCTAGTTTCAACCACCGGTTCCAGCCGCGAGATTCTTGGGGTGTTCCTTGAAACTCCCGGCGTTTACAACGAGATCATAGCACACTCGGTAGGAACCACCTACTTCGATTCGGGCGTGGAGACGATTTTCGAGATAGGCGGTCAGGACGCAAAGTATGTTTTGCTCAAGAACGGCGTGCCAATTGACTACGCCATGAACGAGGCCTGTTCGGCGGGAACTGGTTCTTTTCTTGAGGAAAGCGCCGCAGGCGATCTTTCCATACACAGCGCGAAAGACATTGGCCCTATTGCGCTTAACGCTGACGCCCCCCTCAAGTTCGGGGAGCATTGCTCGGCGTTCATCAACAGCGACATCCGCAAGGCGGTTCAGCAGGGCGCAAGCCGCGAGAACATAACCGCAGGGATCGTGTGCTCAATTGTAGCCAACTACCTTAACCGCGTGGTGGGAAATCGCACCATAGGCGGAAAAATTTTCCTTCAGGGCGGCGTGGCTAAAAACCCCGCTGTGCCCCTTGCTTTCGCGATGCTCCTGGACAAGGAAATCCTTGTGCCGCCTTCCCCGGAACTAATGGGCTGTTTTGGCGTGGCCCTGCTTTCAAAACGCAAGCACGCCGACGGCCTTTTGGAAGAACGCCCGGTAATAATCGACGATCTGCTGAACCGCGAAATAGGTTACGAAAGGGTCTTTACCTGCCGGGCTTGCGAGAATCTCTGCCCCATTCAGGTCTTGTCTATTGCTTCAGCTGATAAATCGGCAAGCCATAAGTATATGTTCGGGGGCCGCTGCAACAAGTACACCAACATGCGAAAACAGGTTAAAGATGTGCCGGTCTTTGACTATGTGGAAAAACGGCAGAAGATGATCTTTGAGGAATATGCCGCGCCTTCGGGTGAAAATAAGAAACGCAATTACACCGTCGGTATTCCCCGCGCTTTTTCTACCCACACCCTCTACCCGCTGTACTCATGGTTCTTCCACGAACTCGGCATAAAAACTTTTCTTTCTTCGGAAGTGGCGCACGAAGGCGTGGCGAGGGCGGAGTCTACTTACTGTTTTCCCGCGGAGATTGCCCACGGGGCAGTGCAGGACTGCCTGAACAAGGGCGCGGACTTTGTGCTGTTACCGCATTTCAGGGATATGCCAAGTTACGAGGAAAAGGTACACGCAAATTTTTGTCCCATAACGCAAGGTCTTCCATATTATATAGAAAAGGCTTTTCCCGATGTTGACAAAAAAAAGTGGCTCCCGCTGGTGGTGAGTTTTAAGTTTGGCGAGGAGAAGGCCCTTGAACTTTTCCAGGTGATGAACGAGAAACTCGGCATTGGCGAGGATGAGACCAGGGCGGTTTTCGAGAAAGCTTTGGCAAAACAAAACGAGTACTTCGCGGCGGCAAAGAAGATGGGACTCCAGGCCCTTGAAGACGCCCGCAAAGCCGACCGCCCGGTGATTGCGGTGTTGGGCCGGCCATATAACGCTTTCACGCCCGAAGCCAACATGGGGATTCCCCGGAAGTTTACCACGCGGGGCTATTCCATTGTGCCCTTTGATATTCTTCCTTTTGAAGACGAAGAAATATTTTCCAATATGTACTGGTACTACGGCCAGCAGGATGTTAAGGCCGCAAGCCTTTTAAAAAACGAGGACAATGTTTATATAACTTTTGTTACGAACTTTTCCTGCGCGCCGGATTCTTTCATCCTGCATTACTTAAAATGGATCATGGGCCAGAAACCGTTTTTGGTGCTGGAGCTGGATTCACATTCCGCCGATGCCGGTGTGGACACAAGGGTCGAGGCTTTCCTGGACATCATTGACGGGTACCGCGCCAAAAAAAGCGAGCTGGAAACGGAGCGCTTCGATAACGGCTGGAGGTATGTTTACGATCCGGCCGCGTCTTCGCCTGAAGATCAGCTCAGGCTTGACAACGTAAAAAGCGGCGAGAAGGTGAGGATACGCGACAACAAGCGGGTGAAGATTTTATTGTCGAACATGGGCGCAATTTCCACCGAGTACATGGGAGCCGCTGTGCGGAGCTTTGGGATCAACGCCGAGGCCCTGCCTGTGGCAACCGGAAAAACCATACAGATAGCCCGCTCTCACGCTTCCGGCAAAGAGTGCGTGCCCAGCCACCTGGTGCTTGGAAGCGCGCTTCAATTTTTCTGGAGCGAGAAGTACCGCAAGGACGAACTCTACCTTCTCTTTGTGCCGATTACCACAGGTCCGTGCAGAACCGGCCAGTATTACATTTTCTATGAAAACCTTTTTAGGGATCTGCGATTAGAAAACGTGGTGGTCTTTATTCTTTCGGCGGATAATTCCTACAATGAGCTGGGGCCGGGCTTCGCGAGGGAAATGTGGAAGGGCCTGGTGCTTTCGGATTATTTAAAAGACATACAAAACTCGCTTCTTACAGTCGCGGTGGATCCTGTTTCGGCAACCACTGCGTTTGAAAAGTCCTGGCGTAATGTAATGCATGCGGTTGAACACAAGCCGAAAGACCTTTGGAAAGAGCTTACCAATGTAGCGAATGGTTTGAAGAAGGTACCGCTTAAAAAGAAAGTAACCGATTGCCCGAAGGTGTTAGTCATTGGGGAAATCTACGTCCGCCGGGACGACTTTGCCGTTGGAGAACTCACCGAACTTATGAGCGAGAGGGGTATCGTTGTTAAAGTGGCGGGCATTTCCGAGTGGATACATTACCTGGACTTTGTGCGGGAGTACGCCCTCAATAAGCTGCTCAAGCTCCGAAAGCCGGGAAGGCGGCTTTTTTCCAAGCCCTGGCGGGATTTGAAAATTCTGGGAATCGAGGAATTGTGGAAACACTCGATAGAAAAAAAAGTCATTAAGATTCTGGGGCCCACGGGGCTAATTCCCGAAACACCCCACGACATGCACGAGATAATGAAGTACACCCAGGAGCATTTTGTGAACCTGGAACTCAACTCGGAAATAGCGGTTTCTTCCGGTTCCGCCGCCGCCGCAATGGAGGCAGGCTATTCAGGCATAGTGAACATCAGCCCGTTTGCCTGCCTTATAGGGCGGGTCATCGAAGGGCTCTTTACTCCCTGGGCACGCGAGCGCAACTATCCGATTCTCTCGGTGGAAGTTGACGGAAACCTTTTGCCCCCGAACATCGTAAATAAGCTCAACATCTTTATGGTGAATGTGCTGCGCTTTAAGGGGAGCAACGATCTTTCGGGCCTTGTGGACGCGCCTGCCAGTGAAAGCTGAGAGGGTTATCGCGACCTACCGTCGCATGAGGAAAGAGCCGCTATGGAGACTGCTTGCTTCAGCCAACGGACCCGTTGTCATTGGTTTGTTGCAATCGCATCTTTACGAGAACGAGCGGAGCCTGCCCGCGTCGATCCTGCATGAGCGAATTGGACGCGATCTGGAAGCGCTCAGAGCGCAGGGAGAAGAATTACCTCAAAGTGCTCAAGCCTATATAGCCAACTGGCTGGCGGAAGGCTATCTTGAAAGGCGTTTCCCCGTCGGATCCGCTGAAGAGGAATATGAACTTTCCACCCCAACTGTCGAAGCGATCCGCTTCCTGTCCAGTATAGAGCAGCCTCACTCAGCCGCTACGGAAAGCCGGTTGGCCCTGGTGATACAGGCGCTGGTGAAGCTGGCAGAGGATACCGATACGGACAAGTCCCGGAGGATCGAGCGCCTGAAAGCCGAGCAGGCGCGCATAGAAAAAGAAATTGAGGCCATTCAAGAGGGCCGGATGCGGGTGATCCCGCACCCGTCAGCGCTGGAACAGACAAGGGAGATTATCTCGTTGGCGGATGAATTGACCGGAGACTTTCGCCGTGTTCGCGATCAGTTCGACCAATTGAATCGCGGACTGAGGGAACGGCTCATAGACAACGAAGGCAGCCGTGGTGAAGTTCTGGACTCCCTGTTCGCGGGCATTGACCTGATTTCCGAAAGCGATGCCGGTAAAACATTCTCGGCCTTTTGGCGCTTACTGACTGATCCTGAGCAGTCGGCGGTACTTGAGCAGGCGCTGGACAATGTTATGTCCCGCGAATTTGTCAATCAACTGGAATTAAAGGACAGGCGCTTTCTGAGACGTATGACAGGCAATTTGCTTGAACAAGGCGGGATAGTTCATAACGTTTTACAGGACTTTGCCCGCAGCCTCAAGCACTTTGTTCAAAGCCGCGAATACCTTGAACAGCGGCGGTTAAATCAAATTTTGAAAGACGCGCAGCGCGCCGCGATGGCGATCAGGGACGAAGTTAGGGCAACAAACGCGATTAAAGACCTTGTACTGACCAGCAGCCGCATCCGGTCATTGTCCCAATGGGTTCTCTACGATCCGGCTATACAGGCCCTGCCCAGCGGGATGTATAACGGGGGTACTCCTGATATTGATCTGGATTCTGTCGCGGAACTGGTTGTCCAGTCCGAAATCGACTTTCGTTCCCTCAAGGCGAATGTACGGGATGTGCTTGAAAAGTTTTCTCAGGCGTCAATCCACGACGTGCTTGAACAGTACCCCGCGGCTCAGGGACTGGGCAGCGTTATAGGGTTGATCACATTGGGCAGCCGGTACGGCGTAAAATCAGAAAATCGGGAAACTGTTTCATGGGTTGGCAGGGACGCTCTCAGGCGGAGCGCGCGAATACCCAAAATCTTTTTTTTAAGAGAGCGAATGAATGAGCTTGTCTGAAAACGATGACATAGACCCCCTGAGCGGCATGGAAAATGAGCAATCTGAAAATACGGCAAACAGCCTGTTTTCCGGCGATACCGGGGAATTGCCTCTTGATACACGCCGTGCGCTGGTACAATTATTGTCCGGCCCGTCCCTGGACGGACGCAGACATTCAAAACTCTGGTCTGTACTAATGCGTGATGAGGGCGTTATTCGCCGCCGCCTCGCCGATCTATTCCTGGAATTGATCATCGACCGCGACTTGCAGGCCGCGTTCACCCGTGAAGCCGACTCAGGCGATTTGGAAATTCCGACATTACTTCGCCGCGCTCAGTTGACTTTTATTGATTCGGTCCTGCTTCTTTATCTGCGGCAGCAGCTGGCACAGGCCGCCTCACACGGCGGACGCGCTGTTGTATCTAAAACAGACATAGTAGAACATCTCAGTCTGTATGACCGCCAGGGAAATACCGACAAAGCCGGATTTGATAAGCGTGTTCTTGCGTCAATCGAGAAGATTAAAAAATACAACATCATACAGAGAATTCGTGCCAGTGAAGATCGCTTTGAAGTATCGCCGACTCTGAAATTGCTGTTCTCTGCGGAAGAAATTCAGGCGCTGACAACGCTTTATCAAAGCATGACCGCGGACGGAGGGGAAGAAGAATGAGCTCAAAGCAAGTGAATATGCTGTTTGAAAACGAACAATTTCGAATGACCGGGCTGCAGGTCTTTAATTGGGGAACGTTCTCCGGGCTGCACGAAATACCCATTTCGCCGAAAGGCTTTTTGTTTGTCGGAGGATCCGGAACCGGCAAAACTACCTTGCTGGACGCGTTTTCCGCGTTGCTGATACCTCCCCGCTGGATTGATTTTAACGCCGCCGCCCGCGACGCTGAACGTAAAGGCAGGGATCGCAATATCGTCAGTTACATACGCGGAGCCTGGGCGGAAAAGGAAGACGGAGTATCGGGTGATATAAGCACCCACTATCTTCGGTCAGGAACAACCTGGTCGGCTCTGGCGTTGTCGTATCAAAACGCAATAGGGCAAATTGTAGTCATTGCCCAGGTCTTCTGGATTCGCGGTAATTCTAACGGAACCGCGGATGTCAAACGTTATTACTTCGTTTTTGAACGGACATTCAGTCTGCAGGAGTTTGACGATTTCGGAAAATCGAATTTTGATATTCGCAAATTAAAACAATCATTTCCGGATGTTTTTATTCAGAACGAATTTACGCCGTATTGCGAACGTTTCCGCCGCCTGCTGGGCATTGAAAATGAAGTGGCGCTCAGACTGCTGCACAAGACTCAGTCAGCCAAGAATCTTGGCGATCTTAATACATTGTTCCGTGACTTTATGCTTGAAAAGCCGGAGACATTTGACGCTGCAGACAGGCTTGTCAGCGAGTTTGGAGAACTCAACGCCGCGCACCAGGCAGTGGTGACCGCCCGCAAACAAATCGAGACCCTGGTTCCGGCAAGGGATAAGCACAATCTAATGGAAACAATTATGAAGCGCCGGAATGAGCTCGACGAATTGCAGAGCGGTACCGATAGCTATTGCGAGATACGGCGAATAAGTTTACTGAAAGAGCGCATCGCTTCACTCACTGTTGAAAAAGACGGCTGGAAAGGCAAGATCGATCAGTGTCAAAGCCTCTTGGACAATGAGACGCATGTTCTGAGGGATCTGGAACGCCAGCACCGGGAGATTGGCGGCGATCAGATTGAACAGTGGGAGGTCGAGAAGCGAACGCTGGAGGCCCAGCGTATAGAACGTGAACGGAAGCGGGATCAGGCGGCGGCGGCCTGCGGTGAGCTGGGCTGGACGCTTAGCGGAACGCCACAGGGATTCGCGGCGCTCATCGGAAAGGCGCGCGAGGAAATCGAAGGAAGGGAGGACAAAAGCAAAGCAGCCCGCGACGAGTTGCTGGTACTGGCTGGCAAGAGAAAAGAAGTTGGGGATGCTTTTGTTATTGCGGCAAAAGAAGTCCGGGCGCTTCAAAGTCAACGTTCAAATATTCCGGCCGATATGCTGGATCTGCGAAATAAAATCGCTTCGGCAATCGGAGTTTCAGTCACCGCTTTGCCGTTTGCCGGCGAACTAATCGAAGTCAAGCAGGACCAGTCCCTGTGGCAGGGCGCCATTGAGCGGGTTTTGCGCGGCTTCGCCTTATCCCTTCTGGTTGATGAAAGCCACTATTCGGCGCTTGTAAACCATATAAACAGCACGCATCTTGGACAACGCCTTGTTTATTATCGTACCGGACGTGTGGAGCCCTGGCAGGAGAAACCTGCTTCAGCCGATTCAATGGTATTTAAGCTCGATATCAAAAAAGGTGATTACGCCGAATGGTTGAACGCGGAACTACGCCAACGGTTCAATTATACCTGTGTAGAATCGGTTCAGGCTTTTAGGACAGCCGATCGCGCGATTACACGCGAGGGGCAGATAAAACACAGCAAAACCCGCCATGAAAAGGATGATCGCCGCGCTGTAGGCGACAGAAGCAACTGGGTTCTGGGATTTGATAACCTCCAGAAGCTGTCACTGTTTCAGCAGCGCTCTCAGGAGCTTGCGGATGAAATATCGGCCCTGGACAGGAAGATCAATACTTTAACCGAACAGGACGACCTGAACGCAAAGCGGGCCCTTCAATGCCAAACGCTCGTCAATTTGCAGTGGCAGGAAATTGATGTACTTCCTCTGATTGAACGCATCGCTGCCATTGAGAAACAAATTCGCCAAATGCGCGAGGGTAATAAAGTTTTGCAAGAGATTTCAAAACGAATAGATGAGCAGAAGTCTCTGGTCTCACAGGCCGAAAAAGAACTGATCGCGGCAAAGATGGAACATGAAAATACGATTAGGCTTCTTAAAGAATTTAATGCTGCTCTAAGCGAGAAACAGAATGATCCATCCATCATCCCTCTAACCCCTTTCCAGAAAAAAGGTCTCGATGATTATTTTGCGCGTATTACAGACAATGTCCGGCTTGAAACCCTTGATCGACACACAAAGTCTGTTTTACAAGTCCTGAACAAAGAGAGCGAAGAGGTCAATAGCGGCATCGCCAAATGCGAAAAGCTCATAGAAAGCGTCTTTGCCGAATTCAAGCGGAACTGGCCCCTGGACGCCGGCGATTTGGATAACACACTTGCGAGCGCGCCGGATTTTTTCTCCAAGCTGACCAGACTGGAAACAGACGGGCTGCCTGCCCACGAGCAGCGTTTCTTCGATTTGCTGCAAAATCAAAGCCATCAAAATCTGGCGGCTTTATACACTTATTTGAATAACGCGAGAAAAACAATAATGGATAGGATGGATCTCGTTAATGAAAGTCTCAGCCAGGTACCGTTCAATCAATCGGTGAACCAGAAAACATACCTTCACATTGAAGCAAGCGACAGGCAATTACCTGAGGTCAGGGACTTCAAACAGGACATACAACAATCGCTGAGCCACGCGTGGAGCGGGGATCGCGAACTTGCCGAAAACAGGTTCCTTACACTGAATAAACTTGTCGAACGCCTTTCAAGCCAGGAAAGCGAACAGAAACGCTGGCGCGAATCGGTGCTTGATGTCCGCCAGCATGTTGAATTCATCGGCCGTGAAAGGGACGAGAGCGGCGCTGAGATTGAGATTTATCGCAGCGGCGCCGGCAAATCAGGCGGACAGCGCCAGAAGCTGGCGACAACATGCCTGGCTGCCGCGTTGCGGTATCAGCTTGGCGGCAATGATCTTGGCGTCCCGAGGTACGCTCCGGTTGTTCTTGACGAGGCGTTCGACAAGGCGGATAACGAGTTCACAACGCTGGTAATGAATATTTTCAATAATTTTGGCTTTCAGATGATAGTGGCAACACCGCTAAAGTCCGTAATGACGCTTGAGCCGTTTATCGGAGGCGCCTGCTTTGTTGACATCAACGACAGGCGTGTATCAAGCGTCCTGCTTATCGAGTACGACAGCGACCAGCAGCGGTTGAATCTTCCGAATCAGACCCGCAGAGAGGCCGGTGTTGAAGCTTCCTGACGATATTCGGGATTTCATCAAACGCAAATATAAGAGCAAACATCGGGAGTGGCTAAAGATGTTTGTGTCGGGTGAATCTTTATGGCCGCTGGAAATTAATCTTGATATCCCCACAGAACAGGACGCGATTCGGCAGCAAGAGGGGGTAAGGGCATGGATTAGCGCATGGAAATCATGGCGGGGAAGCGGAGATCTTGTTTGGACTGAACGTCATTGGCGCTCCCTGGGAGTACAAACCGTTCCGCAGAAAATAATTTTGAATGGGCCGTCTGACGCGCTTTCCTGGATAGGCGAGGCTGAAGCCTGGTCTCGCGCGGTCGAACGCTTTAAAACGCTGGTACAACGATGGCCGGCATTGATTGATGTTTTACCCGGATACTATAGCGTTTTTTCCAGCTTTGACGACGCGAATTTTCTTCGCGTTACCGGAATGTTATCGTGGATATGCGCTAATCCAAACTCCGCTCTGTATCCCCGCCAAATACCCGTTGCAGGCGTTGACAGCAAATGGCTGGAATCCCATAAGGGTCTTGTCTCTGAACTGGTTTCGGCGATTCAGCGAACCAAAGAACAGGGAATTAATGGACGCGATTTTTATACGGTCTGCGGTTTAAAACCTCAGCCGCAGTTAATTCGTATGCGTATCCTTGACCCGGAGATAAGAAGCCTATTCGGCGGACTTGGCGATATCTGTACCCCCTGGGAAGAAGCGGCTAACCTTGGTATTAAGCCGACGCATGTTTTTATTGTAGAAAATCTTCAGACAGGGCTGGCCTTTGAAGATTTGGCCGGCTCCGTTGTGATCATGGCTTTGGGATATGGCGTTGACGTTTTAGGAAACATTCCGTGGCTTCATAATACGCGGTGCATTTACTGGGGAGACATTGATACGCATGGCTTTGCCATTCTGAACCGTGCCAGAACACACCTGCCTTCGTTGGAAACAGTGCTGATGGATGAGCCAACATTATTTGCCCACCGGGATTTATGGGTCCAGGAGAAAGAGCAAAGCGCGTCATCCGAATTGCCGTTACTTACCAAAAGCGAACAGGAACTTTTTTTGTCATTGAAGAATAATTCATGGGGACAGCAGATCCGTTTGGAACAAGAGCGGATTATTTGGGATTTTGCGTGGAAAACCATAAAAGTTATTTACTATTGTATTTCCAGGTAATATTGTATAATTTGTATAGAGGTACATTATGACAATTCGGGAATCGGTAAAAAGTGAAATTGACATGCTTTCTGACGACGTGCTTTATGCGGTTCGAGATTTTATCCTGTTCCAAAAATATCGTGATATTTTTGAAATGGGAGATACCGCATATTTAAACTCTATACCCGGCATGGCGGATTCAATCAAAGAAGGTATTGAAACTCCACTTTCAGAATGTATCCCACTATCAGACGTTTGGGACGATGTATAGTATAATTCTTACCCATCAGGCGGTTAAGGATGTACGGAAGTTAGAACAAGCAGGGCTTAAACCTAAAGCTGTTGATCTTCTCCGTATGATACGTAAAAATCCCTTTCAAAATCCGCCATTTTTTGAAAAGCTAGAAGGGTACGAAGATACATATTCACGGAGAATAAATATTCAGCACCGTTTGGTTTATCATATTTTACCAAACGAAAACGGCGAAAAAGATGCTTCTGGTATACCATATCAAGGAAAGATAAAAATCATTCGTATGTGGACACATTATGAATAAACACAAAAACAAATGGGCTTTGGTTCTTTCGGGGGGCGGGGCAATGGGGCTTGCGCATATCGGTCTTCTCAAGGGAATGGAAGAGGCCGGGTTTCCCAAACCTTCCCTTGTGGCTGGTACTTCGATGGGCGCTATCGTGGGCGGCCTTTACGCTATCGGCATGTCGCCGGCGGAAATGGAGAGTTTCGTTCTTGATGAATTTAACATTGCCGATTACCTTGACAGTTTCGTTTTTAAGATAGACGGGCCCTTTGGCCGGATAATTCAAACCGGGCAGGCGCTGGCGATTCTCGCGGGCAAGCCGGGGATAGATCCCGGGCAGAGGGCGCTTGAGCTTCTTGAAAGCCTTACGGCGGGAAAACGTTTTGACGAAACCGAGATCCCCTTCCGCTGTAACGCGGTGGATCTGATTAGCGCCCGGGAAATTGTCTTCGATTCCGGTTCTTTGGCAAAGGCCATGAGGGCTTCCATGTCCCTGCCGATTTTTTTTGAACCCTTCGAGTATGATGGAATGTGCTTTGTTGACGGGGGCCTCCTGAACAATATGCCTGTAAACATTGCGCGTAACGAGGGTTTTGATCGGGTTATGGCGGTGAATGTAACCAACTTTGCTCCCGGAAAGCCTGAGAATCTTAAAAACGGGCCGCAGGTTATTTTTCGCAGCATAGATTGTGTCCTCCATGCCCAGGATGAGGGAGGAAAGGCCCAGGCGGATCTGACCGTCACCATTAAAGTAGCGGCGGCGCTTTTTTCGTTTTACAAACAAAAAGAGCTTATCGATGTGGGGAAGAAAACGGTCAGTAAAAACCTGAACGCACTGGAAGATTTTTTCCACCCTCATTTCAGTTTGTCAAACAGACTTCCGATAGTTATCGAAAGCGATCATGAGTAAAGCCGCGTTTGTAGCCCTGGCGGGACGCCCCTCTGTCGGGAAGTCCACTCTGGTAAACCTGCTTTGCGGCGCTAAGGTGGCGATAGTCAGCGCCGTGCCCCAGACTACGAGAAACGCCGTCCGGGGCATACTCACACGTCCTGAAGGGCAGCTGGTTTTTGTGGATACGCCTGGCCGGCACGTTTCTGAAAAAAAGTTCAATAAAAAGCTCATGGATATTTCTGACCGGGCACTGGATGATTCGGAACTGGTTCTATATGTGCTTGACGCCAGCCGCTCTCCCGGGCCGGAGGAAGAAGCGGTGGCGGAGCGGCTTAAAGGGTTTCAGGACAGAACCGTCGCCGCCATCAACAAGTGCGATGCCTCAGGAGCGGATCCAAAAAAGCTTGTCAGTTTTCTGGAAGAAGCCTTGCCGGATTTGCCCCCATCCCGCCGCTTTGAAATTTCCTGCCACAAAAAAGATGGAATCCAGCCGCTTCTTGCCTGCCTTTTTGAAATGGCAGATGAGGGAGAGCATCTCTACCCTGAGGAATATTACACCGATCAGGAAGTTTCTTTCAGAATTCAGGAGATTATTCGGGAAAAGGCCATGCTAAGGCTTAGGGAAGAATTGCCACACTCGATTTATGTGGAAGTGGCGGATCTGGAATTTCGCGAGACCCCGTCTCTTGCCGGAAATGCCGACCCTGGGAAAAAACGGCTATGGGTGCGGGCTTTCATCATCACCGAACGTGAATCGCAAAAAGGCATGATAGTGGGCAGGGGCGGAGAAATGATCAAAGCCATAGGCCAGGCCGCGCGAAAAGAACTCAACTCCATTTTCGAGTGGAAGGTTGATTTGGATCTGCGCGTGAAAACCGGAAAGGACTGGCGGCATAATGACAGGATATTAAAAAAAATTACCGGAAGTTAATTGAATTATTTCAGCTTTTTTTGGTTTTTCTAATAGCGTAAATTCTATTTTCCATAAAAAACAATAAATAATATTTGCAATCAAATCCGCCTATAAATAGATTTGGTCTTACCAATAGTTCAACATTTATTCCCATTGTGGAATCAGGAGGATTATGATGAAGATCAGTTTTAAGCTTACAGTTATTTTAATTGCGTTGAGTTTATTCAGCATTGTTTCGGTTGGTATTGTTCTGCTCACCCGCTCAAGGGCCATTGTCTTTGACCTTTCGGAAAAATACGCTTCCGCCAAAGCAATGGAATCCGCAGCGGTAGTTTCCGGACTCTTTGAAACCAACTGCTCTGCCGTTGTGGCCGCCTCAAATATAATGGAGCAGTATCAGGCTTTGGCGGCTTCCAATCGCAGGAATTTGTTTAACGTTATACTACAGGGGATATTGGAAGAGAATCCTGAACTTATCGCCGTATGGTGCCTTTGGGAGCCGAATGTTCTTGAAGGCAATGATCGTGAATTTATCGGGACGCCGGGAACCGCCCCCGACGGCCGTTTCGCTCCCTATTGGTGCCGTTTGAACGGAAAAGTGAAGCTGGACTTCCTTGTTGATTACGACACATACGGGCCTGGGGATTACTACCTGCTGGCAAGGGATTCCAAACGCACGACGGTTCTGGATCCTTACGAGTATAGTGTGGGCGGAAAAGTTATGCTTGTAACTTCCGTTGCCGTTCCTTTTTTTGGATCGGACGGAAAAGTCCTTGGGGTCATAGGCATTGACATTGATGTAAATGATATACAGGAAATTTCCCGGCTCCAAAAGCCGTATCCTGACGCCGTTACGGCGGTATTCAGCCACGATGGAACTATTGCCGCCCATTTTGATACCGGTCGAATCGGAAAAAATATAAATGCCGAACGGGATTTGGCCGGGCGCTATTTAGAGGATCTCATAAAAGCTGTTAAGGCGGGAAAGACTTTTACTTTCACCAATTATGTTCAGGAATTTAAAGAGGACATGAAGATTTTCGCGTATCCAATCACGATTGGAGAATCCAATACCCCATGGAGCTTTATGGTAGCGACTTCACTAAAAACAGTAATGGCCCCCGTAAATTATATGATGTACATAACCATCATGGTCAGTGTCATCGTACTTGTTTTGGCAAGCGTAGCGGCCATTGTCTTGTCACGAAACATCAGCAGGCCCATTGTTAAGGTAGCCGAAACCCTTAAGGATATCTCCGAGGGTGAAGGCGATCTGACCCGGATTATTACCGCCGACACTAAAGATGAAATCGGCGATCTTGCCCGTTACTTCAACCAGACTCTGGCGAAAATTAAAAATCTTGTGGTTAGCATAAAAAAGGAAGCTGTTAATCTGTCCGAAGTCGGCGCGGATCTTTCCGTTAACATGTCAAATACCGCCTCGGCGGTAAACCAGATTACCGCGAACATTCGGAATATTAAGGGGCAGGCAATAAACCAGAGCGCCAGCCTGACCGAAACAAACGCTACCATGAAGCAGGTTGTAGCAAATATCAACAAACTCAACAGTCATATTGAAAACCAGAGTAAGGATGTAACACAGGCATCGTCGGCCATTGAGGAAATAGTGACGAATATCAATTCTGTTACTTCTACTCTTGTCCATAACGCGGATAATGTTAAGGCGCTAAAAGACGCTTCGGAAATTGGGCGTATTGGATTACAGCAGGTTGCTTCGTATATTCAGGAAATAGCCCGAGATTCGGAAGGGATTTTGGAGATCAATTCGGTGATGGAGAATATTGCCAGCCAAACCAATTTATTGTCGATGAACGCCGCTATTGAGGCGGCCCACGCCGGCGAGGCGGGCAAAGGATTTGCCGTAGTCGCCGACGAAATCCGCAAACTCGCCGAATCATCAAGCAAGCAATCCAAAACCATAGGTACTGTTTTAAAAAAGATAAAGGAGTCTATCGACAAGATAAGCAAATCCACCGATAGTGTGCTTACCAAGTTCGGGGCAATTGACTCAAGCGTCAGGATCGTCGCAGAACAGGAAGATAATATACGGCGGGCGATGCAGGAGCAGAGTGTGGGGAGTAAGCAGCTCCTTCAAGGCGCCGGTAATTTGAATAATATTACACAGCAGGTAAAAACCGGTTCCGAGGAAATGCTTGGCGGATCAAAGGAAGTAATAAATGAAAGCCAGAACCTGGAAAAGATAACCATCCAGATTACCGGGGGCATGAACGAGATGGCTTCGGGCGCGGAACAGATCAACGTAGCTGTCAACCACGTCAACGATATAAGCGGCAAAACCCGCGAAGGCATTGAGACCCTGCTTCGGGAAGTTTCGCAGTTTAAGGTGGAGTGAGAGTAGGGAGTAGAAGGTAATCGAGTAGGAGACCGCCCATTACTTGAGCGGCCGTCCTCTCACACCACCGTGCGTACCGTTCGGTACACGGCGGTTCAACAGGTTCCGTGCAAAATCTCCAACCGCTTGGCCCGCTCTCGCAGTTCTTCATACCTCTT
>Ga0268262_10001673_pt1 | contig 27044 bp, 20 predicted proteins | sample TergutNc150P3_FD_190354 | JGI IMG/M metagenome (GOLD analysis project Ga0268262, IMG submission 190354) | Nasutitermes corniger P3 segment gut microbial community from laboratory colony in Florida, USA - Nc150 P3 (SPAdes) (version 2) | ecosystem: Host-associated > Arthropoda: Insects >... | reverse complement strand
AGTATATACCTGGGTAATCCCACGGATCCGCAAACTAACGGCAATCTGGCTGTACAGGTCGGCGGGAAAAGGCGCGAAAGAGCCATCATAAGCGGGAAGGAGCTTCTCTACCACGATATTTGGGGCAAATTCGGGGCCGGATAAAATTTTTTTTATAGATTGATCCACTGTAGGATTATATCCCTATCGACATAATAAGAAAAGCGAATTATAATGTGCTATAATATAGTTAGTTAAAAAGGCGTTTTCATCTATCTAAAACTATACAAGGAGGCAGCTTATGTATGAAGTTCTATCGATAGTACTTGGTGGCGGAAAGGGTACCAGGCTGTTTCCTTTAACAAAGGAACGCGCGAAGCCGGCAGTCCCCTTTGGGGGCAAATTCCGCCTGGTGGATATACCCATATCCAACTGCATAAACGCGGATCTGAAGCAAATATACATTCTTACCCAGTATAACTCCGCTTCGCTCCACATGCACCTTTCGCAGGCATATAATTTCGACACTTTTTCGTCGGGATTCGTCGAAATTCTGGCCGCGGAGCAGAAGTACGATCAATCCGGCTGGTTTGAAGGAACCGCGGACGCGGTGCGAAAGAACATGATTCATTTCACCACCCAGTCTCCTTCGTATTACCTTATTCTTTCCGGTGATCAGCTCTACCGGATGGATTTGCGGGATCTGATTAAGAAGCACAAGGACTCGGGGGCGAAAATAACAATAGCCTGTACTCCCGTCTCCCGCGCTGACGCAAGCCAATTGGGTATACTAAAAGCGGATAAAAACAACGTAATTACCGAATTTCTGGAAAAACCGGGTCCCACAAAAGATATTAACGATTATAAAATTCCGTCTGAGCTTAAAAAAGACAAAACCAGAGGGGATGAGTATCTGGGGTCAATGGGTATCTACATCTTTAACTCGGAAACCATGGTATCCAGTCTGGAAAATGACTTAACCGATTTCGGCAAGGAAGTCATTCCCCAGGCCATAAGCAAGCTTAAGGTAAACGCCTATGTTTTTGACGGCTACTGGGAAGACATAGGAACAATAAAGAGTTTCTACGAAGCCAATCTACAGTTGACCACTTTAAAACCCCGCTTTGATTTTTACGATGAGGATCACCCAATTTATACCCACGCAAGATGCCTCCCTCCGTCAAAAATGAATTTCAGCAACATGAACCAGTCCATTGCCGCTGAAGGCTGTATTATAACCAACGCGTCCATCTCGGATTCCATTGTCGGAGTCAGAACCATCATCGAATCCGGTTCCAGCCTGAACGGTGTTGTCTGCATGGGGGCCGACTATTACGAATTGGACACAAAAAAACAAAAAAACGCCGAAGATAGGATTCCAAACCTGGGTATAGGACGGGGAGCGCTGGTGAAAAGGGCGATTATCGACAAGAACGCCCGCATTGGCGAAGGGTGCCGGATCGGGGTTGACGACATTAACCGCGCCGATGGCAATTTCGAGAACTACTACATCAAGGATGGCATAATTATAATACCCAAAAATACGGTGCTTTACCCCGGTACAGTGATCTAAACCAGGCAACAAGTATGGAGGCTTTTTGATGGAATCGTTATTAATAGTATTGCTGAACAACTACATTGCCGTATTAAAAAAATACTTTGTTTTCACGGGCCGGGCCAGCCGAAAGGAGTTTTGGTTTTTCGTGCTTGTAAATGTCATTGTAGGCATTGTATTCAGCATACTGGGAAAAATCCCGATTCTGGGAATACTCATTCGAGTCGCGTACTTCTTTTTCGGCCTTGCCATTCTCATCCCCGGTATCACGGTAGGGATCAGGCGCCTTCATGACACTGACAAAACCGGCTGGCTTATGCTTATATGCCTGGTCCCCATCGCGGGCGCCATTGCCCTTTTGGTTTTATGCGCCCTGGCAGGAACGCCCGGCGAAAACCAATACGGGTCTGTGCCATCATAAAACGCCGTAATGTAGTTTTGTAGAATAGCTCTTTACTTGTTACGTTGCCTTGTCAAGCGCGTTTTTAAGCTTTGTATTGTAGATGTCGCGCATGATTATGCCCGCGATGGTGCTTGCGGTCATGGCTACAAAACTTTTTTCATTGTCCGTCCATCTGCGGGGCGCTTTAGTCTGTTCTACGGCCATCATCCCCCACAAGCGGCCTTCTACATAAAGCGGCACGGTGATAACCGCCCTGACACCAACGGAATAAAGCGCCTGAAAAGTAGCGTTTGGATTGGTGGCTGTATCGTCACAGGCAACTATCGGTATCGCGGCGCCTTCGGGCAAAATTTCGAGCAGACCGGTACCTAATTCATACGCGTTATCTATGAGGTCCCGCGATTGCGTACCATCGGCTGCCCAATGATACATCCTGTGAGCTTCTTTTTTCTGGCCATCCAGAGTAAAAATGAACACCAGGCTCACATCATGGTAACGTCCCAGCTTGGCGATAGCTTCCGTAACCAGCTTTTGTGAATCGCCGGACGAAATAAAACCCCTTGAAAGATCAGAAATCAGCTCCTGTTGTTTAAGCCTTACTTTTAGCTGCTCGCCCTGCAAACGTATGCTTTTCATCATCTCGGCTTCTATAACGGTATTCGCGCACAAAAACGCCGCCGAACGCATCATTTCAACGCTGTCATCCTCAAAGTAACGCTCGGCATGGAGGTCCTCAAAAAAGCCAATGCCCCAGAAATTGTTGTTGATAAAAACCGGCGTAACAACTATCGATACTAAACCAAACGATTGCAATACTTGCGCTTCGGGCAGATCCCGTACCGGACCGTTAATTACTCCGCCTGAAGTCAAAATTTTTCCCCAGTCCGGCACAAACTTGTCGGGAGAAAAAGATTTCAACTCTTTTACCGGGGCCGTTGTTCCGCCGGATTTTTTGTCCCAGCGGTAAATCTGCTCTCCGGAACGCGAACCGTCAGGATTGGAAATGTTACGCAAGAGAGAAAATCTGTCCAAACCAAACACATCGGCGATTTCCCCAAAACCCGCCGTCATGGTGTCTTCAAAAGATTCATCGCTTTGCGAAAGAAACTTTATGGCCGCCCTGTTCAACGCGGAAGTCATTTTTTCGCGGCGTTTAAGCTCATCGAAAGATTTTTGAAGGCTGCGCCTCATCTCAGTCCTTATAATGGCGTTTGTGAATATACGCGCCGCCGAATGCAGCGCATTCGCGCAATCCTCGTCAAAATACTGGTCATTTGTATGGTCCTGAAAGGAGACGCTGCCCCATAATTCACCGTAAGTGAAAATTGGTAACAGCAGTATAGATTTAATGCCGTATATGTCCAAAAAAGCCGCCTCGTCATTGGAATAATCGCTTTTCCGAAGCCGTATATGTTTGCCTTTTGATAAAATAGTCATCCAACGCTCTAAAACCGGGATATTTGGTAAAACCTTCAGCTCATCAGCCAGAACTATCAAACCGCCTTCAGATTTGTCCCAGCGGTAGATCTGCCCAAACCGGTTTTCCCCATCTTTTTTTACGACAGCGTAAATGACAACGCGATCAAGGCCAATCGCCTCCACTATCGGCTGTATGCCCTTGGTCATTACTTCATTAAACGTTTCCTCGCTATTGGATGAAAATATTTCTATCGCTTCGTGTATAGCGTTAATAACGGCGGAGTGGCGATCGGAAATACTGATTTCCTGTTCTTCATTCATGTTTTAGCAGCATCCTACAAAAAAAGATAACACATTTTGTCAAAAAAAACCATTCCTTGTTAAATATATAACATAGTTGATCCTGCTGTGCCCCATGGCCGCCAGCCAAACTTGACAAGCACTAAAGATGAATGGTGCAATAGACAAAATGAACAATAATGAAACAAACAACAGCGAAAAAACAAAGCCTGCCTCTTCAAGATTTCAAATCAGGATTGCCTTTACCGCGCTTTTTGCCGCCTTAACCGCCGCGGGGGCTTTTATCGCTATTCCGCTTGGACCGGTTCCCATCGTCCTACAAAACCTTTTAGCCATTTTGTCAGGCCTTGTGCTTGGCCCTGTCCTGGGCAGTTCCGCGGTGGGCCTTTTTCTGCTTGCGGGCCTGCTTAACTTTCCGGTTTTTTCAGGAGGCGGAGGCATAGCGCGCTTCGCGGGGCCAACCGGCGGTTACCTTATCGGCTACCTCCTTGCCGCCCTTACGGCGGGGCTTATAGCGGGCAGGCCAAGGGCAAATGCCAGCGCAAAAATTTTTCAATTACGCGTCATCATCGCGGTAATAGCGGCCTTCCTTGTTATTTACATCCCGGGCCTGATTTGGCTTAAAACAAGAGTGAACCTTGACTGGGGAAAAACACTGCTGACAGGGTTTGTTCCCTTTATCGTTGGGGATGCCCTAAAGGGAATTGCCGCGGTTCTCATTGCCCCCAGACTACGAAGAATAGCGGCGGATTTTCTGGATGACAAAAGCTGAAACCCTGTACTCTGTCCGCGGCTTGAGGAAAATATTTTTTAACAGCCTGAATCCGAACGGCTATGAAGCGCTATCCGGCGTAGACCTGGATATTTATATTGGTGAATGCCTTGTAATAGCCGGGGCCAACGGTTCCGGGAAAACCCTCTTAATGAAAATACTGGCCGGCCTTTCGCAGGCCACGGAAGGAGAAATTCTTTTTCGCGGAAAACCGCTTGATGAATGCAAAGGGCAAATCCGGAGCTCGGTGGGACTGGTCTTTCAGGATTCGGACGCCCAGATTCTGGGCGAGACCATAGAAGAGGACATACGCTTCGGCCCCGAAAACTTAAAGCTCCCAAAGGAAGAAATTGATAGCCGCCTTGAAGAAACCCTCGCGCTCCTTGAGCTTTCAGAAAAGCGCGGCTTCGCGTCCCGCCATCTTTCAGGCGGTGAAAAGCGCCGCCTTGCCGTGGCAGGGGTGCTGGCCATGGGCTGCGACACTGTCATCATGGACGAGCCCTTCGCGAACCTGGACTGGCCCGGCGTGATCCAGGTCTTGAAAATAATCAGCCTTTTGAAACAAAGCGGCAAAACCGTCATCGTCCTTACCCATGAGCTTGAAAAGGTTCTCGCGTTCGCCGACCGCCTTGTGATCCTCTGGAAAGGGAAGGTCAGGGATTCAGGCGACGCCGAAGCGGTGTTGGAAAGATTAAAGGGCGAATGGGGAGTAAGAGACCCAAGAAAAGCTTACAGAAACGCGGGGGATTGCGCGTGGCTTTGAGAAAAAACTCGGTTACTCCCTGGTCGTATTTGCCTCCGGGCGGCAAGCATACAACAGGCTCAAGCCTTCTGCATAAACTGCCGGCTGGTATCAAATTGGCTTTTCTTCTGCTGATTTCCCTTGCCTCGTTTTTTCCGGGGACGGATTCTCAAAGCCTTATATTATTGGTGGTAATTGCTTTTATTCTTGCCGCGCTTTCTTTCGCGGCGGGCATAGGCCCTCCGGCTTTGCTCAGGGGAAGCGGCCCCCTTTTGCTTGTCGTTTTTTGGGCCTTCCTCCTGCAGGCCGTGGAATTTTCTCCCTTTCGAATTAGCTCTGCGGGCCTCGCGCGGGCGCTTATTTTTTCGCTTAGAATAGCGGCGGCCTTTTCGGCTGGAACCCTGCTCTTCGCGGTTACAACACCATATGAGATAAGAAAATCGCTTTCCCGCCTTGAAAAACTCTTACGCATAGAGAAACTATATTTTAGCCTTTACATATCGCTGATGCTGGGCTTCCTTCCGCGGTTTTTTGAGGTTTGGGAAGATCTGCGCATTGCCTGGAAAAGCAGGGGAGGAAAAAACAACCTCTCGATCATCGTTACCCTTGTTCCCATCGCAATAGAAAGGATGATGAGAAAAGCCGCGGAAACAGCGGCGGCTATGGAAGCGCGGGGAGCTTAAGTAAGGTAAGCGCTGAGTTTTTCCATTACCGTATTAAAATTCAACGGTTTCCCGATGTGGTCATTCATTCCGGCTTCCAGGCACTGTTCTATGTCTTCGCGGAACACGTTCGCGGACATTGCGACAATAGGAACCGGCTTACGCGAATTACCGCGTTCAGCAGAGTTACGTTCCGCCTCAATAGCCCTGATGCGCCGCGTAGCTTCGTAACCGTCCATTTCTGGCATCTGTATATCCATGAAAATCATGTCGTACTTAGTCGGAGCGGCGGCAAACATTTTGACAGCCTGCTCCCCGTTTTCCGCGCAGTCAATTTCCAAACGCGAGGGCTCAAGCAGGGTCAGTAAAATTTCACGGTTTATTTCCACGTCTTCCGCCAGCAGTATCCGGCGGCCCGCATACACATCTTCAAGGCTGCGCGCGGCCATTTCATGCCCATATAGAGATTCATGTATGGCTTCCTCTATAACAAGCGGGAACAGGGGCTTGTGAAGGAATTTATCAACTCCCGCCTCTTTTGCTTCTTCCGGGCTCATTTTTATTTCGCCGGCGGTAATCAAAATAACTACAGAGTCTTTGGAAGACGCCCGCGCTTTCAATTCACGCGAGAGCTGTATTCCGTCCATGCCAGGCATCTGCAAATCTACAAAATAAATATTGTAGCCGCCGACCCGCTCTACAAGGGTAAGCGCGTCTTCTCCGCTTATGGCGATATCGCAGTGCACGCCAAGCTTCTTCGAGATTGCCCTGAAATACTTTAGAATTATTTCATCGTCATCGACTGTCAGAATGCGTACGTTCTCCATATTTATACGCCGCTCTCCAAGCTTATGCTCTTCCTCCTCGCCGCGTTTTACCTTGACCGTAAAAGCGAATGTAGAACCTTTCTCCGGCTCGGACTGCACCCATATTTTGCCCCCCATCATTTCTACAAGGTTCCTGCAAATCACAAGGCCCAGTCCCGTGCCTCCGTATTTGCGCGCCGAACTGTCCTCGGCCTGCTGAAAGAGGCGGAACAGTTTTGCCTGTTCCTCGGCGCTAATGCCTATGCCTGTGTCGCTTACGGAAATTTGAATGGTACAAAAATCTTTGTCTTCTTCTTCCAAATGGGCGTCAAGAATTATGGAACCGTGTTCCGGCGTGAACTTAACGGCGTTTTCCATCAGATTGACAATAACCTGCGCAAGCCTTTGGTCGTCCCCTATTAAGGCTTTGGGAATATTCCCGTCAATATTTACCGAAAGCTTTTGCTGTTTTTCGTCTACGCGAAAACTGATGACATTCAACACCCTATGCAGCATCATTTCAAAATTAAACTCTATCAATGACAATTCCAGCTTGTTTGACTCGATTTTCGACATATCAAGCACGTCGCTTATTATGCCCAAAAGATGCGTCGAAGCCTCTTCAATTCTGTATAGCGCGTAGTTTTTTTTCGTCACATCTTCCGCGTTTTTGCCTATCTCAATCATGCCGATTACCGCGTTCAAAGGCGTCCGCATTTCATGGCTCATGTTGGCCAAAAAGGTAGATTTCGCGCGGTCGGCGGCTTCTATCTCCGCCTGCTGTTTTGTCATCTGCTCCAATTTTGTAATATCTTTTACAATAGAAAGATAACCCACTGTCGCGCCATTTAAATCCTTGAGTATCTCAACATCAGCCTGATATGAGGCGTCTCCCTCTGAAAAACAGGTTTGTTTCAAACCGCGCTGTACACGCGCTATACAGCAATCATCGGTATTGCAATTACCGAAGCCCCAATAACTGCAATGCTTGCCGATAATATCTTTTCGTTTTTTCCCCAGGTGATTCTCAAGCGCCGCGTTGATGAATGTCCAGTTCATGTTCACGTCGGTAACGAAAATAAAGAACGGTACAGCGTCAAGTATGGATTCATACCAATGGGCCAGGGCCTCAAATTTCTTTTTCTCCCTGTCTATTACGGCTGTATCTTCGTAAACAACCTCGACATGTCCGTCCACTTCGCCCTTTTCATCGTATAAATAAGAAACAAGCGCATGGTAATCGTTGCCGAACTGCTGAAAGTATGTTTCTTTAAAGCCGTTTCTCAGCCTTATGACGCCGCAGTTTCGCGTATTGCAGATATTGGCTCCCCACTGACTGCATTTTCGGCCTATTATTCTTTCCCGCTTTACATATAGAAACCGTTCAACCGCCTTGTTTACAAAAGTCCACTCCATGTCTCTGTTTGTTACGGTAATGGGCGAGTTTACAGCGTCAAGTATGGATTCCAGCCAATGGATTTTTTTCCTGTTCAGAGACCTTTCATCTTCCAGCGTTTTCGCGAGTCTGGTATTTTTTTTATACATCCAAAAAAAAACCGCGGCAAATAACGCTGTTACAATACCTAATAAACCTGTCAACACTTAATTTTCACCATCATTAAAAATTTTCACTTTACTAACTTCCGCTTTGGCAAATACTTGTCCAGTTTTTCAACAACCTCATGGAAATCAAGCGGTTTCCCAAGATGGCTGTTCATACCGGCTTCCAGGCATTTTTCAATATCCTCACGGAATACGTTCGCGGTCATGGCGACAATCGGAACTTTTTTTGCAATCGGAGTATCCAGCGCCCTGATGCGCCGCGTCGCCTCGTAACCGTCCATTTCAGGCATCTGTATATCCATAAAAATCATGTCGTATTTTTCCGGCGCGGCGGCAAACATGCTGACGGCCTGCGTTCCGCTTTCCGCGCAGTCTATTTCCAAAAGCGTGCTTTCAAGTATAGTTATTACTATTTCGCGGTTTATTTCCACGTCTTCGGCCAGCAATATCCTGTTGCCTTTATACGCTCCATCACGGTTGTGTATATTCGCCTCTTCATGCCCTTGCGCGCTGAGACATTCATTTATAACTTCCTCTATAACAGGCGGGAACAGGGGCTTGGACAGGAATTTATCAACTCCCGCTTCTTTGGCTTCTTCAGCGTCTGTAGTCCATTCATTGGCGGTCATCATAATCACCACAGAGTTTTCAGATGCCCGCGCTTTTAGCTCGCGCGCGAATTGCAGGCCGTCCATATTAGGCATCTGCAAATCCACAAAATAGATATGATAATGGCCGTCGCGATCCACAAGGGTAAGCGCGTCTTCTCCGCATATGGCGGTGTCGCAATGTATACCGAGCTTCTTTGAGACTACCTTGAAATAATCCAAAATAACCTGGCTGTCGTCCACCACTAAAATGCGTACATCGTCCCTGTTTACCGGATACCCCCCAAGTACCAGTTTTTTATCATCGCCTCTTTTTAGCTTAACCGTAAAGGCAAATGTAGAGCCTCTCCCTGGCTCGGACTCTATCCATATCTTGCCGCCCATCATCTCTACAATGTTTTTGGAAATAGCGAGGCCCAGCCCTGTACCTCCGTATTTTCGCGCCGTACTGCTTTCGGCCTGCTGAAAGGACTGGAACAATTTCGCCTGCTGTTCGGCGTTTATGCCAATGCCCGTGTCCTTTACGGCAATTTGCAGGGTACAAAGGCCGTTCTTTTCATTTTCCAAACGCGCGTCAAGGCTGATGGAACCTTTCTCCGGCGTGAATTTAACCGCGTTCCCCAGCAAGTTAGCGATAACCTGCGCGAGCCGCTGATCGTCTCCTATTAGGGCTTTAGGAATATCCCTGCCGATATTTACCGTAAGCTTCTGCTGTTTTTCATCTACGCGAAAGCTGATAACATTTTCCACGCGCCGGAGCATTTTCTCGAAATTAAATTCAATAAAAGACAATTCCAGCTTGTTCGCCTCGATTTTTGACATATCAAGAACGTCGTTTATTATGCCTAAAAGATGCGTTGACGCGTCTTGAATCCTGTTAAGCGCGTGGTTTTTTTTGGCGACATCGTTTGAGTTCTTGCCGATCTCCGTCATGCCAATTATCGCGTTCAAGGGCGTTCGCATCTCGTGGCTTATGTTGGAAAGGAATTCTCCTTTCGCCCTGCTTGCTACTGTTGCCCTGCTAAGAGCGTCTTTGAGCCTTGTATTGTAAATATCGCGCATGATGACGCCGGCGATGGTACTCGCCGTCAGGGCAACAAATCTCTTTTCATTATCCGTCCACTGGCGGGGCGTAAAGCACTGCTCCACGCTTAGAATTCCCCATAAACGGCCTTCGACATAAAGCGGCACACAGATAAACGCCTTGACATCTACATCCAACAGCGCGTGAAAAATTTCCGGGTCGGCGGCAATATCCTCGCAGGAAACCACCGACATCGAATTACTGTCTAGCAGTCTTTCGGGGAAACTGGACTGAATAAAACTCAACAAATCGAATCCGGCCATGCGCGGCGGGGCGCCATCGGATGACCAATAATATGCCAGGCAAGTATCGTTACTCTCGTAATCAATACCGAAGATATGAACCCTGTGTACGCCATGGTAACGTCCCAATTTGGCAATAGCTTCACTTACATGCTTTCCTGATTCGCCGGATGAAATAAAACCTTTTGAAATTTCGGAAATTAATTCCTGTTGTTCCAGCCTTATTTTTAACAGTTCGCTCTGTTCGCGTATGCTTTCCATCATTTTTTTTGTGTTGCGCAGGTCGTATTGGTAGCCCATCGCTACATATTTTCCGTTATACTTTGTACGTGTCAGGGTAATTTCGTATGGTATGGGCTTTCCATCAAGCGTACAATGTATCCACTCAAACACCTGCCTTTTGCCGGCCAGCGTCCGCTTAATCAGGTCAACTGCTTTATCTACGGATTTTTCCCCATTGATCTGGTATTCAGGCGAGAATTCGTAGAAATGCTCAAGATAGTATTTCTTCGTAGTGCCCAATTCATTAACAACAAAATCGTTGCAGTCAATAACATGGACGTTTTCGTCAAAAATGGTAAAACCCAGGGGTGAAGCGTCAAGCACGGCCCGGGTAAATTGGTTAGCGTCGGCTATTTTACGTTCCATTTCGGCGCTTATGACGATGTTCGCGCATAAGAACGCCGCCGAACGCATCATTTCAACGCTGTCATCCTCAAAAAAGCGTTCGTTATGCCGGTCTTCAAGAAGGGCAAAGCCCCAAAAAATATTGTTGATAAAAATCGGCGTAACAAACGCCGACACTGAGCCAAACGATTTCAACAATTCCGCTTCGGGCAGAAGCCTTACCGGACTGTTAATCGTTCCGCCTGTGGCTAAAAGTATCTCCCATCGCGGCGCAAACTCGGCATAGGTAACATTCTCAAGACCTTTTATAGGCACTGTAGTACCGCCGGCCAGCCTGTCCCACCGGTATATCTGGGATACATGCACGGCGTCAAACATGACTGTGTTACGAAAAATGGAAAATCTGTCCAAATTGAACACGTCGGCGATTTCCTTAACGCCTGCCGTCATGGTGTCTTCAAAAGTTTCCTCGCTTTTCGAGAGAAAACTGATGGCCGCCCTGTTCAACGCGGCCGCCATTTTTTCGCGGCGTTTGAGCGCTTCGAATGCCCGCTCGGCAGTGTGGCTCATTCCGGTTCTAATGATGCCGTTTGTGAATATGCGCGCCGCCGAATACAGTAAATCGGCGCATTCTTCGTCAAAATAACGGTCGTTGGTATGATCCTGAAAGGCAACACAGCCCCATAATTCACCGTGAGTAAAAATGGGTATCAGCAGTATTGATTTAATGCCATACGCGTTCATAAACGCAGTCACGTCTTCGGTATATTCGCTTTTCCGAAACCGCAGCTGGTTGCCTCCTGATAAAACGGCAATCCAATGCTTTAAAAACGGGAGATCGGGTAAAACCCGCAGTTCCTCGGCCAGATACATCAAACCGCTTTCCGATTTGTCCCAGCGGTATATTTGCCCGAAACGCTTGGCGCCATCCTTTTCTGTCACAGCGTAAAAAACTACGCGATCCAGGCCAACCGCCTCCGCGAAAGGCCGTATACCGTTGGTCATTGTTTCGTCAAATGTATCTTCGGCGCGGATTGAAAAGATCTCGATTGATTTGTTCAAAGCGTCAACAATGTCGGCGCGGCGTTTAGACAAGCTGGGAGCCTTAGTCTGGTTTTTGCGCCTGGAAAAAAAAGAAAAGAAACCCTGTTTGCTATTCATAGTCGGCTAATGCGAATTATATCATAGTTTTGCCGGACGCGCTATAGGATTGTAGATTATGGAGAGAAAATATGATAAATTAAATCATCGTTTTTCCGCTCCGGAGTCCAAGTGATGCCCAAAGCAACGCATAGAAAAAAAACGTTTTTTTTCGCGCTGTTCATAATTTTCCCCACACTTTTTCTTTGGTCCAGGGACGTAACAATCACTGTTACGGACTATGACATTGATCTGCCCCTTGAAGGCGCCACGGTTCGTTCATGGGACGGAAGTGATTATATATGTAATGAAAAAGGCCAGGCGCGCATCTCGGTTCCTGACGACAGGCAGGTGTCCATCCAGATCAGCTACCCCGGTTACGAAGTTGGCCGTCTGGTCATTCCTTTAAGGGGAGACGCTTTTTCCCTGGGCTTGCGCCTTGGGGGCGCGGTTCAAAGCAGAGAGCTGGTCATAGAAGCCCAGCGCCCCGGCGTAAGCGAAACCAAAAGCGGGCGGAGCGTCGCGATATCCGGGGAAACGATGGAGCGCAGTTCCCAAATCGGCGTTATCGAAGACGTTATGACATCCATTAAGCTCCTGCCGGGCGTAGGCTACTCGGGAATGTTTAACGCCCTGCCTTCCATAAGAGGCGGAGACCCAGGAGATCTGATGGCGGCCCTTGACGGCTTTTACATCGAGAACCCCTACCACTGGGGCGGTGGCTTTTCAATTTTTGATCCTCACATGGTATCAAGCGCCCAGCTTTCGCATGGCATTTTCTCCTCTCGCTACGGGCATACGATTTCAGGACTCCTTGAGGTAAGCTCAAGAAGAGCGGCGAGCGATTACGCGGAGCTGGAATTGGGAATTTCCACCAGCGCCGTAAACCTGAACGCCGCGATTCCCATAGGTCTAAGAACCGAAGGCAGCCGCGGGGGACTTATGCTTATGGGAAAAGTAACCTACTGGGATCCCTTCGTTTGGACGCTAAAACAGTTAAGCAAGGTTTGGGACAACGAAACCATCCAGATGATAAATGCCGTAACCACAGCCCCCTATATACGGAGCAGCGCGGCGTCGTTCTTCTACCGCTTTAATTCCGATCTGGAGATGAGCCTTAACGCCTTTATCGGCACGGATGGCGTAGGGGCGGATTACCTGAATGAAAGCCCAAACGCGTTTTCTACTACCGCTCTGGTCGAATCGCGCTCGCACATGGTTTTTGACTGGGACAATTTGCAGATGTTTTTAACTTCGGGCCTAAGCTACAATCCACGGCCTTCCATGCTTTTTAAAGCGAGACTTGGGGCCGGTTACGAACAGGCAAAAATAAACGCTCTGATAAATTATGACTACCTAAGGGTCTATGAATATAAAAACGAGGTTAGGTCTTTAAGCTACGAGCTGGGCGGTGAATATCTGGACAATTATTTCGATGTAAATCAATCATCTTCAAATGTCCAGGGCCGCCTGGATTTTGACTGGAGCCCTGGCAACGGCTTTCTTTTTGCTTTGGGGATCCAGGAGCTTTTCAGCCAAAGGGTTTCTGAAATGACGGGCAAATTTTTTGTTGAACAGAGAATTTCAGGCCCCTACCCCCCTCCGCCCCTTCCCGCGATAATACCAGCCGGAGAGGAACGGTTCATTCATTATCCCCTTTACGGGAATATGCCGGAAACCAGGAACCAGCGCTTTAACAGCTCCGCTTATGTCCTTTCGGAATACACAAGCCCCGCAAAAAGGTTTGCCGCGGAGCTGGGCCTTAGGGCGGATCATCTTTATTTTCAGGGAAAAGATTTCAGCATTCAAACCATGCCGGTTCTTAACCCACGCCTCAATCTGGATTTTAATGTTTTAAGGGGCGGGGAATTCGCGGAGTCTTTGGACATTACATTCGGAACAGGGCTTTTTTCTTCGATGAATAACGCCATAGCCTCAATCAGCGTCGACAACAGCATAGGCGATTTTGAGCTAAAGCCAAACCGCTCCTGGACTTCGGTAATCGGCGTGAAAGCGGATATTACAGGGGGCTGGAGTTTTAATCTGGAAGGGTATTTCAAGTACGTTTTCGACAGGGCATACCAGTACACTATCCAGGAACCGGTAAGCGGACTTTCTTCCAGAGTCTTTCGTTTTAACGCCAGTGGAATTATCTGGGGCTTTGATTTAATGCTGCAGAAATTCGAAAGCCGGTATTGGGACGGCTGGCTCTCTTACACATTTACCAACGCGCGCTACTACCTGCCTGAGTATCCGGTGAGCAGCAAACCAGGGGAGATTATTGAATACGGCTGGTATTATCCCAACTTTCATCGTTTTCACAACATTAATCTGGTGCTGAATTTTAAGCCGGTTAAAAATTTCAACATCTACACGCGGCTTGGTTTGGCGTCGGGCAGGCCAAAAGCCGTAACCGGAGAAATAACCGCTTACGATGTTGAGCTGTGGGATGAAAACGGGCCGGTACTGGTTCCCGATGAAAATAACCCCGGAAAGTTCAAAACCCAGGTAATAAAAAAATATAAACGGCGGATTTGGTACGATGACAATTCCAGAACTACCTGGTCAGTTCCACTGGATATGAAACTGTCCTATAATTTTTCCAATCCGCGGAACAAAGTACAGACCGAAATTTACATTGCGGCGGAAAACCTCTTTTCGTTGATCTACAAAGCCCAGGGCAACACAAGCTTTAACGGATATACCGGCCAGGAAGATACCGGTAGCGACAGCGCCAGCTACGAGATGCCTGTCCCAATGGTTTCGATTGGGTTCAAGTGGAGCTATTAACGATGAAGATGAAAATAACCTCACACAAAGTACACCAAGGCACGAAGAACGATAGGTTTACTAATCAACTATGGTCCTTTGTGCCTTTGTACCTCTGTGCCTTTGTGAGATGTTTTTTCTTCTCTTCCTTCTTTTTGTTAGCCGGCTGTACTAGCCTGCTTCAAAAAGGCGGAGAAGTTTTGGAAGGAAGCGCTTTTACGGAAAAGACAACGGCGCTCTATAGCTCAAACGGGAAAGAAAATGAAGTAATACTTAAAGAAATGCTGAACAAAGACGACGAAAGTTTTATTGAAATCACAAGCAGTCAATGGCCGGGACTTGCCCTGCGGGGAAGCGTTCCCGGCACTGACGGCGGTTTTCACCTGACGGAAGCCCGTTTTTTATCGACTCATGTTTTTGGCTGGAACGAGTTTAGCTACGAGCTTTTGGGAAGCGGAAATTTTTCATCAGGGCGGGAAGCAGCCGCCATTCTAACAATTGATGAAGCACCTGAACGGGTACAGATATCCTCGGGGAAAATAAGGCTTAAGAGCCGCCGGCTTACAGGGAACGCCGCGCTTGTTCCACTGCGTAACCGAAGGGAAAGAATACTTGCCCTTACCGAATGGATGGCTAAACAGCAGAAAAATACCGGCGATTCAATTAGCTTTGACAATCAGGATGAATTTGAGGAATACTGGAAGCGCCTGCTTTTTCCTGAGCTGGTTTCCGCAAAAGAGCAGCCACAGGAATATTCTTCCATAAAAAGCGATGAAAACGCCGAATGGAACAGGGCGGACGGCGTTAAATGGAATCTGGCCTATACAAAAAGCCTTTTTCCCGAGGCGCTTTGGGAATTCCGCGATTCAGGCGCTTTGCTGAGGGACTGGGAAGAAGCGCTGCCCTGGATTTTTATGGAGTATTCATGGGACACAATTATCGGTTCCTTTAATAATATAACCTTAAAAAAAATAAAATAAACGGAGGATAATTTTCCATGGGAAGTTCAAGCGCGAGTTTCTCGCTTTTACAGCTTTTTTCTATGGGCGGCATTTTTATGTGGCCCCTTTTGGTTTTTTCCATTGCCACTATCGCGATTACACTGGAACGCGCTATTTTTCTTTTGTACCATAATTTAAAACTGAGCGATTTAAAGAAAAAAGTTGAAGACGCGATTCATGACGGAAACATTGCCGAAACAAAAGAATATTTATCGAAGCAAACCTCTCGCAGGATGGGCGCAAGGATACTTTTAGCCTTGGTGAACTACTCCGCGCGTTCCGAGCACCTCCTTGAAAAAGCCGTGGAAGCCGAGGCGATGAGCTGTATTGGTTCGCTGGAGAACGGCTTTAACTTTCTTACCGCGCTTGGCTCCCTTTCGCCCCTTACCGGCTTTTTGGGAACTGTTTCTGGAATGATTGGGGCATTCAGATCCATTGCCGAGGCTGTTGACGTAAACGCGCAGATCGTTGCCAACGGCATTTACGAAGCTTTGATAACCACCGTCTTCGGTCTCATCATCGCCATTATCGCCATGTCGGCGCATTCCCTTTTTGCCAACACTGTAGACAAATTTGCCTCAGACGTGGAAATCGTCTGCTCGGAACTGATCATAAAAATCGGCGAATCACGCGAGACAGGGAAAAATAAAGGTTAATAGAATTGAAGATTAAACGCCGAAACAGAATCGCCGCGAGTGAATCCAGCGCGGCAAGCGACGTTGCCTTTCTCCTTATCATTTACTTTTTGGTGATAGCCGGCTTCAACATCAATCAGGGCTTTCTTATGAATCTTCCGGCGAAGGACTCTACCCGCCTGATCCTGAGGGATGATCTTATGCGTTTTGAAATGGACAGCTCAGGCGCTGTTTTTTACAACGGCGAAAAATTAGGGCTGCCCCAAACGGAGCTGGAAATCGGCAGGGCAATCGCGGACCATCCGAATCTGGCGGTTGTTCTTTCAATTGACGGCAAGGCCCCGTGGCAGGAGGTTGTTTACTTTGTGGAACTGGCCCAGAAGCTAAAGGTGGATTCATTCTCTTTCAACATGAGGCAGGGGCAATGAAGCTAAACCGCAAGCGCGATAATTTTTCAATTCCGCTGGCTTCCATGTCAGACGTGGCCTTTCTTCTTCTAATTTTTATCATGCTCGTATCTCTTATTAATTACAGGAAAGAAGTCAAAATCCGGTATCCCGAAGGGGAGACTGCCAAAAAAGTAAGCGCGGAAAAAAACCTTGAAATATGGGTGGACTATTCCGGCGGCCTATACCTGAACGGCGACCTAAGCAGTCTGCCCCTTGTTGAGCAAGGCATTATTGAAGCGTACCAGGCGGCTCCCGACACCAGGGTTCACATTATTGCCGACAGAGACACTCCTTTTGAAAATGTCCATAAGGTGCTGGACATCCTGCAGCTCCTTCAATACCGGGTTGTAAGTTTCGTGGTGAAAAATGAGTAGCGCCGAAACTTTTCATCTCGGCAGGGTTAGATTCCTCACTTTCGCCGCGGTGGCGATTTTACATGTACTGCTCATTTTGCTGGTCGCGTTTAACATTGAAACTATCATTGCCGTGCCGGAACCTGTCGCGGGGGTGATGAAACTTGTGGATGTTGTGGAAAGAATTCCCCCTCCCCCGGAAAGACCGGCTGAGCCAATAACCAACACTATAGAAACAATTGCCGAAACAATGATCGAAACCGACGAGGCTCCTCCGCCTCCGGTGATATATAGCGAAGAGGCCCCCTCTCCTTCGCCTGTTGAAGAAATTGTTTACCTCCAGCAGTACATGGTTACAGCCCTTGCGGTTCTGCCGGAAAACGAAATGCGCCGCGCCGTAGTTTATCCGTTCATTGCCTTGAGGTCGGGCATTGAGGGAACCGCGTATCTTGATCTTTTTATTGACCAGTACGGGAATATCCGTGAAATAACTATATTGGCGGAAAATCCTCCGGGCCGGGGTTTCGGCGAAGCGGCTGTAAACGGTTTAAAGGGACTGAAGGCAAAGCCCGCTGAAGTCAACGGTACCCCTGTCGCGGCGCGGCTAAGGTACAATTACGTTTTCAAAATTAAACAGTGAGTTAATAATTTCTCTTTCCAGTTCAACATCGCTCGCGTATGTTCTTTTCCCGCCGCTATAGTTAACAACCTTGCCAAAAACAATTCCCTCGCCCGGCCTCCCCAAAACGATGACGCGCCCGCCCAGATAAACCGCTTCCCTTGGATCGTGCGTTACCATGACAAGAAAGCGCTTTTCTTTTTCCAAAAGCGAGAGGGTCAGATCCATCAGGCTTTTTCTAAGGGGGATATCCAGGGACTGAAAGGGCTCGTCCATCAAAAGCACAGGGGCGTTCCAGGCAAAAGCCCTGGCCATTGATATGCGCTGGGCCTGGCCGCCAGAAAGCTCAAGCGGAAAAACTTTTTCCTTTTCCTCAAGCGAAACCAGCGAAAGAAAATCACGCGCCCTTGCTTTGGCTTTTTCTTTTCCTAAAGCTTTTTCAAGCGGGATGCTTATGTTTTCGAGAACTGAAAGCCAGGGAAGAAGCCTTGGCTCCTGGAACATGAAGGCGGACAAAGGCGTGCTTTTTTCTGTTTCCCCTTCATCCAAAAATTTTATTTCTCCACTTAGCGGTTTCAATAGCCCACCCAAAAGTTTTAAGAGGGTGGTCTTTCCGGAACCGGAAGGCCCAAGTATAACAAGCGGGCCGTCAGATTCGTCAAATACCGCGTTAAGCATCTTAAAAATTAATTTCTCGGAGTAACCAAAAGAAAGATTTTCAATATTAATCTTCATTTTCTTTTACCCCGGCATTTTATTACAAGAGAAAGGATGCCTTGAGTGAAAGCAGCTGCGATTACAGTCGCGGCTGTCCACGCAAAAAGTTGAGGTGTCTCCAACTGAGTTTTTGACTGCTGCATCCCCGTACCAAGGCTGCGAAGGGGCTGAACCATAACTTCCGCGGCTACAACCACTTTCCAGCAAAGGGACAAGGAACTCCTTAAGCCAGCAAGAATAAAAGGAACAAGCGATGGGATGTATAGATACTTCAGGGTTTCAGCGCGGCTCATTTTAAAGGCGGTAAAAAGTTCCTTTAACTTGTCATCAGTACTGCCAACGCCTTCGATGGTATTGGCGGCCATCACGGGAAAAACCATTAGAAACGCCGTAAACACCGGTGTCCTGCCTGAGCCAAGAAAAAGAAAAGCTATCAAAATCACCGACATCACAGGCGTTGCGGAGATTACAGAAAAAAGCGGTTTAAGAAACGCGCGGGCGCGGCTGTCCAGTCCAGCGGAAATCCCCGCCGCTGTTCCAAGCGGAACGGCAATGGCAATTCCCGCCAACACCCTCAATAAACTGCCGCCCAGCGATTCAATAAAGCGGGGGGTCTGTACCAGGCGGACTAAGCTTAGAAACACAGGCAAAGGCCCAGGCAGTATAAGCAGGGAACCGAAAATCCTTGCGCCTAACTCCCAGAGCGCGAGCAGAAACACTATCCCGGCGGTAGTCCAGAAAAGTTGTTTTTTAAAAAGACTATCTATAATAAAACCTCTCACCCGGAAGCGCCCCGCCTATTGACGCGGGGGCGTACTCCAAAAACAAACCAAACAGCGCTGACAGTACCGCTCTCCCTTCGACTGCCGGAATAAACACATAGTTGCTTTTTGGAACCGCGGCGGCAACTACAGAGGCGCTTAAACCCAGCTCATGCTTTTCCACCAGCCTGCCTGCCTCGGCAGGATGCGCCCTAACCCATTCGATGGAAGTCTTTACCGCGTTTTGTATTTCGTTTACCGCGCCTGGATTTTCCGAAGCGAAAGTCCCGTCAACAACCAACAGGGTCATGGGGAAATTTTCTTTGCCGCCCGTCCTGCTCCACTCCTGCTGAATGTCCGCGACAGAAACAAGATCCGGCTTTCCCGTTAAGGCCATGGTGGCAAACGGTTCAGGAAGCAGGGCGACGGAAACCCTGCCGGCGATAAGCGACTGGGCAATTTCAGCGGGAACCATGGAAAAGCCGAGAGAGACATCGCGCTCAGGCGTCAAGCCGCTAAACTCAAGTATCTTTCGAAAAACAAACTCAGGCGTTGCCCCCTGGCCCGCGACTTCAACAGTTTTCCCCTTGAGATCGGCAAGGCTCCTCACGCTTGTATCAGAACTGAGAAGACTCAACATTCCATTGCCGATGATCGCGACAGCCCGGAGGTCTTTTCCCGACGCGGCAATCTTGGCCGCCATATTGGGCGGGAGTATTCCTACCTTGGCTTCCCCCGAAATAAAGCGGGCGGCCATTAGATCGGCCTGGGCAAGTGCTGAAACCTTTACATCGAAACCCGGAATTCGCGGGGGCTCCTCAAAGAGGCGTACCATCCCCACTCCCGGCGATCCTTTGATGCTGTAAATCGTCAGCGGCTTTAGGCCGCTTTCACCGACCCCGCGGGCATATGCCCTGTGAGCATTTTGAAAAGCGGAAAGAAAAAGAACCAATACAACAAACGCGAGAGTTTTTTTAATTTGCAAGAGTCTTGTGTGTCTCCTTAAGCTGGTCTCTGACATGAATGCCCTGCGGACATTTTGTCTCGCAGGTTCCGCATTCGGTGCAGGCCGAAGCGTTCTTATATTGCTTCCAGGGAACCTTGCCGATTTCGGTGTACGCGTTTCTGGCGAACTCCGTTATCTGATAAACCTTGTGATAGTTCATTAAGGTAAAAATTTCGGGGATGTTGATTCCCTCAGGACAGGGCATGCAGTATTTACAGCCTGTGCAGTAAAGTCCGGCGAGGCGCTCGTTTTCCTTCATCATGGTGTCTATATGCGCGAGTTCGGTGGCGTTTAGCGGCGCGGAATTGTCAGCTACCCTGGCGTTTTCCTCAAGATGCGCGATTGAGGAAACGCCGGTAAGCGCGACATTAACCTTATCGTTGGACAGTACAAAGCGCAGGGCCAGCTCAGCGGAACTTGTGAACTTGCCGGAAAGCAAATCCAGGATAACCTTTGTGGGCGTCCCAAGGCGTCCGCCGCCAACCGGCCCCATTATGACCGTGCCAAGTCCCATTTCATGCGCCAGGGCAATAGCTTTTTCCTTATTGCGATCCATCAGGTTGTACTGGCAAAGGACGGATTCCATAACCCCTTCATTCATTTTAAGGATCTCAATTAAGTGATCGCCCTCTTCGGCTCCGGCGCCGCTGTCATGAAAAGATAAAGAAATGTGCTTGATAACTCCCTGCGCCTTCAGCTTCTTCGCGCGTTCAAGGGGGCCGTCCTTTGCCCTGACCTTTGTTGTGAAATCGTTTAGGGAAATACCCCAAAAATGGTAGAAGTCAATGTATGAGGTATTCAGGTTTTTGAGGGAATTCTCCAGCCGCTTTTCGTAATCGTCTCCGGAATCGTTTTCAATTGGATTCTTGGTGGAAAGATAAATCTTCTCGCGCTTTCCGTCTTTGAGAGCTTTTCCTACGATTACCTCACTCAGCTTGTCGCAGTAATATGGCGCCGTGTCAAAGTAACTGATTCCCAATTCAATTGCCCTATGGATAAGGGCTATGCTCTTTTCCTCATCGTAAACATTCTTGCCGTCTTTTATGGAATAAGGCAGGCGCATACACCCCAAGCCGAGACGTGAGACCTTGATGCCTGTTTTCCCGAAATCCACATACTGCATAACTCCCCCCTCAAAGGCGCGCGCTATTTTGCTTTTTTAGTCGGCGTCTTTTTGTTCGACGCTTTCTTTACCACCGCCTTCTTGGCTAACTGTTTCTTGGTCGGTAAATTTCTAAGCGCCGGATTCTTAGAGGCGGGGTTTTTCACTGCTTTCTTCACCGCCGTTTTTTTAGCAACCGTTTTTTTGGCAACCGCCTTCTTAACTGCCGTTTTTTTCGCCTTCGCTTTTTTGTCCGAAGCTTTTTTTACTGCCGCTTTCCTGGTTACTGCCTTCTTGGCAGCGGGCTTTTTCGCCGTTGCCTTTTTAGCCGCCAGACCGGAGGTCTGCGACTTCTTTGCTGCCGAACCGGAGGTTCGCGGTTTCTTGACAGAAACTTTTTTAGCCGCCGGTTTTTTATCCGCTGCCTTTTTAGGCGCTGGCTTTTTCACCGCCGGCTTCTTCGCTGCCAGACCGGAGGTCTGCGGTTTCTTGGCCGCCGGTTTCTTGTCCGCTGGTTTCTTGTCCGCTGGCTTCTTCGCTACTGGCTTTTTAGCCGCCGGCTTCTTGTCCGCTACCTTTTTCACCGCCCCTTTGGACGCGGCAGTAGCAGCAGGCTTTTTTGCCGCGGCAGCAGGCGCTTTGGCCGGCGGGTTGTTCAACACAGCCTGAGCGGCGGCAAGGCGCGCCAAAGGAACGCGGAAGGGCGAGCACGATACGTATGTGAGTCCGGAACGGTAACAGAAGGCGATGGTTGATGGATCGCCCCCGTGTTCACCGCAAATACCAACCTGCAAGTTGGGTTTGACCGCCCTGCCCTGCTGAGTGGCATAAGAGAGAAGGTAGCCCACGCCATCTTCGTCAATGGATTTAAAGGGGTCAACATCCAGCACGACTTTTTTAAGGTAAGTCGGAAGGAAGGAAGCGACATCGTCGCGGCTGAAGGCAAAAGTCATCTGGGTAAGATCGTTGGTTCCAAAACTGAAGAAGTCGGCGTATTTCGCGATGTGGGCGGAACGTATGGCCGCGCGCGGCACTTCGATCATCGTACCGATCTTTACATCAATTTTTACTCCCTCCGCCTCAAAGACCCGTTTTAGAACAGCTTCGGTGTTGGGCCGCAGGAGTTTCAATTCCCTTGCTGTAACTACAATGGGAATCATTATTTCAGGCATCACCGGAATCTTTTGCTTTACGCATTCAGCCGCCGCGAGCGCGATGGCCTCTACCTGAATGTCGTAAATTTCAGGGTAAGTTACCGCGAGGCGGCAACCCCGGTGTCCCAGCATCGGGTTTTGTTCGCGGAGTTTGTCGATCTTGGTCTGGAGGGTATCTATAGGAACATTCAGGAAGTCGGCCAATTCCTTCGTCTCTTCCGGAGTATGCGGGACGAATTCATGAAGAGGCGGATCCAAAAGCCTGATGGTTACCGGCTTTCCTTCCATGGCTTTGAAGATGCCCAAAAAGTCCTTCTGTTGAAGAGGAAGAATTTTCTTTAAGGCCTCTTTGCGCTCTTCTACGGTATTGCAAACGATCATCGCCCGGAAATGTATGAGCTTTTCCTTGTCAAAGAACATATGCTCTGTGCGGCAAAGCCCTATTCCCTGAGCCCCGAATTGGAAAGCCCGTTTCGCGTCCACAGGCTGATCCGCGTTGGCCCATACCTGGAATCCCTTAAGGCTTCCGCGTTTTGATCCGGCGCAGATTTCATCGCACCATTTTAGGAAAGTTTGCATGTCTTTTGACATTTCATCCGGTTTTATCAGAGGAAGCTTCCCGCCAAAAACCTCGCCGGTAGAGCCATCAATAGTAATCCAGTCCCCTTCGTTAAAGGTTTTGGGCCCTATGGTCATGTTCTTGTCCTGAATAACCACTTCCTTGGCGCCGGCTACGCATGGGGTTCCCATTCCGCGGGCAACTACCGCCGCGTGGCTGGTCATTCCTCCTGTTGAGGTAAGAATTCCCTGAGAGGCCACCATACCGCCAATGTCTTCGGGACTGGTTTCATCTCTAACAAGGAGAACCTTCTCGCCCTTCTCATGCCAGGCTTCCGCGTCAGCGGCGCTGAAAACGATCCTTCCGCAGGCCGCCCCAGGAGAAGCGTTAAGTCCCGTTGTCAGAAATATTGCCGTCCTTTGCGAACTGCTGGCGGAAATCATGGGGTGAAGGAGCTGATCCAAAAGGGCTGGAGTTACCCTGAACACAGCCTCTTCCTTTGTTATTAATTTTTCGCCCACCATGTCCACCGCGCATTTTACAGCCGCGGCTCCCGAGCGCTTTCCGTTACGAGTCTGAAGCAGAAAGAGCTTCCCCTGCTGGACGGTAAATTCCATGTCCTGCATATCCCGGAAATGATTTTCCAGCTTGTTCTTAATGCTGACCAGCTGATCGTAAATGCCCTTGTTTTCCTTTGCCAGGGCAGCTATTTTTTCCGGAGTGCGGATTCCGGCGACCACGTCTTCTCCCTGGGCGTTCATTAAATACTCGCCGTAAAATTCTTTTTTTCCGGTTGAAGGATCGCGGCTAAAGCAAACCCCGGTTCCCGAATCGTCCCCGAAGTTGCCGAAAACCATAGCCTGGACATTTACAGCGGTACCCTTGATATTTTTAATACCGTTGAGGTCCCTGTATTTTATGGCCCTGTCATTCATCCACGATCCAAAGACCGCGTTAATCGAGCCCCAGAGCTGTTCAAGCGGCTTTTGCGGGAAATCCTTTTTGGCGGAATCTTTGACTATCTTCTTGTATTCTTCAACAAGCTTTTCCAAATCGGCGGCTTTAAGCTCCGTATCAAGCTTAAGCCCCTTCTCGTTTTTAATCGCGCTGATCGCTTCCTCAAAACGCTTCGAGTTGACGCCCATAACAACATCGCCGTACATCTGGATAAAACGACGGTAGGCATCCCACGCGAAACGGGGATTGCCTGTTTTTTTGGCCAAACCCCTCACGGACTTATCATTCATCCCAAGGTTCAGGATTGTATCCATCATGCCGGGCATGGAGACAGGAGCGCCGGAACGGACAGAAACCAGCAGGGGATCGTCGGGATCGCCTAACTTCTTGCCCATCAGCTTCTCAAGCCTTTCCAGCACCGTGGAAACTTCCTTTTCGACTCCAGCGGGGTATTTCTTCCCGTTCTCATAAAAAGCCGCGCACACATCTGTCGAAATGGTAAAACCTGGGGGAACTGGTATTCCGAGATTGGTCATCTCCGCCAGATTGGCGCCTTTTCCGCCGAGAGTGTTTTTCATTGCCGCTTTGCCTTCAGCTTTGCCGTTGCCGAAGAAATAAACATTTTTTACCGCCATTTAAATGGACCTCCCTTATTATCAATAAGACTTTTTAAAAGACTTTATAAAAGACTTTCTTATTATACACCATCTTATATTGTACAAGAGAAAAAAAAAAGAGGGTTAAAATGAGTCAAGGTAACAGCATTTACTCTATCATCTAAATACCAATAGTAGTAAACCATAAAAGGGGACAGTGCGTGTCTGCCAAAACAGATGGGGGAACCCGGACTACGAAGCCGTCTGACCACTGATTTTGGGCAGTGAACTAACTGCTAAAACAAACCAAGTGGTCAGACATTGATTCCACCTTATAGGCAAGCCTTTATTTGCTCGTCTTCTCCGCCAGAGAACCCCATAATATTTTGACAGCCTCGCACTGTCCCCTTTACAGCTTTATTACGATTATAACCATGTAACAAGGTAAACGCTGTTGCCCTATGACTGTGAATGTCGGTAGGAGGGGGCGCTGCGGCCTGGCGGAAACATTTGGAATTCTCCGGTCTAGGAAGACGAGGGAGAAAACGCTCGTCATTAAAGTGGAATAAAAGCCCAACACTTAAAGTGAAAAAATCACTTTTTAGCTTTAAGTGTATTCTTTAAGTGTTGGGCGGCTTCATAGCCGGATTCTACAAGCGTTTCCGCCAGGCCGCAGCGCCCCCTCCTACCGGTTTCTACTGTCAAAAAGTATGTGCTATTGCCCTGTCAACTGTATTGACTTTTTCCCGATTTTTGTATTTTCATTAATGATAAGCCTAGAGATTGGTTAGAGTATTAGGATGTTTACAAAGAAACGCCCTGACGGGACATACATCGGAAAACTGCATTTTTTTACCCAGCTTATGCCCTACCTGATGCCCACGCGAACCGAGTCGACGATCTTTTTTGAACAGGAACTTGACGTTACCAAAACGCTTGAATATCTAGGAAAAAGAAAGGCGTCTGCCGACAGTCCCAAGATCACCCTGTTTAATATCGTTCTATACGCCGCTATCAGGGTCATAGCGCAAAGGCCAAAGATGAACCGCTTTGTGTCGGGCCTCCGCTATTACCAGCGCAACCGCATTTCATTCAACTTTGTGGCGAAAAAGGAACTGAGCGACGAAGGCGAAGAGATCAATATTACCATGTCCTTTTCGCCGCTGTTGTCGCTTGAAGGGTTCTGCAAAAAAATAAACGACTACATCTCGTCGATTAAGAAGGGGGCCGGGACAAGCACGGAGAAAGTCAATGCCCTTGTCGCCCGCCTGCCGCGTTTTTGCATCAAGCTCGTTGTTTGGGGCATCAAGTTTCTTGACTACCACAACGCGCTCCCCAGGTCAGCCATTGACTCCCTGCCGTTTTACAGCACTGTCTTTTTCACCAACGTCGGCAGTGTGGGAATTGACGCGCCTTTCCACCACAACTTTGACATAGGCAACTGCGGCATTTTCTGCGCCGTAGGAAAGATTCGCAAGGAAAATTCAATCAATGCCGACGGCAAGGTGGAAACGCGGGACAAGGTGAAAATCACCTTTACCTATGACGACAGAATTACCGACGGCATTTACTGCGCCCGCGCGATTGACATGTTAAAAGACCTTGTTGAAAATCCTGAAAAACTCGAAGTCCCGCTGGAATTGACGCAGGAAGCTTTGTCCAAACTTGGCCTCGCGAAGACTGAGCTATAGAAGGAAAACCATGTATGAGAAACAGCCCTGGCTAAAACATTTTGGCGAAACTCCCGCCAACCTGAATTATCCCGATCTTTCCATGTACGCGAGCATTAAGGAAAAAAGCGAACAGTACCCCGATGTGGACAGCTTTATCTTTTTCGGGAGAAGAACGCGGAGGGCGGATCTTGACAAGCGGATTGTGTTCATGAGCCGTAAGTTCGCACAAATCGGCATTAAAAAAGGCGATGTCGTCATCGTCTGCCTGCCAAACATTCCTCAGGAGGTGGTGGCGTTTTACGCGCTTAACAGGCTTGGCGCGATCACCGCGCCCATACACCCGCTTTCGGCGGCTCCGGAAATTGAATCCTTCGCGAAGCTCGTTTCCGCGAAAGCGGCCATAACCCTTGACGGTTTTTATCCACGTTTCGCAGAAATAATTACAAGCGCGGGATTCAACAAAGTAATTGTATGCTCGCTAAAGACAGAGATGGGCCCTCTCACAAGAACTGTCTTTGCCCTCGGACAAGGCAGAAAGATCAAACCTGTTCCGTATTCAGACATTGTCCTTGACTGGGCAAAACTTGAGACCGGGGAAATAGCTCCTGAGCTGGAAAAGCCCGACCCCATCGGCGCGGACGAAATGGCCCTCATATTTTTTTCAGGCGGCAGTATGGCTTTGCCCAAGGCCGTAATGCTTTCCAGCAGAAACTTTAACGCGCTCGCGATGCAGGTGAACGCGGTGGCCGGCCCCGTCGTGCCGGGCGATAAAATGCTTTCGATTCTTCCTT
>Ga0268262_10001672_pt1 | contig 27049 bp, 21 predicted proteins | sample TergutNc150P3_FD_190354 | JGI IMG/M metagenome (GOLD analysis project Ga0268262, IMG submission 190354) | Nasutitermes corniger P3 segment gut microbial community from laboratory colony in Florida, USA - Nc150 P3 (SPAdes) (version 2) | ecosystem: Host-associated > Arthropoda: Insects >... | reverse complement strand
TGAAAATACCTTCGATAAGTTTTGAAGGTTTTGATAAAAGCCAAATTAAAAAATGCGCAGAGGCTGTTTTTGAATTGTTCAAAAATAGCAATTTTGACACGGTTCGTTTTTTAGGGGAAAAAACAGAACACCCCGCTATTTTTGCGGAGGTAAAGGGAAACCCAAATTTGCCCTCTGTTCTGCTTTACGCTCATTACGACGTTCAACCGCCGATGCGCGAAAACCTTTGGCTCTCCCCTCCTTTTGAACCGCAAATCAGAGATGGCAGGTTATATGGCAGAGGCACAGCAGACGACAAGGCTGGAATTGTGGTTCATTGGGCTGCTGCGTTGATGGCAAGAGAAATTTTGGGCAAAAACTGCCCCACCCTAAAATTCTTAATTGAAGGCGAAGAAGAATGTGGAAGCCCGAATTTAGGCAACTTGATAAAGGAGTGCAAAGATTTGAGAAGCTCCGTTGCCATTATTTGCGATTCCTCAAACTGGAGCGAAACAATTCCCGCTATTGAAACCTCGCTGAGAGGAATGGTGGCACTTGAGATAAATGTAAAATCAATGGAAAAACCCCTGCACAGCGGAATTTGGAGCGGACCTATCCCAGATGCCGCCCAAGGGCTTTCTCACATACTCGCCTCTCTAACAGACAAAAACGGAAATTTGAAAATTAAATTTCCAAAAATGCCACAAGTGCCCAAAGAAATTTTAGCAGCATCCAAACTATACGGCTACAAAGAATTGAAAAAGGAATGTGCATTGCAAAACTCCTTGAAGCTGCTCGTAAAAGAAAAAGACATTCTAAAATCGATATGGAGGCAGCCCAGCATAACCGTGACCGCAATGGAAGCAGGCAACAGAAAAAATGCCGGAAACGTTCTGCAAAACTGCGCTTGGGCAAGGGTTAGCATAAGAATTCCGCCCGGAATGAATGTGAAAAAAGTTTTGGACTCTGCCAAAAACCATATAAAAGCCTCTTGCCCCTGGGGTTTAAGCCTCTCAATTAAAACCGAAGGCGGAAGCGCAGAGCCTTGGGAAACAAAAACCGAACATCTGTTTTTCAAAAAAATGCTAACGGCTCTGGAAAAAGGCTATGGCAAAAAACCGCTTCTCAAAGGCTGCGGGGCATCAATACCTATGGTTCCTGCCATAAGCAAGGCTTTCAAGGGAATGCCTGTTCTGCTAACAGGGGTGAGCGACCCAAAAACTTATGCCCACGGAGAAAATGAAAGCGTATCGCTTGCTGTTTTGAAGAAGGCAATTTTGAGCGAGACTTTGTTTTTTGAGAGCATTGCAAAGGGCTGATTTAAACGATTAATTTGTCGTTTTTTTGTGAGAATTTAGTTAAATTATGCATTTTATTTAAAATTTCGGGGTTTTTCCCCAAAATAATATATATTTATATAAATGCAGTCTAAACGGGAGGTTTTTTATGAATAACGCAATTTTTAAACTCATTTTGTGTTGTTTTATGCTTTTTGCATTTGCACAAGGCGCGGTTAATTTTCCCTATCCGCAAGAAAGCAATTATAGCTACGGAATCAAAGTTACATCTAGCGGAGCATCTAATGCCCTAAAAACCAAATTTAATGCTTTTCTCAGCAAATTTTACGAAGAAGGCACCTGTAACAAAAAATTCCAAGGCTCTTGCGCTCGCATTAAGCACGATGATCTCAATAATACCGTTTCTGAAGGCATCGGATATGGCATGATAATGATGGTTTATTTCAGCGATGCCACCACAAGCTATCAAAACCATTTTGATAAACTGTGGGCATATTATCAAAACTATACAAATAACAATGGGTTGATGAATTGGAAAATTCAAGGTTTTACTAACGTAATTGGAGAAAATGCAGCAACCGATGCCGAGTTTGATGTTGCTCTTGCCCTTGCAATGGCTCATTATCAATTCGGTTCCACTACAAGTAAAAACTATCTTGATACAGCAAAAGCTCTAATTGGGAAAATCAGGCAATATGAAATTAGCACAAACAATTTGCACAAACCTGGAGATTCTTGGGAGAGCTCAAGAAATCCAAGTTATGTTAGTCCAGCAGCCTTTGAAATTTTCAAAGAAGTAGAAACTGCTCAAGCATCTAAATGGGAATCCGTTATTTCTGCAAACTATAATCTGCTTAAAAGCAACCAAAATTCAAGTTCTGGTTTATTCTCTGATTGGTGCAACGATGCTGGAGCCGCTAGTGGCTCTTATAGTTATGATGCTGCTCGCGTTCCATGGCGCATAGCTTGGGCTAATGCTTGGTATGGTCACGCAGATGCGAATACATTGCTCTCAAATCTTTTCTCAAAATTTTTAAACAGTAAAAGTGCCGCAAATATAAAAGGCCCAATACAACTGAACGGAAGCGTGGGAAGCGATCAAAATTCAACTTTCTTAGGTCCGCTTACAAATGCGCTAGCTTATAGTTCCTCAAACCAAACGAAAATGAATGATTACTGGAGTGTATTAATCGGCTTTTCCAACGAGGCTTATTTTAGCGCGGCTCTGCAACTTTTAACTGGTCTTTTGGCAACTGGCAATATGCCAAACTTAAAAGCCTTAGCGAGTGCGCCACCAAGTTCAAGCTCTGTGCCGAGCAGTTCAAGTTCAGCACCTTCTTCTAGCAGCTATAGTAGCAGTAGCAGCAGTAGCAGCAGCAGTAGCAGCAATAACGACACGCCCATTGCTTTGCCCCGTCCAGTGCATAGCAACGCCCTTAACCCGATGAACAACAGCGTAAATTTGCAAGTTATGAACAATGCCGCAATTCAAATTTTTGATTTGAAAGGCAATGCAATCCGTACCTTAAAATTTGAGCCAGGCAACTATATTGTGCAATTAGCAGATTTGCCACGAGGATTGTATATCATTAAGGCAACCAGCGCATCTTGGAAGCAAACTGTTAAGATAATGGTGAAATAAATCTGCATTTTAAAAAAAAATTGGGAAATTTTCCAAAAAATAATGTATATTTATATAAAAGCCATTTTTAATGGGAGGTTATCTATGAATAATGCAATTTATGCAACAATTTTGTATTGTTTTGTGTTTTTTTCGGTTGCTCAGGGTGCGGTTAAATATCCATATCCGCAAAATAAGAGCTACGGCAATGGAACAATAAACGCAACTGCCACCGCAGCCACCCTGAAAAGCAAATTCGAGACTTTTTTAAGCAATCATTATAAAACTGGTACTTGCAACAGCCCAAGCAATGGTGTTAGCAATGCTCAATGCGCCCGCATTGAGTTTCAAGATGCAGGCATGACTGTTAGCGAGGGCATTGGCTATGCTATGATAATGGCGGTTTATTTCAGCGATAACACAACTAGCTATCAAACCCAATTCGATAGATTATGGACATACTACAAAACATTTAGAAATAGCAATGGGGTGATGAGTTGGAAGATAAATGGTTTTACTGGTGTTGCTCAAGGGTCTAACGCAGAAGAAACAACTAAAAACACAAACTCCGCTTCCGATGCCGAATTTGATGTTGCGCTTGCGCTTGTAATGGCAAGATATCAATTTGATGATCCAAAATACCTAGACGATGCCGAAGGTTTAATTATAAAAATAAGAGCAAAAGAATTTAACGGCTCCCCTAGCTATTTGCATAAACCCGGCGATGCCTGGGACGACCATAAAAACCCAAGCTATGTTGCTCCGGCGGCTTTTCATATTTTCAAAGATATAGACGACTGTACCTTTTGGACTAATGCTATTGATAAAAATTACGCATTGCTCAAAGCCAATCAAAATTCCTCTACAGGACTACCCTCTGACTGGAGCGAACCAAACGGAACTCCAAAAGACGGGCTGAGTTCTAAAAACTACAGTTACGATGCAGCTCGCGCTCCGTGGCGCTGGGCTACAGCAAATGCTTGGTTTGGGCACGCAGATGCAAAAACATTGCTGAATAAACTCGCTTCTTGGGTCAATAATCAAAGCCCTGGCAGTGTTGGAGGACCAATTTCGTTAACCGGCTCCATGGGTGGTGCTAAGAATAGCACCTTTGTGGGTTCATTGATGACTGCCCTTACCGTAGATTCCAAATATCAAAGCAATCTTAATTCATATTATAGCACTGTAATAGGTTTTAACGAAAGTGCTTACTTCGAAAGGTCTTTGCAGCTTTTATTCGGTTTGCTAGCAAGCGGCAATATGCCAAACTTAGGACCAACCAGTGCCGCAGGTTGCACCGCTTCAGATAATTCTACGGGCGTTAAAATAGACCAATTAACCGCCGAAAAAGAAGATGATAAACGTTTTGCAAAAACCTGGGAAGAATGGTACGCATTTACAGACGCTTCAGAGTCAGGCAAAGATGGTATAGGCAAATCTTCAATGCAAAACAGTAAATCCACAATTTATGATTGGAACAAGGAACATGGGAAATGCGAAAATATGGATGCTTATAAGGTAATTTTAAAAGATGGAAATGATTGGGTTGCCAAAATAGACCAATATACCCTTGACCAAGGAGACTACAAATGGGAACCTTATGTGGCTTTGGGTTTAGATGCGCAAAATAACGGCAATGCTTATGACTTTTCAAATTGTACGGGCGGTTTCAGCTATAGCTTTAAAGGCGAAGCTCATAATTTCAAGGTACAAATGAGTACGATTACCGATTACGGCTACCATTTCAAAGAAATTGCCCCTGCTTCCAACAACGCATGGACAAATGTAACCGTAAAGCGTACCCAGCTTCAACAAGAATCCTGGCCCGTTCAGGTTGATTTCGACTTTAGTAAGGTAAATGCCTTTGTTTGGGAACTCAAAGGCGGTAAAAGCTCAGCCTCAGGGCTTTCTGCAAAAACAGGCTCACTTGCAATAAAAGATTTCAAATGTATTGGCACCATGAAATTTCCTCAAGATAAGCCCGCTCCTAAATGTGGCGGTAATAGTGGATCTAGCAGTTCAAGTTCTGTAAATAGAAGCAGCAGTTCCCAAACGAATAGCTCAAGCTCGGTAACAAATAGCAGTTCAAGCTCGGCAAGAAGCAGCAGTTCAAACACAAGCTCAAGTTCAGCAAGGTCTTCTTCCAGCAGCAATGACAACACGCCTATTGTTTTGCCCCGTCCTGTGCATAGCAACTCCCTTAGCCCAATGAACAACGGCGTAAATTTGCAAGTTATGAACAATGCCGCAATTCAAATTTTTGATTTGAAAGGCAATGCCATTCGCACATTGAGATTTGAGCCAGGCAACTATGTTGTGCAGTTAGCAGACCTGCCGCGAGGCTTGTATGTTGTTAAAGCAACCAGCGCATCTTGGAAGCAAACTGTCAAGATGATGGTAAAATAAAAGTAGAGGCTGCAACGGGATAATTCTTGTTTTGCAGCTTTGAATTCAGCATTTCGCCCAAAAGCCCAAGGGATATGAACTGAATGCCAGAGACAAAAGCAAAGCCAGCCAAAACAAGCAAAGGGCGAACTCTAAGCGCGCCCGTGGATATCCACTCAAAACCGAAATAGCCAAAAACACCCGTGCCTGCAAGGCAAAGGAGCAAACCAACCATTCCAAAAAAATGCAAGGGCTTAACCACAAATTTGCGCAAAAACATCAAAGTCAGCAAATCCAAAAAACCAGACACAAGCCTGGAAACTCCGTATTTGGAAATTCCGTGCCGCCTTGCTCTATGCTCAACTGTTTTTTCCGCGATTTTAAATCCGTTCCAAGAAGCCATAAGGGGAATAAAACGGTGAAAATCCCCATACAATTGAACGCTCTTTGCAACCTCGGCTTTATATACCTTTAATCCGCAATTAAAATCGTGCAAGCGTTGCCTGCAAACAATGGAAACTGCCAAATTGAAAAACTTACTCGGAATTGTTTTGTGCCAGGGATCGTGCCTTTTCTTTTTCCAGCCGCTAACCAAATCTGAGTTTTCCAGCATTTTAAGCATTTCTGGTATTTCTGCTGGATTATCCTGCAAATCTCCATCCATAGTGGCAATATATTTGCCGCTTGCAAGCTGAAAGCCCAGCGAAAGAGCTGAGGCTTTTCCGCAGTTGTATTGAAAACGAACAGCCTTTAAAAAGCCATATTCCTTTGACAAATTTTGCAAAACTTCCCAGGAATTATCCCTTGAGCCATCGTCTATTACAATAACCTCAATGCTTTGCACGGCAGGCAAAACAGCCGCCTTAATTTCTGCAAGCAACTCTGGCAGGCTTTCCGCTTCGTCTTTCACCGGAATAACAATGCTTAAATCCATAACGCTTTTATTCTCTATTTTTCAGCATACTCAATTGCCGCTGCAAATGCTTGCCGCCAGAACCTATTGAAGCCACCTTCAAGCCATTTTCCAAATACTCCACAGCTTTAGCAGTATCGCCAGATGTAAGCAACACCTCAGAAGCAACTGCATAATTGCGCCATTCGCTTGGGAATTGCTTTATGCCCATATCCAAATAATGAAGGCTCTTTTCACCTCTCTGCGACATTGCAAGGCGAATATATATTGAATTATAGTTGAACAACAACTGCTCTGTTTCGTTGTTTATAAAAGCAGTTCCATCGCCAAGACCTCTATACTTAAATACGCTATCAACAAGATACGCCGTTCTCTCTATATCTATGCTGTCTTTGCTCGGAGTTAGCTGCCCTTTCACCAAATCCCAAACCATGCCTTTTTGAACCATATATTTATCCAAGCCAACAGCGTTGGAAAGCCCAACTGTTGTTGAAACGTGTATGGGTTTGTCTGGATTGTTCATAGTTAAATCAACTACCAATTTATATTGAGTTTGCATAACGCCGTGCTTGCGCGGCTCGCCCCATTCTTTCAAGGCTGTGTATGTTTGAAGCCAGAGTTTGCGCCTGAAAAGTTCTTCTGCAATTTTGTTCCCGCCTCCAGAATCCAATTTTGCCTCTAAAAGTTCTATTTGCCTTGTTAGAGTTGGTATTGCCTGCTCTGCTTTTTTAACCCAATATTCTATTCTCTGCGAAGATTGCTCGTAGTTCTTTTCCGAAAGCACCATCTCTCTATCTATGCCTATTCTGTCGTAGCTCAATTTTAGAATTGGTTCGTTGTCCAGCATTTGCTTTATATACCAGTCGGTGTTGCCAAGGCTTAAATTAACCACCCTCACATCTCTCCTTATGCCAGCAACCTCTTGGGCAAACCATAGCGGGAATGTGTCGTTGTCGCCATTTGTGAAAAGTATTGCATTTGGCTCGCAACTCATTAGTAGGTTATAGGCATAGTCCCAGGGCACCCAAAGGTTTCCTCTGTTATGCTCCTTGTAGTTGGCAAAAAGAGGAATTGCTCCGCAAAGCAGGGCTATGGCTATGCTGCTAGGCTTCAATAAATTCTGCTTTTTTTGCTGAATGCCAAGCAGCAAAAATCCTATTCCAAGCCCGTAAATCAAAGACATAAACACAAAAGCCGGAGTGTAAAAATAATCCCTGTTCCTAACCTCTAAATGCACAGGGTCTGGAAGCGATGGCTTTTGCACGCCCGCGCTTTGAAACATCGCCTGTATTTTTTCCCAATTCTGCCAAGCCGAGCTTTGCCTTGCGGTGCTGTTCTGCTCGCCTTTGGCATAATCGCTGTTCATTTTGCGCCAAGCGTTTAAAAGCTCATTTGGATTTGGAATATTGCTTATTTTTGCCGCCATTCCTCGGTTGGAAAGTTCGTCCACGTAATACTGCATTTCTCTTACCCACTGATCGTGATCGCGGCGTTCGGGTTTGGTGCCGTCTGCAAAATTCAAGTACCACAAAAGACCAAAGGAGCAAAATCCATAAAGCAAAGCCAAATATATGCCAATATTTTTATTTGCCCTGAAAGCTATAACCACAACCCACAGCAGCAAGCCGTTAATTATCAAAAATATAAAAGCCTGAAAGGCTTTATTTTCGCCTATGCTCATCATTAATGTGGGAAATTCAACGGAACCGCGAACAACTGGGATATTTACCTCTGGGTCTATTGAATAAATTCCGCCACGGTAATAGTTCACTTCGCCGGGCTTAAAGGGCGTGTATTGCGCTATTTGATAGCCTCCATAACCCATATGCGGAAACACCATAAACTGATTCTCAGGTTGGGAACGCCTATAAAAAGACCTGGAAATCATACTTTCGGAGCCATATTGCTTGCGTTCCAAATAATCGTAAAAAGCCTGCCAGCTCTCATTATCCCTGTATGGAATTAAATTTTTTATTTGCAGCTTGCCCTCGCTATTTCTAATGTTTATTTCCGGGTCATTTTCGTCTATTGTGGGGTTTAGCGAAGAGCGAATTGGAATATAGAGATGCGCGCTAAAACCTATTAGAGCCACTATGGTTAAAGCAAGGGAAAGGGATATATCTTTATGCAAAGGGCTTTTTTTTGCGGCAAACCACGCCACTAAAAGAACCACCAAAAGAATCAAAGACCAAGTGAGGAAGTCGGCAATTGCATATACAACGGAGCAAAGAATTGTGCCAGATACCCAGAGGGGCCAGCGCCTAACAAGATCTTTGAGCGGATGCCCGCCTGCGAGCAAAACCAAAACAAACACAGCCGGAACAACAAGCATTGCAAAAAGATGAAAGCCAACGCCTAAAAAAGCTAGATAGCATATAAACAGCAAATACTGGAATCCGCGCTTTTCGTCTTTGCAGTCTAAATATTGCAAACCGAAGTAAGAAATCAAGAGCATCACAAACATTATGAGGTTATATACCTCGGCTTCTACTGCATTGAACCAAAAAGTATCGGAGAACATCAAAAGCAAGCCAGCAGAGAGAGATGCTGCAGCAAAAACAGGCCTTGAAGCATTTTTTGTTAATCTGGCTAGCAAATCCCAAACAAAAAGCGCGGTTACATAAACTGCAGCAGCCGAGGCAAAAGCCGATATATAATTTGCTCTTTTAGCTATTTCCTCTACCATTGGCAGGCATATCATTATTGCGCGCACAAATAGAATGAAGAATGGCCTTCCGGGCGGGTGCGGTATGCCCAAGGTGTGAGCGCTGGCTATAAATTCGCCGCAATCCCAAAAGCTAACAGTGGGAGCCACCGTTATGAAATAGGTTATTAAAGCGATCAAGGCTGCAAAGCCAGCTATTAAATGTTTGGCTAGTTTGTCGGTCATCAAAATCCTCCGGTGGCTTGAATATAGAAAATATTACCAAGCCTTCGCAGAATGACCTTTGGGGAAATCCAATATCCTAATAGCCATCGTATCTGGCTGCTGCAAAACGTAAAAGCCTTTCTCTAAAGCGTAACTAATTGACCTCGATTCCGCTATTGCCGTAGAAAATGCTCCATATATCTTTTTACCCTTAAACCTCGAAATCTTGCGTAGTGCCTGCAAGCGTTTTATATATGTATTCACATCTTTAATAGTAAGCTCGGTTTTGGTTTCTACTGCTATTACAAACTTGCCGTTTTCAAGCAATGCATCTAGCTCCGCAAGTTTTCCATTTTTCTTCTCATTCAAAAACTCAACATTAGCAGATACCGCATCAAACTTAAAGCCCTTCTCATTGAACTTATCAACTATGCCAGGAAGCACTATTTTTTCCACTATTTTACCCAGCTTGTTAGTTAGATCACCTACCCTATGATTATGTTCATCCAATTTACGAGTATTTTCCTTCAGTTCTGCTCTGGTCTCAGCAAACTCTTCCACCAACTTGTCTATGCGCTTGTTCTGTTCATCCATGCGCTTGTTCTGCTCATCCATGCGCCTGCCCTGCTCATCCATGCGCCTGCCCTGCTCATCCATGCGCTTGCCCTGCTCCGCAATGCTCTCACGAAGCTCTGCCGTATCCTTTCTTGACTCGGCAATGCTCTCGCGAAGCTCTACAATACTTCCACGAAGCTCTACAAAAGATGCTAAAACTGCTTCTGCATTTAATGCTTCACTCATAAATTATCCTCGCTAATTTCAATATACAAAATTATATGAACCAACACAACGCGCTCAGTCCTGCAAGCAACGGACACTGAACAGGCTGCCCTTATCGTAGTAGTAGCCGGCAAGCTCGTTGTCGTAGAGCATGTACCTGTAGTAAGCGTAGCTGCTATCGTACTCGCTGGCACTCCACCAGAGGCCGACGTTGCCGACACTGAGGAAACTGCCACCTGAAAAGCCGAGGCCGCCCGGCAGGGCGGAAAAACCGAACTTGTCATTACCGTTGCCATTTTCGTTCCAGCCACTCGCAGCTTTCAAAAATTTGCCTGCCGTTTTTTCTCCGCCAACAAAATTATCCAGCTTGCCATATTCATCCTTGCTAGGCAAATGCCAGCCTTTTGGGCAAGCTGACTTAGCAGTGTTCCAGTCATAGAGCCGTCCGTATTTTTGGCAGTTGCTTTCTTGGTTGCCATAGCATTTTGAACCGCTTGCGTTGTAATTCAAATTCTCTGCCATCCACGTTTGGTTGCCTATTTTCACCATTCTGTATGTCTTGCCGTCACGACTGTCTGTAAATGATTTCCCGCCGCCACTATTGAAACGGTGCGTGTGCTTGATTTTTTCGTTGTATTTCAACTTCACATCAACAGTTTCTTTGCCACTTCCAATCTCAACTTTTGCACACAATGGTATAGAACCGCTAAATGGCGTTTCCCCAACTTGTTTGCCGTTCACAAAAATCGGCTCGCTCGCTGGCTCGCCGTTCCTTTCGGCACTCAAAGTCAAACCGCCCTTTTTCAGCGTTATGTTGCCTGCCATATCAAAAACTTCGCGCTTGCCTTTGTTTATGCCTGCATCAAAACTTATATTCTCATAGCACTCGTGACTCAGCTTAACGGAATACTTGTTCGGCGAAAGATTGTTTTCCCAAGAAGAAGATGGCTTGCCGTTTATGGTCAAGCTCCATTGCTTGTCTTTGCCTATGCCGTCCAAGTAAGCGGGATTTATTTCCAAAACGCCAAAATTGGATTTCAATTTTATTGATATGCTCTGGTTGTTCTGCTTTATCAGCAATGTGGTGTCTGCCCTTTCGTACTGCTCCAATGCGGCTATTATGCGAACATTGCCGCCAGATATCTCTGCCTTGCATGGTGTTTTGGGGCAGCTTGTTACTGGTGCACCGTCAAAGCTCATAAATGCACCTTGAGGGTCTGTACTTAAACTAACAACGTACAATTTTTCCTCGTCTGCCTCGTAAGAAGCCGCTTTCTTTAAACCGCTTATGCCGCCTTCAACAGAAGGAGCAGATTGAGCGGTTTTTGAACCAACAGAGGCACCCGGTATCTTGCTAAACACTTCGGCAGAAACCCTCTTTTCCACAATGGCAAGCAAACTGTTAATGTCCTCTGCCTCGCCATCGCACATACCTACCAACCCCTCGGTGCGAACATTGTACAACTCAACTTTGAGCCTGATTTTTTTGCCCAGCTTGCCAACGCTGGCTTGCGCAACATAGTCAACTTGTGCTTGCTTGCCCAAATCCACAATGCAAGAACTCTCGCTACATTTCTTGATGTAATTTTCCGCACCACCAAGCCGCTTGACAACAACATCCTGCTTCAACAAAACAAAGACGTTCGTAGGCAGGACTTTCAATGCCGCCATTCGCATTTTATCCGTTAAAGCCTCAAGCTCGTCATTGCCTATCACGGTGCCATCGGATGGCAGCACGGCAACAGAGGTTTGCTGTCCATAAGCGGCAAGCACAAGGAATAGCAAAATTATAAGATGGATAAAACGCATATTCTCCTAAAACTGCATAAGCATACAAGTTATATCATCTGTTTGGTTTGGATTGCCACGCCAAGTTTCAAGGGTTTTCGGCAGCAGTTTTTCTATTGAATGTTTATTTACAGGGTTTCTCTCAAAAAATTCCACAAGCTTATCAAGCCCATAAATTTGCCTTTCGGGATTGAAAGTTTCCGTTATGCCATCGGTATATAAAATTACCGAATCCCCTTTTTCAACAACAAGCTCTTTGTCTTTTATGTAGGGGTCTATATCGGAATCCATCATAAGGGCAAGCCCTCCAGAGCGAATGCTTTCAATTGTTCCGCTTTTTGCGTGATAGTGCAAAATATGCTCGTGCCCGCAGCTCACATAGTGCAATTTTTTCTGCTTGGAATCCCATTCAAAAAACAGCAATGTCACAAAAAACATTCCCGTTGTTATTTTATTGGATAAATACTTATTCAAATCAACTATGAGTTTTTTCAAATCATTTTCTCTTCTATATTGATTTTGCAAATATGTTTGCAAAATAGCAACTATAATGCCAGCAGAAACACCCTTTCCGCTCACATCGGCTATGGTCAGAGCAAGTTTATCGCCCTTTTCAAAAAAATCGTAATAGTCGCCGCCAATCTCCTTTGCTGGCGACATAAAGAACGAAACATTTATTCCGGCTATCTTGGGAACATTTTGCAAAAACAGAGAACTCTGGAGCAAATTTCCAGAATTGAGTTCTGTTGACATTCTCAAATTTTCGTGTTTCTGCGCCGCTATGCGGCTGGTGTTCAAAATTATGGCGGCAAAATTAGCAAAATTTCTAGCCATATTAAAATCTGTTTCCGTGAGATAATCAAGCCCAATTTTGTTTTCCAAAACAAGAACCCCAAGAATATCAGTTTCCTGCATAAGCGGAACAAATATTATTGAATGAACCTCTTGAGATAAATGCCCAAGTATAGATTCCATGCTATCTGTGGAATGGCTTAAAAGCATTCCATTATTATTATGCCCACATCTCCAAATTAAGGATTTTTCATCTTTTATATGATGCCTATAAGCCATTTCAAGCAGCAAGTCTGTTCTTGTGAATAATTTTTCGCTGCCTATGCCAGGGGGAAAGTAAAGCCCTGAAACAGCAACGCAGAAATAATGTTTTTTGCCTCCGTCCCATTCATAAATAGCAGCGCCCTTAGCAGACAAAAAACGGCGCAAGCTTTCCAAATAAGATTTTGCAGCCTCTTTCTTATCCGAAAAATCTTTAATTGAGTTGGAAATTTCATTCATCATGCTTCTAAATCTACTCTGTTCAATGAGAAGACCTTCTATAACTTTTTCCGAATTGAAAAGTTCGCTGCGCCTATTTTCCAAACATACATAAAAAATAAAGGAAATATAAATAAATCTAAAAACATAGGTTTCAAACAAAAGACAAGGGATCACAGACACTATTAGAAAATATCTGGATACTTTTGGTATATAGGCAGAAAAATAATATTCTTTGCAAATACTGAGCACAACATAAACAGAAAATAATTGGGTAAATAAATTCAAAAGTTCGTAAATGTAAATTGTTTTCAAAAAGTCATGCACAACAATCTGCAAAAACATATTTTCAAATATCAAAATCAAAAGCCTTCTTTGGCTTTTTCTATTCATTGTATAAGACAAATCTCTTTGAATTAAAAACAGCAAAAAGAAAGGGTCTATTATTTTGAATATATAGCTGAAAAATTCATAAGAATTTGAATCTCCATACACAAAAAACAAATTAAGAGAGAAAAATATAAAGAAGCCGAGAAACTCCAGCAGGGACCTCTGCCCCCTAAATGAAGCTTCTCTCCATTTAACAAAGGAGATTACGGCTGGCAAGGCCGTCAAAAACGGCAAAATTAAATATATCGCACCTGATATCATTCCTGCCCATCATCAATATATTCTTCCGTGCTTGTTGCTTTCTTTAGCTTTGCGTCTGGCAATTCTAAATAATTTCGCATTATGCGCGGAGTCACAAATATAATCAAATCTCTTTTATTTACTTCTTTTTTATTATGCTTGAACAAATATCCTAAAATAGGAATATCTTTTAACAGGGGAATTCCCGTTTCTGTCTCTATTTCATCGTTTTTAGTTAAACCGCCTATCACAACCGTTTCCCCATCAGAAACCACAACTTTGGTTTGAGCTTCTTGCTTGTTTATCACAACTTGCCCTTGGTCAAAGCCATAGCTATTATTTTCTGTGTGAAGTTCAAGCAAAATTCTGTTATCGCCAGCAACGTGCGGTGTCACCGTTAATTTTATGCCGCTTTCCACCATCTGATAGGCTACATTGCCATTAACATCCCTCTGCGGTATAGAAATTTGGTCGCCCATAAAAATTTGAGCACCCGTGTGGTCAAGCGCCGAAATTTGCGGGCTTGCCAGAATTTCGGAGCGAGAATCGCTTAAAATATTTAAAATTTTTGCTTCCATATTCTGGTCAAATGCCTTCACAGTCAGCTTAGTTGTGGCATCTTCACTAACGAGACTCGGCAAATTGGAAAAGCCAGCCTGAAGCCTTGAGCCGCCAACGGTTATAGGGCTGCCGCTCCCACCCGACCAATCAACGCCAAGCTCATTTGCCAAACGGCTATCCACCACAACCAATTTCGCGGTGATAACTATCTGCAAAGTTTCAACATCCAATTCATTCAGAGTGCTTTGCATTTGCTCTAAACGCCTTTTGGTATCATAAACTATTATGGCATTATTGCGATCCACCACGGAAATGCGCCCTCGCGAAGATTTTATTGTTTCCAAAACCCGCAACATCTCACCTGCCGAAGCATGTCTTATTTGAAAACTGCGCCTTGAAAGCGGGGCAATCATATCTTCTTGCTCGGATTTTTCTGAGTCTCTTATTTTTTTATTTTGATAAGAGGCCATTCTCTGAATGGTTATGTAGCTGCCTTCTTTCAGCCAAATTAAATCGTACATACTGCACACAATGTCCAATATTTCGGACCAGGTTTTTTTTGTAACCGTCATTGAAAGCCTTCCTGAAACATCAGGAGCGGGAATTATATCTATGCCAGCAAGCTCGGATATGGCATGGAAAACAGCCTGGAAATCTGCATCCACATAAGACATATCGTACCTTTTGCTGCCGCTGTTTTTGACAGCGGCAAAAGATACGGAGAAAATTAGCAGCAAAACAACTGCCATAATATTTTTTTTCATTGATTACTCCTGTGGAAATAATAATAAATACGCCTGCTTATTCCATATTCCTGCAACAAAAACGTCACTGTATCCTTCGTGATTTTGACTACCCTGCCGTTTTTGATACTATCGCCTTCAAAAAGAGTGTAGGAATGCCCCATTTTTTTGTTGTCGGAAAGAAGAGCCATAGGTCTTTCTTTTTCGTAAATAATGCCAGCCAGCGTTAAATTTTCAATCTTAATGCTGCTATCCGTGCTTGAACTTTTAACCTCCACAAAAGGATCTCTAAAAAAGGCTTGATATATCACCTTGTCTTCCTCTGGCCAGCCGAATTTCAAGGCAATGCTATCTGCGCCGCCAGGTGACCTTTTTCTCAATTCGCTCAGTTTTCCTTTTTGATAGTTTGTAAGTTCCGATTCTTTTGCAATATCCCTCTGATACATATAACCCTCTATATTGCGATAACGAACCTTGTAAAATGGGGACTGGGGTTGCTTTGACAGAACCTTTAAACGGTCGCCTAATCCAAGTGCCTCCAAATGCCTGCCATCGGAAGATGGTCCGGGATAAATGTAAACTATGGTATCTTCGGCTACCACATAAGAAGAAGTATCTGACTTTTTCACATGTATTGTTTGAGAAATAGGGAGGCTTGGTACTTGCCCTTTCAAACGACTGGCAAAATCTGCCGGGCTGGAAGCGAGTGCTTCGTAACTGGGCAAAATATAATTTGATTTCTTCATTTCGGTTGGAAGAGCCAGCCAGCTTTCCAGCCTGCCAGGATTTGTTTCGTGCACCAAAAGCACCCTGTTTTTCATAATCATAACGGTAGGCTTCTTGCCCTGACTCAAATACACAGTCAATTTGCCCTCCGACCAAGCCAAGCCCTTTGCAAAACTGCAGTTTGTAGTCCTGAAAACCGAAGAATGCTCAGGTGCATTTCCAATTGACAATGCAACTGTGGAATCTGTTATTTTCGGCACAAAATTTTTAGGCAGTTCGGAATCCAGCACTATCAAAAGCTCTTCCCACTCAGAATTTTTTTGCACATAAATACTTGAAATGCGGGGCGGCAAAATGGAAAATCCTTTGAGCGATTCAGCCTCCTCTGCATAAGCATAAGAGTTGATAGCTATAAAAATAACCAAAAGCCACTTGATCATATCACTTCTTCCTAGAGGTAAATGTAGTTAAATCAAAAGAAACGCTCATTGTTATTGGTTCCCAACCGTGTTCTTCCTGCTTTTTTACCTCTTGGCTTATGGCACCAAAACGATTTAATTTAAGATTGTCTATGGTTGTGGGATATTTTAAACGGGCAATATCTGCAAACAAATAACCAAGCATGTGATATCCGGCATTGACATTGAACGAATATCTATGCTGCACAAAATGAGAATCTATCTTTGATTCATTTGGCTTAAATTCTTGAATATTGACCCCCGAAACCTTTACCGCCGAATATAGATCTTTCAAGCGATCTGGAACCTTTTCTTCTTCGGGAAACATTTCTTTTAATTTGTCAAATTCCATTTGCGCTTTTTGCACCTCTTTCTCAAGATCTGGAATGCGAGACCTCTGACTGTTTATTTTGTCTAACTCGGCTTTAGCATTCTTTTGCTCATCTATGAGTGCTTTTTGCTCCACTTGAAACTCAGTCCATTTAGAATCATAAAACAGATAGACTGAACTTAAGCAAATAATAACCACAAATACAACGTATATGTTCTTTTTATCTTTTATGTCGAATTTTGAAGCTGCCATAATACCTCCTAGTATAATCCTATTTCCGAACACGACTTAGGATTAGGATTAAGTTCTACTTTAAGAGAAAAACTATAAGCATCTTCACCATTAATTTTAACAGCATTTATGTTCGTCAATGAAACTTTGGTAACGCTGCTGCACTTTTTCTCCAATTCCAGCATATAAGCTGCAACTTCTGGAAAATTCCAAGTTGTGCAGCTTAAGCTCATCTCGTCTATCTTCTGCTCTGCCTCCATCCTTGTTTCTTGAATTATTCCGCTTATCCAAGTGCCCGGTACCTCTTTGAGCGCGGTGGAAAAATCCTCAAGCATTTGAACCCAGCGTTTTTGGTTAACCTGTATTGATTCCAGAGCTTTGCTCTTTTCTTTTATCTCGCTTTTGTTTCTTTCCAATTCATTTATCTGATTCAGCGTTGGACGTTCCCTATCCACATCACGCTTTGTTTGCTCAACAGCGCTTCTCAATCCGCTTGTGGTTTCGTCAACGTAATAATTTAAAAGAAACAATGCCAAAATAACCAAAATAAGGGCAAAAGTAGCCCACATAACTCGCGTATCCAAAAGCCATGATAAATTCAGCTTGTTTTGCCTGTATTCTCCAGGCAAAAGATTTATTTCCATCAATTGATATTCGTTTTGCGAGTCTGCCATTAAAATCTCCTCAGAGCAAGACCGAGCGCAACCGTATATATGCTAGCTTCAGTATCCCAATTTATTCCAACGAAACGTTTTTTATCTATTTGCACGGATTTAAACGGATTTAACCGCACGGCATCTAGCGAAAGCCTGTTTGAAAGAAAAGGAATTAATCCTACTATGCTTGAGCCGCCACCAGCAACTATTATTTTGGATGGTTTTCTATAATTGTCCGAAGAGCTGAAATAACGAAGTGCCGTATCAACTTTCATGGCTATTTCTTCAAAAACATATTCCATTGCAGATTTTACTTTAGACGCATCTGGCCCGGCTTGCCTAACTTCGGCTCCTAAAAGCAGGTCCCCGCATTGCTCCGCAGAAATACCCAGCGGTTCCACCAGTTGTTCTTGCAATTCTTGAATTGAACCGCCAGCTATTGAACGTGCTGTGCTAAAACGCTCATTTCGCAAAAAAGCCGCATAAGATTTTTTATAGCCTAAATTCAAAAGCAAAACCGCATCGTCTTCGTCTTCTAAATCAGACGAAGCGTTCATTTTAGATGCAAAATACGCATTGGATAAAACAAAAGCATCCACATCTATGGCAAAGAGCTTCAGGTTCAAAGCCTGAAACACATTTATCCAAGGAGTCAAGCTGTCTTTTTTGGCAGCGACTATCATTGCCTCAATGCCATCTTCTCTGTGGCTTAAAATGGAATAATCCAAAACATTGCCCACATCATCAAAAGGGCTCCTAGCCATAGCAGCTTGAAGTATAAGCTCATTTTCTGGAACCTTGGGAACGGGTTTCACCAAAATTCTATCGCACAAAATGCCAGATGTCCAATTCACGGAAATCGCAAAATCTCCTTCAATACCGCCTGGCATAGCTTTAGAGAGCAGAGCTTGGATTCTGTCTATTAGAACTGGAACATTGCGTATTTCATTATCCACCACCACTCCTTCTGGAAGAGTATCGTATTCCAGAGCGAGCAAAGTTTTCTTTGAGCCTTGCTTATGCCCAACAACAGCCACCCTTATCAAGCGATGCCCAATATCCAAACCCACGGTTTTGCTATCACCGCGTATCCTTGAAATTATTTTGCGTAACTGCACAACGTAAATATAGAAAACGCTGATTCTCAAGTCTGCAAAGCTAGAGCATTTTGCCTCTGTTTTTCAAAAACATATTGTATTATTTGTTCCTGAATTAAATGAACATCGCCATCAAAAGCCACGCTATGCACGGTTCTCAATGGGTCGTTGTTATATTGCCCAGCCACTCTCACAACCTTTACCGGCAAATCGTTTATTGCGCCATGCCCCGGCAATTCAAAATTCAGCAATAACCGTGAATGCTTAGGTAGTTTAACTGGAAGAGCCATGCCAAAGCCGCCACCAGACATATCTATTATTTTGCCAGAAAAAATATCGCCTATGCCATTGCCTATTATCTGCGTGACCTCAACAGGAATGCTGACATCTATGCGCACCCAGTTTCTTTGCTGTGCTCGGTTTAGCTTGTTTGTATGGACTAAAATAAGTTCCCCATCCATATCTTTTATAACCTGCGCCCTGAAAGTGTATTCCGCATCGCCAGCCCTGATTATATTCACTAATATCCATGTTTTTGCAGGCACCAGCGCCCCCGAAAGACTAGTTATTGACCAATAGCGTTCTTCCACATTTTTAATCAAACACATTCCTTTGTGCGTAGCAGGCCCGCTTTCTGGAATTTGCACTGCGCATTTCTCGCCTACGTCAAACTGCCTTGTTGATGTGAAAGCTATATCTTTTGAGAGTGGAGAAAAACCTATCATTTTTCTCAAGTTTCTTATGCTTGCAAGTTTTGAATCTGGCATGGATTTAATTTTTCTTATATCATAATAATCTTCAAGTGATTTTTCAAATACATGAGCAGACTTTATTATTGAGCTTGGATCTTGCAAGCCAGACTCTTCCACAATTTCTTTCAATAGGTCTATGGCTCCCTGATTCAGCCTCAAAACCGCCGCTCTGGCATCAAATTTTTTCCAAGCCAAATCCACCAAGCTTTGTTTTTTTTTGTTTGAGTGATAAACTTCAAAAAACACCACCGCAAAAACAAACAGCAAAACAATGGCAACGAATACTAAGATTGTTTCCACAGAAAAATTCTTGCTCATCGCATTTCTAATAGATTCGGCAAATTTCTCATAAGCGTTAATGCTGTCAGGCAAGGGCTCCCTAGCCCTATCTCTTATAGAAAGCTGAACCAAAAAGAGTTTTTGTAAAAGAAAGTACATATCGTTGGTAATATAGAAAGTTTCAGTCTTTCAAGCAACGAACGCTTAACAAACGTCTTTTACCGTAGCCATCGTAGTAACCCAAGCTTCCGCTCTCGCGAAAGTATATCAAATTCCAGAAGTAGGCTAGGTTGCTATCGTACTCAATGGTACTCCACCAGGAGCCGGCAACACCTACATTGGCGAATTTGCCATCTGGCCCGCCATCGCCGCCAGGCAGGGCGGAAAATCCGAAGTCATCAGTGCCAAATGGGATGTCATCATGCAAATTCCAACCGTTCTCTGCCTTTAATTTTGTTCCAATAGTAAATGAGGATCCGCCAGTTGCATTTATTGCTGTGGTTATCAATATATTCCAATCCTCATTGCTAGGGATATGCCAGCCACTAGGACAAATGCCTTGATGCTTTGCATCGCTCCCATTCCATAATTCTCTATTGTATTTTTCATCTATGCCCATAGCCGTTGCCCAATCATATAATCTGCCGTAAGTAGCGCAGTTGGCTGAGTCATTGTTATAGCATTTGCTACCCGCGACATAGCAGTTCAAATTTTCTGCCATCCAAACTTGCTCGCCTATCACAACGGTTCCGTAATCATCTATATCGCAAGAACCGCCAACATACTCGCTTCCGTTGCCGTTATTGTCGCTATTATTAGTACAAGAGGATATCAAGGATATGCAGAGCATTGCTGCAAGGGGCAGGGTGTGTTTAATAAAAGGCATATTCATAGGCGTAAATATAGTAAATTACTATATTACCCTACAAACAATGACTGCATCAAAGGACATCATTCGCATAACCATTTCACCAGAACGTGAGATTATATTGGTTGGAACTGCGCATATTTCGCAAGAATCTGTGGATTTGGTTCGCAGCACAATAGTTTCGGAAAAACCGGACTGCGTTTGCGTTGAGTTAGATGAAAATAGGCTTAAGGCACTTGAAGATGGAGATAGATGGAAAAATTTGGATATAAAAAATGTGCTGAAAAAACGGCAAATGGCTTCGCTGGTTGTGAATTTGCTGCTCGCTTCTTATCAAAAGAAAATGGGAGAATCCACGGGGGTGGAACCTGGGGCGGAACTTAAAGCCGCAACGGAAGAAGCTAAATCTTGCAATGCGCGTATGGTTTTGGCAGATAGAGATGTTAAAATCACCTTGCGCCGTGCTTGGGCTGGCACTCCGTTTTTTCGCAAGCTGAAATTGCTGGCAACCTTGCTCGGAGCAATTTTTGAAACGGAAAAAGTTAGCGAAGAAGAACTGAGCAAAATGCGAGAACAAGATACGCTTTCGCTTATGATGGAAGATTTTGGAAAGGAATTCCCTGAGATAAAGCAAATTTTAATAACCGAAAGAGACCAGTTTTTGGCTGGCAGAATAGCAAAAGCAGAAGGCAAGAGAGTTTTAGCCGTGATTGGAGCTGGGCATTTGCAAGGCATCAAAAGCATTATTGAAAGTGGAATTGAAACGCCTCCTGAAGAAGAATTGCAAAAAATACCACCATCTAGCAAATGGCTAAAAATAATAGGCTGGCTTATACCTGCGGCTATAATCTCATCTTTAGTTTACATAGGCTTGGAACAAGGCTCCGCAAAAGTAGCCGACTACCTAACACTCTGGGTGCTTTGCACAGGAGTTCTCGCATCCATTGGAACCGCCTGCGCTCTCGCGCATCCGCTTGCGATAATCGCAGCGCTCTTCATTGCCCCTATCACGGGCTTAACTCCCCTAGTTGGCGTGGGACTTTTCACCGCATTCATTCAAGCCTATTTTTGCCCCCCAAGAGTTTCTGAAATGGAAACAGTGGCAGAGGATATATGGAAACTCAGCCGTTGGTGGAAAAACAGGTTCACAAGGGTTATTTTGGCTTTTATAATGCCTGGGCTGTTTGCAGCTCCTGGCAAATTTATATTTTTTGCAAAAATCGGAAAAACCATTAGCGGAGAATAGTTATGTCTAATCGCATAGTTTGCAAGTTCGGCGGAAGTTCTGTGGCAGATGCAGTGCAGTTTCGCAAAATAAAAAGCATTTTGGAAGGCAATCCAGAAAGAAAAATCGTTGTGGTTTCTGCTCCGGGCAAAAGAAATTCCAAGGAATCCAAATTGACCGATTTGTTATACTCGGCTTACGACCTCGCAAAAAAAAGACTGGATTTTGCAGGTCCCTGGACACTCATAAGAGAACGCTATATAGAAATAACCCAGGAACTTTCCCTGCAATCCACCATACGCGAAGAATTAGACGAATTGGAAAAAACATTGCTAAATCAGCCAGATAGCATTTCCGTTGATTTTGTGGCGAGCCGCGGCGAGTACCTATGCGCAAAAATAATGTCAGAATTTTTAGGAGCAAAATTCATAGATGCCTACCCTATCATACAATTCGACAGCCAATACCGCATAATACCGCAAAGCTACGAAAACATTGCCTTTGCTCTTTCAGATACAAATCCTCTTTACGTTGTGCCAGGTTTTTATGGAAGCGATACTTTGGGGAATCTGAAAACATTCACACGCGGCGGCTCAGACATCACCGGCGGAATTTTGGCAAATGCCTGCAACTGCCTGCTTTACGAAAACTGGACTGATGTCTCTGGGTTATTAATGGCAGACCCGCGCATTGTTCAAGGAGCGCGTTCCATAAATTATGTAAGCTACCGTGAAATAAGGGAGCTGGCATACAGCGGCGCAAACGTGCTGCACGATGAATCCATATATCCGTGCAGGGCAAAAAACATTCCCATAAACATAAAAAACACCAATTGTCCGGGCGACCCTGGCACAATCATTGGCCCAACTCCGGAAAACACCTTAAGCATAATCACTGGCATTGCCGGACGTAAAGATTTTTCAATGCTCTACATTGAAAAAAGCATGATGAACAAAGAAAAAGGCTTTGGACGCAAGGTTCTGACAATTTTGGAAGAACGAGGAGTGTCTTATGAACTTTCCCCTTGCGGCATAGACTCTATGAACGTGGTGGTGGACTCCAAAACATTGCACAAGGTAAAAACGGAAGTTTGCGCAGAAATCGAGCAAAAAATGCAGCCGAACAAAATGAAGATTTTTGACAACCTTGCCTTGATTGCCACCGTTGGCCACGGAATGGTAAATCAGGTTGGAACTGCCGCAAGGCTCTTTAACGCGCTTGCAAAAGAGAAAATAAATGTGCGCATAATAGACCAAGGTTCATCGGAAATAAACATTATCGTTGGCGTTAACGAAGAAGATTTTGAAAAAGCGATAAAGGCTATTTACGGAGAGTTTATTGGGTAATCCCTTTCAAAAAACAGCACTATGTTTTCCATTAGCTCATCTGCGGAAGAGTGCGTGAAAAACCATCCTTTTTTATGCATTTCTTCGGCTAAACTCTCAATACGCATAGCCAAAGTCTCAGGATATTCAAAATTATTTAGAGATATAACTCGCTCAGAAATTTCTTTCAATTCTAACTAGCTCCCTTTCCGTTCACCATCACCTCAAGGGTTTTCAACTTCAAATTTAAATCCACCAGTGTACTGCGGTCACGTATGTATTTATTATCAAGCCGCATCCAATCGTCAAAGTCAATATCATTGCGGCCACTGGTTTGCCAAAAACATGTAAGCCCTGGCTTAACAGAGAGCCTTATGTAGTGCCAAGCCTCATATTTTTTTATTTCATCAGTGGTTGGGGGTCTGGGCCCAACAAGGCTCATATCGCCAATTAGCACATTAAAAAACTGAGGCAATTCATCCAAACTGTGCCTCCTCAAAAATGCGCCGCCGTGCTTCAGTATCCTGGGGTCATTATCCATTTTAAATGTAGGTCCCCTATTTACGCCATTTTCGGTATCTTGCAGTTTCCTGAGCTTTTCCTTTTCCTTGTCTGCTCCAGGATACATAGTCCTGAATTTATAGCATTTGAATAGCTTGCCATTGCGCCCAACCCTTATCTGCTTGAATATAACTGAAGCATCTTCTACCTGATTGCCAAGTTTTTTTTGCTCCGAAGCCCATTTAAGCAGAGCACGTTTCACAAAAATGGCACACCCAAGCATAATCAAAGAAAATATCGCTATGCCAAACAAACTGCCAATAATATCTATGGCTCTTTTCAAAATTCTTCTATAAATCCCGTGAAGAGTTTTTTCTTTCACGTCTTCAATAGAAAGGCGCTTTACCTCAAAAAAATTCTTTTCGTTATTCCATCTTTTTATGAATCTGTTTTCTTCCTGAACAAAGGACTGCGATTTGCCGCTGTAAAAATAGGCATTGAAATTTAAATTCGGAACACATTCCAAAAGTCCAGCTTCTTTTATGCCTTTTTCTATGCTATCTTTTATGTTTTCCAAAAACGATAAATCCTTATTGATATACAAACACCAAAGGCATCCCTTTCCTTGCCCTACAATGCCCATATATTCTTCTGATAGTATGGTTTGCACGGATATTTTCCAAGCATTTAAAATTTTATTGTTTTTTTCCGTTTCTTGCCCAAACGGAATTTCCATGCCAAATCTTTTGTAAACAAAACCCTTCAGGGGAATTTCAATCCATAAAAAACATCTATTTCTGCGGTTGCTTCTATATATTTCCTCTTTTATTCTTTGCAAAAAATATCCTTTGGGAAACAATGATTCCTCATTCGAAACAAACAAATTCGTTTGCTCAATGCGTTCGGTGTCGCCCATATTGCTACCTGAGCTATTTCACCCGTCTGAATTTATGATTGCTATGAGCTCTGACAATACTTTGGTTGCTTGGTCGTTTGTCACTTGGCAAGTTCCAGCAGCAGCATGACCTCCTCCGCCATATTTGAGCATAAGTGCTCCAATATCGGTTTTGGAAGAGCGGTCAAAAATAGATTTGCCTGTTGCAAAAACCGTATTCTGCATTCTAAGCCCCCACAGAATGTGAATGCTTATATTGATTTCTGGAAACAAGGCATAAATCATAAAGCGGTTTCCGGCCCAGATTGTTTCTTCGTGCCTTAAATCCAAAATGCCAAGATTTTTGTGCACCTTTGTGCAACGCAAAACCTGCTCTCTGAACTGTTTTTCGTGAGCGCGATAAATTTGAATTCTCTCCTCCACATCAGGATGCTTTAAAATTTCGCTTATGGTGTGGCTTTTGCAATAAGAAATCAGCTCCATCATAAGCTGGTAATTGCTAATGCGGAATTCCCTGAAACGCCCAAGACCCGTGCGGCTATCCATTAAAAAACTGAGCAATTCCCAATCCTTGGGTTCCAAAATATCTTCTCTAGAAAACTGCGCACTATCTGCCTTATCAACAGCACTCATCATTCCCACATCTATTCTGGGAAAGGTATCTTTTCCGCCAAGCCAGTCGTAAACAACCCTTGATGCAGAAGGAGCATGAGGATCAACTATGTAATTATCCGAACTAACCGACACATTTCTCAAAATTTCGCTTTCGTGATGGTCAAAAACAAAAACACAAGATGGCTGGTAAGGCAAATTCGTGCTTATATCCCTATCCGTAAGCTCAACCAAACCGTCTTGCATATCCTTGGGATGAACAAACTTAATGTCGTCAACAAGGTCAAGTTCCGTTAAAAGCATTCCGCACACAAGCCCATCAAAATCGGACCTTGTTACCAAACGGTATTTTTTTCCATCTGCTTTAAGTCTCTCTAAATTTGCATTCATAAAACTTTCTCCAATTTAAAGTAACATAGTAAATTTACTTCTTTATCCATTCCCTATTTATGTCTGGAATATCTTCCAGCAAACGAATTGTGTGCTCGCTCTTTGGATTCTGGGTTACATCTTCTGGTTTCCCAGCTTCCACTATTTTAGACTCGTGCATAATAAAAATGCGGTCGCTCACATAATAGGCAAGCCCTATATCGTGGGTAACAAACACAATGGTCATTCCCAGGCTTTCTTTGAGTTTCATCAAATAATCTAAGATATTTGCCCTAACGCAGGCATCAACCATAGATGTAGGCTCGTCTGCGATAAGCACCTTTGGTTTAAGGGCAAATATGCGAGCCAAAAGCATTCTCTGCATTTGACCGCCGCTCAATTCAAAAGGATATTTGCCTTCAATATCTGATGGTTTTACATTCACGGCAAGCAGAGCTTCATCTACCCTTTGCTCTATCTCTTGCTTTGACGGTTTATTTTTGAGTATTCCAAAAGCATCTTTAAGCTGTGTACGAATAGAAAAAAACTGATTAAAACAACCAAAGGGGTCTTGAAAAACACTCTGCACCTCGTTCCAATGCTCGCGAGTATTTACAATTTGCTTGCCTTTGTATAAAAAAGTACCTCTGTCTGGGGCATAAAGACCCAGCATTATCTTTGCAAGAACGCTTTTCCCGCAACCAGAGCCGCCAACTATGGAAACAATTTCACCATCTGAAATATCAAAAGAAATATCGTCAACTGCGCAAACAATTTTTTTGCCGTGCCCAAAGAATTTACTGATATTCTTTGCAGAAAACACAATATCACTCCGCATAATCGCACCTCACCAGACGTTCGCCTACCATGCGCAGATTTTGATTTTTATGCTTGCATCCAGGCCTTGCGCTTGGACAACGCTCCGCAAAACGGCAGCCTTCTATTTTTTTTGCAAGGCTTGGCGGCGCGCCCTCTATTGTAGTGGGCTTTTTGTGTTTTTGAGTTGTGTCTGCGCTTAGCATCGCTCCCATCAACGCCTTTGTGTAAGGATGGCGAGGGTCGTGCACCACTTGAACAGCCGTGCCGCATTCAACAAACTCCCCAGCATACATAATGGCTATATTATGCGCAACGTGGCGAAGCAAGGGAAGTTCGTGGGTTATGAATATCATCGTGGAAAAAATATTTTTCTCCAGCAAATCAAATATCATTTTGATAACAACTTTTTGAGTGGTTACATCCAAAGCGGAAGTTGGTTCATCGGCAATAACAACTTTTGGATTCAGCAAAGTGGAAATTCCAATAACAGAACGTTGCCTCTCCCCTGCCGTAAGCTGAATGGGATAAGAATTTAAAATGCGCTCTGTTTCCATTCCAAACAAATCAAAACGTTTGCGCAAGCGCTCATAAATTTCACGTTTGTTTCCGCTTTTGTTTTCGCTATGGGCAGCCATAACATCGGCCGCGATATCTTTTATTTTGCGTGTTGGGTTAAGAGCATTGAAAGCACCTTGCGGAATCATTGAAACTTTTTGCGAAAGAATATTTTTGCGAATATCTTTGGGTGTGCGGTTCATCAGAGATTCGCCATTGACAAGAACATCGCCGCTTGTGGGGTAAAGAGGCGGAATAAACAAACCCATCAAGCCGTTTACCAAAGTGGATTTTCCGCAGCCAGATTCTCCGGCAATGCCTAAAATTTCACCTTGCTTCATTGTAAAAGACACATCGGTAACCGCATGTATCTTTTCCCCAAAGCGGGTTAAATAATGCAAGGTTAAATCTTTAACTTCCAGTATATGACTCATCTTAAACCGCCTACTTCCTCAACCGAGGATTAAAAACACCTTCCATAGAATTATTGAGCAAATAAAGGGCAAAAACT
>Ga0268262_10001671_pt1 | contig 27052 bp, 23 predicted proteins | sample TergutNc150P3_FD_190354 | JGI IMG/M metagenome (GOLD analysis project Ga0268262, IMG submission 190354) | Nasutitermes corniger P3 segment gut microbial community from laboratory colony in Florida, USA - Nc150 P3 (SPAdes) (version 2) | ecosystem: Host-associated > Arthropoda: Insects >... | reverse complement strand
TTCGGCTACGTCTCCGGTGTTCGGTTCGGCGCGGGATTGCGCCTGTCATTATTAATATATGTTACGGGCGGGGCGGCGGCAAGTTTTTTTCGCCGGACACGTCTCCCCGCCGTCTTTCACTTCAATCCCCTGTCCCCCCGTTTCCACAAAAATACCTCGCAACATAACGCCAGCCCCAGCAAGATCCACAGACGGTACGACCACGCATTATTGGAAAGGTTGCCCATACTCTCCAAAAACTCCGCCGCCTCGAAATAATATACGCCCCCGGCCGTTCCCAAATCCGGCCGCCTGAAAACCATCTCGCTTTCAAGCGGGTGCGCGGAGACCGCGAAGTTCGCCGTCTCGCCTGTTGACGATACCAGCGAGTAGACGCCGGGCTTATCTATACGGACATTCGGCTGGCTCGACCACGCGGCGACGAGTTTGCCGTCCATGCCGTAGAGCGTTCCTGAGCGGCCTCCGCCGAAGAACGGGTTGCGCGCCGCGTATCCGGCGTACCAGCGCTCGTCGGCTTGACCGTGACCCGAAAGCGCCCGGCGGCCGAGGCGGTCAACGAACGGCACGAAGAAGCCCGTCTCGCAGAGGTTGTTGGATTGGGTTACGCCTATCGGGGTGGATATTATCAATAACTCGGAACTTGCGCGGGAAGAGACCGAAGCGGCCAGCGCCGCCGAACCGCCCAGCCGCGCAAGCGTGCCGCCGGCGAGCGGCGAGACGTAGCCGTAGACACGGGCGTTTTTGCTAGACATGGCGGGGAAACCGCGCCACATAGCGGAATTGGTGTCCGTCAAAACCGGATTAACGCCGCTCTCCGCCTTATTCACCTTCTGCGCGGACGGCAGTATCCCCGCGCTGCGAAGGAACGACCTGCCGAAATCGTCCTCGCGCTCAGGGTCTAAGGCGACTATAACCCCCTTGTCTCCGCCGCCGCCGGTTATGAACGATTCCAATACCCTCGAGCGCCCGTTGAACCCGTTTATTATCACAAGATTGGCCGCGTTGATGTCCTCGTAGGTAAGTTCATTCCCCTCCTTCAGGACGATAGAGTTCCAAAACGCCGGCCCCGACGCCTTCAGCGCCGCGCCGATCACCCTGTTGCGCCGCGTGTCGCCGACTATCAACGCTTCCCGATTCTGAGCCGCCGACAAGGTGAAATAATCCCTATTGTCAAACGGCAACGGGTCGCTCGCGCGGATCTCAACCTTCCCCCGCGCCCCGTCCAACGACGGCGGCAGGTCGAAGGCCACGGTAACGGAGTCGCCCGCCTTGCAGTAGACGCTCCTCTGCCCTATCCTCAGCTCACCCACGGTCAATTCAACGTAAGTGGAATCCAACGCCGCGCCAGCCGCGTAGACCGCCGCCGAGAGACTGTTGCCGTTTAACGCTCCGCTATGTACCCTTACCGAATAATTATAAGGATTTGCCGGCGCGAGGGATACGCAAATGACCTTCTTGTTATCGCCGGCCAACTTATATGAACTTGAATCGAACGCGTCAACCGCGCTCCTCTGAAAATCGCTGAGCGCCACGAACACGGCGGGCCGCGCTGAATGCTCCGTCAACGCTGTGAAAGCGTCAACAACCTCGTTGAAGTTGACGGGGCCGAAACGCCTTGAAAACGCTTGCCCGTCCTTATCGATATCCGTGTCTATATGCGATTTTTTGTCCGTCAAGGGAACAAAACGCCCGCTCCCATGGTCAAAACCGTAACGCTCCGAAGACGACGGCAATGTCGCGATTAATGAATCGACAATCGCCTCCGCCCGATGACCCAAAGAGGCCCCCCCGTCCGCGTACTCCATGCTGACCGTCGGATCGATCCACGTATAGACTGCGGCGCCGGGGTCGCTGAGGGCCACAAGCGGGCTGTTTTTGTCGTGCAATCCCGCGAAGACCAGCACAAGCGCAGCCGCCAGAAGCAGCCGCGCCAAGAGGAGCAGTATGTCTATCAGCTTCTTCGCCCGCGACTTGCTGACTGCGGAGGCCGGGAAGAAACGCAGCGTGGAGAGTTCCATCCGCTTCACCACCCTGCGCCTGAAGAAGTGCAGGAACAGTATCACCGACAGAAATCCGAGCGCCCAAAGGTAGGCGGGCTGAAAGAAAGAGAGTGCGGAGAGCGGGTCCATTCACAGAAAATAATAGATGTCGCGGCTGTCAGGCGTATTTTTTTCGCGCCCGCCGCCGCAATCAGGCCGTTAACGCGTTACCGGCGGTATCTACAATCTTGCCGATGGATTTCGCGGCGTCCTCGACTAATTTGACCCCGTCGTCGGCCTCTTTCACCGATTCCTCAACCATGTCGGCGGTATTCTTCGCCGTCGCGTAACAACTTTGCGCGAAATCGCGCACCTCGTCGGCTATCAACGCGAATCCGTTCCCGTCCTCGACGGCGTGCGCAGTCTTGATGCTTGTGCTGAAGGCCAATAAATGCGCTTGTATGGCAGTGTAATTGAATCTCTTGATAATTTTGGCGTTTTTGTCGGAAGCGGCCTTAATCAGGCTGACCGCTTTCGTCATACGCTTAACGGCTGCGCCCACGGCGTTTGCCTTGGCTGCAGACAACTTCCCTTGATAGGCGGCGTCGGCGTTCGGTTTCGCCGTCGCGGCCGTCTTCGCGAGGCGTCCGTAGTCGGAGGCTTTAAACAGTATGGTTATGCTATCCGCGATTAACAGTCCGCTGGCGGCCGCCACAGCGCAAAACACCAATATAATAGCGGCGGCGGGAACAATTGATTTGGCGTTGAAAAAATTCACTGTCCCGACCGCCAGCAAAGCTACGACCGCGCCGACCGCGATTGAGAGCATAATTCTCGCGCGGATATTCATGATGTGCCTCCATTTCCGGTTAAACAACGCCAATCGAACTAGGAGATGCCGGCGCAATGACCATTACCTATATAATGTATTCGGATTAGAGGCATAATAAATTGTGTGGGTAGGCAATAAAAAAATAAAAGTCAAAATCTTTTAAAATCAAAATCTTTTTTAGACGAAGCCTTCGGCTTCATAGGATATGCGTGGCTAACTTGTTTATCTCGGCGAAGCCAAACCCCGCATATAACGTCAAAATCAAAGTCAAAGGCTTTTTTCTTTTGACGTTGACTTCATATGCGGGGTTTAGCCCCGCATATCCTATGAAAGGCGCGCAGCGCCTTTCGTCTAAAAATGATTTTAAAGACTTTGACTTTAAAAGATTTGGATTTTATCAGAACAACTTCCCTCTCTTCTCTATTACGCGCATAAGCGACTTGTGGAACGGCTCGTCTGTGGACACTTCTTCGAAATCGACTTTCAACTCGCGGCAGATCGTACTGAGCGCGGAGCGGTGATCCACCATGCCGCTGTTGAAGTATTCCGCCGCCGTTTGAGAGTCTATGGTTATCTCACGCCCAGTTTCTAAATCCTTCAAACGATAGTCCGACCGGCCGTCGAAATTCAACTCCAAAGGATCGGCTACCGCTATGGCCAAGATGTCCTGACGCTTGAAACGCAAGTGCCTAAGCCCCATGGCGATAGACTCCGGTTCGTCCAAAAAGTCGGAGATCACAACGCAAAGACCGCGCTTTCTAAGCATCGCCGCCGCGGAATTGATTACCGCGCCGCATTGCGTCTTACGCTCGGCGGCGGAGGTCTCCAAGTACGATATGATGTTTTTGAGTTGCAAATTGGTGGATTTGGGCGGCATATAGAAGCGTATCTCCTCGTCGAAAGCCACAAGCCCCGCCGCATCTTTCTGCCTGACAAGTATCCAAGCGATGGAGGCGGCGAGCGTCCTAGCGTAGTCAAACTTCGTGACCGCCCCGCTGCCGAACCCCATAGACGCGCTTTTGTCGAGCAATATATGGGCGGAGAGGTTGGTCTCGTCCTCATACAGCCTGACGAAAGCCTTGTCGGACTTGGCGTACTTGCGCCAATCGACCTTACGGGCGGGTTCGCCCGCAAGGTACGGGCGGTACTCCAAGAACTCGGAGGAGAAGCCGTGAAACGGGCTTTTGTGAAGCCCGGCGATAGTTCCCTCGACAATCATCTTAGCCCGAAGCGTCAAGTTGCGTATCGGGGCCAGATGGTCGGGGCGGAGGATGGAGAATTTGTTCATTATATTATATAATATAAATAATGGCGGATATCGGCGGTTAGTTGTTTTGTGATTTCGGATAATATAAAAAATTGCGAAACTGCTTGCGCCGCCCCAAACCCATAAAGTATATTTATTGTTACAAGCGGGTATTCCGCGCCGAAGTGGCGAAATTGGTAGACGCACTGGACTCAAAATCCAGCGGTGGCAACACCGTCCCGGTTCGACTCCGGGCTTCGGCATTTTTTTTATTTTTTTTGTTGCGCTTTGACGCCGCGTATATTATATTGTATAGATTCGGGCGGTCGCGACGCGGCCGTTATTGCGAAATTTGGCGTTTTTCGGGCGTTTAGCTCAGTTGGTTAGAGTACTACCTTGACATGGTAGGGGTCACTAGTTCGAGCCTAGTAACGCCCATATTCTTGCATGCCACCTCGGTTCACCTCTTACCCCGGGGCAGACGGCGTCGGTTCTAACCGGCCCGTTTTTACACGAAACAGAGGGCAGTAAGGTTTTATTTGCGGTGTCTTATGTTGTTGGTATATCTTGAGTTAGGACTATTGTGTTGATACCGTTCCGTATCAATGCAAGTAACGGGGTTTTATACTATGAACGTCATTCTACCGGACGGCAAAAGCCTTTCCGTACCCGACGGCGCGACCGCTATTGACGCGGCGGAGGCTATCAGCCCGCGCCTTGCCAAAGCTGCCGTGGCCTGCAAGGTCAACGGGGCGGTCCGCGACTTGTCTTCGGCGCTCAGCGACGGCGACAGCATATCTATATTGACTTTTGACGATACGGACGGCAAGACCGTCTTCTGGCACTCCTCTTCGCACATCTTGGCGCAGGCGGTTCAAGAGCTCTTTCCTACCGCTAAAATCGCTATCGGGCCTGCCATCGAGGGCGGGTTTTACTACGATTTCGATACGGAAAAGCCCTTTACGCCTGAGGATATCACCGCCATAGAGAAGAAGTTCAAGGAGATCGCGGAGACCAAAACGCCGTTTAAGCGGATTGAATGCAGTGTTGACGAGGCTAAAAAGCTATTTGGGGATAAGGATGAGAAGTATAAGTTAGAGTTGATCGAGGCCATTGAAGGTGCGCCCAGCCTCTACAGTCAGGGTAATTGGGTTGACCTCTGCCGAGGGCCTCACGTCCCGCATACGGGGTTCATAAAGGCGTTCAAACTGTTGAGCATTGCGGGGGCTTACTGGCGCGGCAGCGAGAAGAACCCGATGTTACAGCGCATCTACGGCGTGTCGTTCCCAAAGCAGTCTATGCTGGACGAACATCTGACCCTGCTTGAAGAGGCGCAGAAGCGCGATCACCGCAAGTTGGGGAAAGAACTCGAACTCTTTTCGTTTCACCAAGAGGGCGTCGGGTTCCCGTTTTGGCATCCTAAGGGGATGGTTCTGTACAACATCGTGCTTGATTTTTGTCGTCGGGAACACATAAGGGCGGGGTATCAGGAGATCAAAACGCCTATCATCCTGAACGAGGAACTTTGGCATAAAAGCGGTCATTGGGACAAGTACAAGGAAAATATGTACTTCACGCAGATAGACGAGGCGACCTGCGCCATTAAGCCTATGAACTGTCCGGGTAACCTTTTAGTTTTCGGGACGGTGCCGCACTCCTACCGCGAACTGCCGCTTAAGTATTGCGAATTCGGCCTTGTCCACCGCCACGAGAAGTCCAGCGCGTTGCACGGTCTTTTCAGGGTGCGCCAGTTCACTCAGGACGACGCGCACATCTTCTGTCTGCCCGAACAGATAGAGGATGAAATTACTAAGGTGATCGCCTTTATAACCTTTATTTACAAGACCTTCGGCTTTGAGGATTACAAGATAGAATTATCGACCCGTCCTGAAAAATACATAGGGTCGTTAGAGATTTGGGAGAAGGCGGAGACGGCGTTAAAGAACGTTTTGGAGCATCAGAAAATAGACTATCAGTTGAATCCGGGGGACGGCGCGTTCTACGGGCCTAAGATCGATTTCCACATCAAGGACGTGTTGAAGCGCAGTTGGCAGTGCGGGACGATCCAGTTGGATTTCAGCATGCCTGAGCGGTTGGACATTGAATATACGGCGGCGGACGGGGAAAAGAAGCGTCCCGTGATGATCCACCGCGCCCTTTTGGGGTCGATGGAGCGGTTTATCGGCATATTATTGGAGAACTACGGCGGCGCGCTGCCCGTGTGGCTCGCTCCTGTTCAGTGCCGTGTCCTGCCCATTTCGGAGAACTTTTCGGAGTATGCGAGGGATGTCTATAATAAGCTGCTGGAGGCGGGGATCAGGGCGGAGATAGACGAGCGCAACGAGAAGGTCGGTTACAAGATACGCGAGGCGGAGACCAAGAAGATGCCGTTTATGCTCGTGGTCGGCGAAAAAGAGCGCGCGGCGGGGACTGTGGCGGTTCGTCAACACACAAAAGGCGACGTCGGGGTGAAAGGTTTGCAGGAGTTCATCGACGCGGTGTTGAAATTGGCGGTGCCGGGGGTCAATAATGTTAGTCTGTAATGTCAATAATCCGTACTGTTTGTACATAAAAAATAACAAAAAACATAACTAAGGAGGCGAATATCAATAAGTTCCGCACACCGCCCAGGAAGGACGACGGTACGCGCATCAACAATGAAATCCGCGTTCCGCGCGTTAGAGTGGTGGCTCCGGACGGCGAGCCGCTGGGCATTTTGCCCATTGCCGACGCTGTCGCCCGCGCCGCCGGTTACGCCTTGGATTTGGTGGAGGTCGCGCCGAGCGCCGATCCGCCTGTGTGCAGGATCATGGACTACGGCAAGTTTAAGTACGAGAAGTCCAAAAAGGCTAAGGAGGCCAAGAAGAAGCAGCACGTCATGCACCTGAAGGAGATCAAGTTCCATCCCAAGACGGACGATCACGACTTCGACTTCAAACTTGACCACGCCCGAAAGTTCCTCCTGAAGGGCGACCGCGTAAAGGCGACGATAGTCTTCAGGGGGCGCGAGATAACGCACCTGGACTTCGGCAAGCAGATGCTCGACAGGGTGGACGCGATATTGGCGGATTTGGCGCAGATAGAGATGGCGGCCAAGATGGAGGGCCGGAACATGATCTCCATCTACGTGCCGGACAGGGTGAAGGTCAAGGAGTACATGAGGAAGCACGGGTTGGAGGATAAGAAGAAGGCGGAGGCGGAAGAGACGGAGGTGTCGCCTGAGGTATTGGAGAGGTTGCATGATACGGGGGGCGGCGAGGAGGAAGAGGCGGAGGGGTAATACGTTGTCTGAATTAGGATTAGCAGGATTTAAAGGATTATAGGATTAAAAACATTAACAAGATTAAAACACGGATTTTGATCTTAATTAATTTGACTTTTTGGAGAAAAGGGGTGTAAAAATGCCAAAGATGAAGAGCAGGTCGGCAGCGCGTAAACGGTTCAGCCTTACGGCGGACGGGCACGTTAAGCGGAAGAAGGCGTTCAAAAGCCACATTTTGAACAAGAAGGATAGGAAGCGCAAGCGTAATCTGCGGAAGTCTACGCTGGTTTACGAGGGTGTGGAGAAGAAAGTGGCGCTGATGATCCAGTTGTAATCGCCGTATCAGGGTCGATACGGTAAGTTGTTGAACGTACGGCAGTTAAAACAAAACTATCATAAAAGAAGGAGCATACCATGCCAAGGGCAAAAACAAGGGTTGCGTCTCGGGCGCGCCGCAAAGCGATAATAAGTCAGACGTCGGGCTATTTTGCCAAGCGCAAAAATTGCATCACGCAGTCCAAAGACGCGATGTACCGCGCCGGGGTGTACGCCTACCGCGACCGCAAGCAGAACAAGCGCAACTTCCGCTCGCTGTGGATAATCCGCATAAACGCCGCGGCGAGGCTCAACGGGATAACCTACGGGAAGCTCATCTCCGGTCTGAAGACCAAGGGGATAGAACTTGACCGTAAGTCGCTGGCGCATCTGGCTTTGCACGAACCGGACGCTTTTGCTAAACTCGTCATCACCGTTTCTGAATAATTTGTCGGATTTGGTTGATTATCAAGCGGTTGCCCGGCGTCATTTTACGTCGGGCAGGTTTGGTGAAGGAGTCAATATTTATGGAATATAATACCGTGGAGTCATTGGAGACGTTGCGCAATGAAGCGCTTTCCGACTTCGGCGCTATCGCCTCTGAACCCGATGCCGAAAACTTCCGGCTCAAGTATCTCGGCAAAAAAGGCATTCTCCGCGACCTCGTCAAAACGCTCGGCTCGATGCCCGAGGGGGATCGCAAAACTTTCGGCGCGGCGGCCAACGCCCTGCGCCGCGAGGTCGAGGAGCGCTTCGCCGAAGCGCCTTGGCAGAACAAGGCCGAAACCGCCGACCCCGGGTTCGACCCTACCCTGCCGGGCTACCCGTTCCAACCCGGAAGCCTGCACCCGTTGGCGAAGATACGGAACGAGATCGTTGAAATACTCGTAAGTATGGGATTTTCAGTTGCTTACGGGCCAGACGTTGAGAGCGACTACTATAACTTTCAGGCGCTTAATATGCCGCCGCTCCACCCTGCCCGCGATATGCAGGACACCTTCTACATCAGCGAAAATTCGGTGCTGCGGACGCACACGTCGCCCGTGCAGATCCGCGTCATGGAGGCGCAAAAGCCGCCGATACGGATCATAGCCCCCGGCCGCGTCTACCGCAACGAGGCGATCAGCGCGCGCAGTTACTGCATGTTCCACCAGGTAGAGGGCCTCTACGTAGACGAAAACGTGAGCTTCGCCGACCTGAAGGGGACGCTCTTGGCCTTCTCTCGGCGTTTTTTTGACGAAAACACGAAGATAAAGATCCGCCCCAGTTTCTTCCCCTTCACGGAGCCCAGCGTCGAGGTGGACGTGGAGTGCTTCTTGTGCAAAGGTAAAGGGTGCAACATCTGCAAACACAGCGGATGGCTGGAGATACTTGGGGCCGGGATGGTCCACCCCAACGTATTCAAGGCCTGCAAGATCGACCCGGAACAGTACACGGGTTTCGCCTTCGGGATGGGCATAGAGAGAATCGCGCTGCTCAAATACGGGATTGACGATATCCGTCTGCTGTACGAAAACGACGTTAGATTTTTGAAACAGTTTTGATGAATCAACGTAAGTCTATGCGGATTCGATAGTTAGTACTGTTATCAATACAAATGATATTTTATCGGATAATTAGTTTAACTTACTTAAATTCAATAAGTTACGTATAGTCATCATCAATACGGATAATGTTTTATATGATAATCGTCGTAACTCAATAAAAATCAATAAAATAGGCATCTCTATTATGAAAATCGTCTACAGTTGGTTGAAAGACTTTGTCGACATAGCCGCCCCCGTGACCCAGGTCGCCGACGCGTTGGCCAGCGCCGGTATCGAGGTGGCTTCCGTGACGGAGACCTCGGTGCCGCGCGGCGTAAAGGTGGCTCGCGTCGTGTCACGCGCCCCCCACCCCAACGCCGACAAACTCTCTCTCTGCCGGGTTGACTCCGGCGAGGGCGAGCCGCTCCAGATCGTCTGCGGGGCGCCCAATGTCGCCGAGGGCATGACCGTGGCTTTGGCCACCATCGGCACCGTACTTCCGGGTAACTTCAAAATCGGCAAATCCAAGATACGCGGCTTGGAGTCTTTCGGGATGCTCTGCTCCGGCCAAGAGCTCGGGCTGTCGGACGATCACTCCGGGATCATGGCGTTACCGGAAAACTACACCGTGGGCGTGCAGCTTGCCGAGTACATCCCCTACGACGCGGTGATAGAGATAGAGATCACCCCCAACCGCGGCGACTGCCTGAGCGTTGTCGGCGTGGCGCGGGAGGTGGGCGCGCGATTCGGCCTAACGCTCAAGAAGCCTGTCAGAAATCCGCAAACGCAGGGCGGCGGCGACCCTATATCGTCGGCGCTGTCAGTCGAAGTGAAAGATCATAATCGCTGCCCGCGCTACATGGGGCGGCTTGTGCGTAACGTAACCTTAGGGCCGTCGCCGGAGTGGATGAAGAGGCGCCTGACGCTTGCCGGCCTGCGCCCCATCAACAACGTGGTCGACATCACCAATTACATATTGATCAAATACGGCCAGCCGATGCACGCTTTCGACTACGACGCAATCGAGGATAAGAAGATAGTCGTGCAGACCGCCGGCGCCATAGGCGTATCGTCGTTCACCACCTTAGACGGCGCGGAGCGGAAGCTTGCGGGCGACGATCTGCTGATCTGCGACGGGAAGCGGGCCGTGGCCTTGGCCGGAGTGATGGGCGGCGCGGGGTCGGAGATCAAAGAGCATACGAAGAACGTCTTCTTGGAGTGCGCTTTCTTCGAGCCGGGCGGCATACGAAAAACATCCAAGCGCCTCGGGCTTTCCACCGACTCCTCCTACCGCTTTGAACGCGGCGTAGACCCCGCTCAGGGTCTTGTGGACGCTTTGGAAAGGGCGACGGACCTCATGTTGGAGCTTGCCGGCGGCAGCGCGGCGGCAGGGATTATAGACACCAACCCGAATCCCTTCCCCGACAAAGTGATTACAGTGCGCCCGGCGCGTACCAAAAGGATATTGGGCGCCGAGTTCCCTGCGGATAATATGGTCTTCTCCCTGAACGCCTTGGGAATAAAGAGCGTAAAAAACTCCGAGGAGCTGGTAACCTGCACCGTACCGCACTACCGCCACGACATCACCGAGGAGATCGACCTGATAGAGGAGGTGGGCCGCCAGTACGGGTACGACAACATCCCCGCCGCAGAAAGCGCCGGCGTGAGGCTGGTCAGACAGCCGTCGACCACGGAGACGAACCGCGACACCGCCCGCTTCGCGCTGTGCTATTTCGGGCTGAACGAGATCATGACCAACAGCATGGTGTCGAAATCAAAGCGGAAATTATTGACGCCGTCGTCGGAGCCGGTGAAAATCCTCAACCCGCTGAACCCCGACATGGCGGAGATGCGCACATCTATGGCGCTCTCCCTTTTGGACACGATAGCCTACAACATAAATAGGAAGAACAGCAATAATAGGCTGTTCGAGATCGGCAAGGTATTCGAGCCCGATGAAAAATCGGGTTTGGCGATAGAGAGGGACATTTTGGCGATAGCTATAGAGGGTGACTGCGTCCCGCAGTCGTGGGGCAATCAGAAATTAGAGAACAGCTTTTTCGTTCTGAAAGGCATAATAGAGGCCTTTGCCGCGCATTGCGGTTTCGGGACGGCGAAATTCGAGCGCCTTGCGACGGCCTGCCCGCTCTACGGGCCGGAGTCCGCCAAAGTAACGTTTAAAAACGGCATCAGCGGGACGATGGGGCGCGTTTCGGACAAGATCCGCAAAGCGTTCGGCATAAAGACCCCGGTCTTCTACGCCGGATTCGATGTGACGGAGTGGCTGCCGGCGCCTAAGCCGCTGCCCAAATACAACCCCCTGCCTAAGTTCCCGCCGCTGGAGAGGGACTTCAGTTTCGTTATGCCGGAAGCGCTTTCAAGCGACACAGTCAAAAACGAGATCAAATCCGTATCTGCGTTGATAAAGACCGTCCGCCCCTTCGACCTCTACCGCGGCGAAAAGCTGAACGCGGGTACGAAAAGCATGACTTTTTCGGTGGAGTTCCGGTCGCCGGAGAAGACGCTGACCGACGAGGACGTGGCCGAGGCCTGCTCGAAGATCGTGTCGGTCATGGAGAAGAAGCACGGGGCGGTGTTGAGGAAGTAGGGTGGCATAGATGGTCACTTACAGTATTAACAAGACTAATTTGGAATAACCTTTAATGAAAGACGGTATTACTATGGACATTGAAGAAGGAATTATCTCAAGGCGCGAAAGCAACCGAAAAATTGAAACTAAACAGATGTTTCAACAACTTATTAATGAAGATGACTGGGTAGGTGACCTGTATTCGATTAATTACGAAACCGCAAGAATTATGATACACAATTCTCACCGGAAAAAGGTGGGCGGTATACCAAGTTTAAGTTTTTTGATCGCGTCAAGAGTTCGTCCGAACGATGATGATATTGATTTCAAATCGGAAGATGCCTCATTTATTTTGCTTCGTGTAATGGATGCCGCGGCTTTACCTGAAGAAAAGGAAGCCGAACGAATAAGGGTTGAAGCGGCTCAACGGATTAGCGGAGAAACGGATAAACATTGGGATGGCGCAGGTTCAATGGATTTTAGAACAAAAAACCTTTTTGGGTTTGCAGGGGTAGAATGTCGAATTATAGGAACCTTTTTTCTGGAAGAAAACTCTCAGGATAACCAAGCACCGTTAAAATGGAGATTTGGAAGTGACATTTCAAACTACTATCCCAACAGAAACTTAAAGGTTTATAAACCCAGCGGGAAAGCCCTTGGATTAATTGTAAATTATTCTGACCCTTCCAATATTGAAAAATATGGGAATACGGAAAGGGTTAAGCTCGGCAACGTTCGTTACGCTTCAACCAATAGAAAGTATCAAAAGATTGATGATGTTGATGTCTATATTCATCCGGCTGATCTACTTTCCCAAAAATCAGCTTTGTTTGGAATGACGAGAACCGGTAAATCAAACACGACAAAAAAAATTGCAAAATCGGTGTTTGAATTGCGTAACCCAAAGGGAAACAATAAGCCATTACGAATCGGACAAGTTATCTTTGACCCTAATGGAGAATACGCAAATGAAAATGCGCAAGATGCCGATGGGAAAGGCAATCCTAATGCTCTAAAAAATGTATGGAAGCTCATTCCAAGCGGAATTAAAGAAAATGAAGTAGTAACTTATGGTATGACAAAACACCCAAATGATCCTGATAGAATACTGATGTTACTCAATTTTTATTTAGAAGAAAATTTGTCAATAGGGAAAGAAATTATTAATAATATTTTGGATGAGGACACGACTATTTATATGAAAAACTTTTATCAGGTTTCTTTTGAAAAACCGGACGAAGATGACAAAAGTGCCACGACAAGATATAACCGACGAGTATTGGCTTATCGTTCTGTGTTGGCAAGAGCAGGGTTTCCTATACCTAGAAATTTCCATGTCTCAACAACAAGTTTATTCAATAAAGATTTATTGAAAGCAATGGATAGTAGTACAAGCGATAACTCTATAGAATATAAATCCGCCGCTAAAGTTTTTGAAACAAGTAGCCCGACATTACAACAATTAGCCGGTGCATTTGAGGCTTTGGATAAATTTATCAGAGAAAATAAGGAATATCGAACTTTTGAGAACAATTATCTACAAAAATCAAAATCTGGCAATGCTTGGGCGGATGAAGATTTGAAGAAAATCATCGGGATTTTTCAATATCCGAACGGCACACGAAAAATAGGTAAGGCGAAGGAACAACACAGCGCCGATACTACAAGAGATTACGCGAAAGACATTTATGACCAATTAGTTCAAGGCAAATTAGTAATTGTTGACCAGTCGAGCGGAGAACCAGAATTAAACAAAGCATCGGCGACACGAATAATGAAGACGATTTTTAAAGAGAATCAAAAAAGATTCATTCAAGGAGCTACTGATATTCCCGAAATATTGGTATATGTGGAAGAAGCACATACTATTTTACCGGCCGGAAATGATTTTGATACGGAGAATTTCTGGGTAAAAACCGCAAAAGAAGGCGCGAAATACCGTATCGGCATGGTCTATGCCACACAAGAAGTTAGTAGCATTCAAAAGAACATTCTTAAAAACACGGCAAACTGGTTTATCAGCCATTTGAATAATACGGATGAAACGAAGGAGTTATGCAAATATTACGATTTTGCCGATTTTGAGCCGTCAATCAGACGGGCGCAGGACAAGGGGTTTTTGAGAATCAAGACGTTGAGTAACTTGTTTGTTATTCCCGTTCAAGTAGACAGATTTGAATTATAGCCGGAGATTGGTTTATGGGATTTAAAGATGAATTCGCAAGTTACACACCATTAAGACGCTTGCACGAAAGTGAAAAAGTGCAAGCATTTGTAGATCGTCTTAAAATAAGGCAAAGAGATGAGGACGAAGAAGATTTTGAAAGATTAATTACTAAAAAATCCGACATTTGTGACAGTACTATGCAACCGGACTTAGTACTTTCCATTGATGGTAGCTCTCAACCTCGCAAAGTTGAAAATGGTTTTCCAGGCGCGGAATGCGGCGAAGTTACCGTGGCCTCAGTGTTACTTGATTTAAAAAAGGTACGTGAACTTGAAAAAGAAGATTTTATTGAACCTAAAAAATTCCGTGAGACCGAAAGTGTGTCTTTTATGGAGAATCCTTACTTCCCTGGATGTAATGTCACTATAGCAGGAGAAAAAAGCGCTAAATCTTCACTACGTCGTATGTTATTTGATGGACTCAAAAATAATCAAATTTTCTCAGAGTGCGAAACATTGCTTGAAACATACGAATATTTATTTAGAAAAAAACAAGAGCTTTTTAAAGAAAGAAATCTGCCACGGAGTCCGATTGAAGACATTGACGAAGACATGACTTATGGTTATGGAGAATATGTCTGCCCTCATTCAGGAGAGCCGCTGTTTTCTACTGATGCTTTACGACTACACGAGTTATTGAATGAACGCGGAAGTAGCGGTGAATTATTCGGGCAAATAATGTCCACTCTTGAAAAATTGTGGTTCATTCACATTCTACGGTCATTTGAGCAAAAAGATTGGTTATCAACTTTAAGGTATGTAGCATTTATACTGGATGGGCCATTAGCCGTCTTCAGCACATCGTCATGGTTAACAAAAGTTATTAGTTACGAAATCCGCAGAATAAACGATTTGCAAAAGAAAATAAATGAACAGGATTTATTGATAATAGGCATAGAAAAAACCGGAACTTTTTACAATCATTTTATTAATATTGACACAACTAAAGATGGAATAATAGACAAATTTCCAAAACAATCAGCCTTACTTTTAGATGATAATTACATTAAACGTAACATTATATTCTCTGAAAGTGCAAAGCCCTACGGACAAGATACTTATTTCGGTAGGAAATTCTTTTATAAAACCGCCTCAGGCCAAAAACTAGTTCCTGTTATTGCGTGTTTTAATGATTATCAACGAAATCTAGCAACAGCACATTCCGACCAATTTTCAAGATTAGCCGATGTTATGGATTTACTCGATAAGTTGGTTTCAAGTCGTTACACTGACTCCGTTTTGCCTATTGTTTTCGCTCACGCTGAAGCAGCAATACCATTGAATTTAGGTAAGAAACTTTTTGAAAATATTGCAAGAGGGATTAGAGAAAGATCAAAATGATAAATTATACCAACCACATAAAAGGACATAATACCGCCGAATCTCGTTGGGCGCGTTTCGGCCCTTATTATGCTATGTTTCCTGTTGATTTTGCTTTTGAAGTCGTGGAAAAGTATTCTAAACAAGGAGATCACATTATTGACCCGTTTGCCGGTAGATGTAGTAGCGTTTATGCAGGTAGTGTGTTAGGTAGGAATAGTTTAGGAATAGAAATAAATCCTGTCGGTTGGTTATATGGGTTGGTTAAATTACACCCAGCTGACAAAGAAAATGTAATTAGTAAGCTCTTATATGTATATAACAAACGAAATAGTTATGACGGAGAATTGAGCAATTTACCGGAATTTTACCGCGTTTGCTACTGTGATGAAGTCTTAAAATTTCTTTTATGTGCTAGAAAAAATTTGAAATGGGAATACAAACATGTTGATGCAACATTAATGTCAATTCTTTTAGTACATCTGCATGCAAAACTAGGTGAAGGTTTATCAAATCAAATGAGAATGGCCAAATCAATGAGCATGAATTACTCAGTACAATGGTGGAAATCAAAAGGAATGGAGAAACCACCAGAGATAAATCCGTATGAATTTATTCAAAAAAAAATCGAATGGAGATATGAAAAAGGAAAACCTAACCTCACTAATAATGGCAGAGTCATGTGTGGTGATAGTTCTGAACTATTGCCGCATATTATGAAAGAAAATACAAAAGCTCGTAGAAAATATTCGTTACTGTTTACATCACCACCATATTGTTCAATAACCGATTATCATGCGGATCAATGGTTACGACTATGGCTTTTAGGTTATTCAGAAAAATATCAACCACAAAAAGAAAAACATAAAGGTCGCTTTGTTGACAAGCAAGGATACTATAATTTGCTTGATACCGTTTTTGGGTATTGCGCAAAAATGATGAAAAGAGAAAGTACAGTCTATGTAAGAACCGATAAAAGAGAATTTACATTCAAAACTACATCGGAAATTCTAAAGAAGCATTTTCCAAAACACGATATGCAAATAATTGAAAAACCTCTTGCCACTGAAACCAAAACGCAAACAAAACTTTATGGTGATAAATCAATGAAACCGGGCGAAGTAGATATAATAATGAAAAAATAGCCCCCGATTGATTATTTATTCCCTTTTGCTTTATTATGCGTTTTGCAAAGCATTTGGCAATTCGCAATATCCGTAGCCCCTCCCCTGCTCCACGCCGTGACGTGGTCGGCGTCCATTTCCGGCAATTTCCAAATCTTACTCTTGTTTGAATCGTGCCCAATAGCGCAAAATGGGCAATTTGATGTACCGGCTTTTTCAGCAGTTGCGGTTTGCGTCGCGTATACCGATTTTTTGGTTGCTTCATCGAAGACTCGAACGTCAAGTAGCTTTGTGTCGATTGAACCGCCTAGGATGTATTCGAAGATTCCTCTGCGGCTTTTTACGTACGGGTCGGCGTAGAGGGTTTTTACTTTGGCGGAGACTTCTTGGGGGTTGTAGGGGTGATTGTGATAGGTTTCGTATAGGCGACCCCAGTCGAGACCGCACATTTCACTCTCATCACTCGTGAATACTGTGGATACCCAATCAAGTACACTGTCAAAATAATTCTTCAATTCTGTTATGTTGGTGTCGGTACGGTGACGGCTCATGTAATCGCTAATGTTTCCTTTACTCACCCAATCAAGGGCATGCGCTAGGAAGTCTTGACGGTTGGCAACGCCAGAAATATATGTACGCCATTTATGAATATTTGCATTTTGGCTATTGCTAAACCATTCCTTTCCAAGTGTTACAAACGGACCGGAATATACCGCATTGAGCAATTCTTGATCATTTAGAGGAATACCTTTCATATTAATTGTACGAAACCATTCTCTTATCTCGCTTTCTGCTCCTTCGCATTCGTAGATGAGAAGTTTTGTTTGCAAGATCAGTTCTTGTTTGTCCACAGAAATACTGCTGAAACGTTGTTGCATTCCTGTCTCATCTTTGATTGCAAATTTGTCAGTTACAAACCTTCCAAAACTTGTAATGCGTTGCTGTCCGTCCAATACTTCAAATTTATTGTCACTTACTTTGTTAAAGTATATTAAACCAAGCGGGTAGCCTTTAAGAATGGATTCTATAACTGCGACATCTCTTTTGCCATCAGCATAGATATAGTTCCGTTGGTATTCTGGCTGTATAGTTAATTTACCTGAAAGCCCGAACAGACCCTTTCCTTCTAATTCGCTATATACAAAACCGTCACAGACATTTTTGATTGTAATGTCTGTTCTAAGCGTTGTTCTCATATTGTAACTCTCCTATGTTTAATAAAAATTCTTTGATAGGCGGATTGAATTATCCTACCATCTTTATTTATAAAATAATTCTTTTTCCCATCATTACCCACTAAATTTGCGTTTTCATTTGTTTTACCGCCAGAAGAACCTGTTTTTTCCCCATTTTGTTTTACCTCCCAATAATCATCATATTTTTTCGTATCAGGAACTTCATCATGGCAACCACGTTGTGTGGCACCTAATATTGTAAACTGTTCCGGATTATATTTATCCAAAAAACTAATAGGCACGCCCATTACGCCATCATAATCACTTGGTATGGCATCTGTAAACGGTACTTCTATTGCGTTATAGTTGTCATATCGGTCATAAGAATCTTTGCCTTTCAATTTTCTATTAAACCGTAAATTATCCTCCATTGATAAAAGCGGCAATGACTGATGCCGCCTACCATGATCAAGGTTTGTGAACCAACATGAATTACCTAGTCGTGTATAATCACCAATGTATCCGAGACGCGCCGCCTTCTCTCTATCCTTTTCTGATACTTCTGCACCTTTAGGAACGGCAAAAACCATATCATTCCCATTTCCCGTTGCTCCTATCCATAATTTATTTTCTCTTATTAACGGAAATACTTCCTTGTAGGTAATTGCGTTCATATTTGCTATGACAAGAAATTGTTTGCCCGCCTCCATAATCCACGCCAAAAATTCACGGAATAATGAAAAGGGTGGATTAGTGATGATTATATCGGCCTCATCACTTAGTTTTTTTACTTCTTCACTTCTAAAATCACCATTGCCTTTTAAGCGAGTTAAATGATTTTTATCGCTGGCAAGAAGCAATTCAACATCGACTAAATCTATCGTCCCATCGTTATTCATATCCGGAATTTCGGTAATTTCAATCTTATGCGGTTTCTTTGTAGTTTTATCTTCCGCGCTCTCATCGTCAAACAAAGAAAGTTGCGTGTTGGCAATTGGAGAACCTATATAGCAAGTAGCAATAAGTTTTTTTAGTTTAAAACTGTTAAAACACAATGCAAAATATTTAAAAAAATTGCTTTCGTATGGATCGTCACAAGGACACAATACGGTTTTACCGCGAAAGACATCGGGATTGAATTCAAGATACGCTTGAACCTCCCTTTCAATGTCCCTCCACTGCGTATAAAACTCATCGTTTTTGGCTTTTTTGGCCTGCGATAGATTAGTATTCGGCATTTTAGATAATCCTCCCGTCATATCAAACCATGCCATTATTACGAATAAAAATCCTCATAATATAAAATAATTTATGGCCGGTCTCGCTGTCAAGAGGTTAAGAAAAAAATGAGGGTTCAGAAAACCTTTCCTTTTTTTAAAGACCCTGTTTTTTTGTGTGAAGCCAATGTTAGAGTGGTTTTTTTGGAGTTTTGGTAGTAAAATCCCGTATTTGGCCCAAAATATGGGATTTTATTCCTATATTTAGATTAAAATTCAGGAAATTACTCCAAAACTAACTGATTGGCGGTAGCGGAAACAGCGATCCACAAAAAAAAACTTGACTTACGGCCTACCCATAATGTAACTTAATATCTATACCGCTAAAACCGGATATTTTGGCGGAGACTAGGATACCGGCCAAGAAAGGTGCAGATGTTATGAAAGAACCGGTCTATAAGATGAAGATCAGGCGCATAGGCGCTAAGGTCGCCGAGGTGACTCATCCTAAGAATCCTAAGTTAAAATTTGTGATGGACTACGGCGACATAAAATTTTTAGGCAACCATACATGGAATTTTATAGGCAAACGGGAGTACGTTTATACAAGAACCAATCTCGGAAATAAGGTGTTTTTGCAGAACGTTATGTTGGAGAAAGAAAAAGAGTTCGAAGACCAAGTAGTGGTGTTCAAAGACGGCGATACTCATAACCTAAGACGGTCAAACTTGAGAATATTGTTCAGGAACGAGGTGTCCCACAACCGCGATTGGCCTAAAGAAAACTCATCGGGATACAGAGGGGTTCACTGGGCCGAATACGCGCAGAAATACCGGAGCAGGATTAACTGCAAGGGGGTACGTTATGAACTCGGGATTTTCGATAACAAGGAGGACGCGGCCAGAGCGTACAATAAGATGGCTAAAAAACTGTACGGGAAAGCGGCGGTGCTGAATCCGGTGTGACCAGGTATTTAAACAGAAATCGATAGTTCACTAAAAAAAGGAGACGGTATGCTTATAGGCGGAAAGGGTTTTAATCCGAAGAGTTCGGTTAAGGTGTGCGAGTACCTCAAAGTCGGCATCGACGGGTCGCTGTTAATCAAAGACCCGACGCAAGGATGCACGAGCTACAAATTGGAATATAGGAAACTGTCCGGCGGCGGCACGATAAACGCGTGCCAATACGCCGAACTTAAGGACGGCGTGATTAAGTGCACCAAGGTTAAGCTCTTTTAAGGCAGTTACAGCGACCGTCCCGCCCTGACCGCCGACACGATAACCAGCGCCTGAATCCCCTCCCCGCGCCCGAAGGCGGTGAGGCCCTCGCCGGTTGTCGCGGTCAGGCCGATGTCGTTTTCTTGCAGTGAGAGTATTGACGCGATAGACTTTTTTATCGCGGGGATATGGTCGGCAAGATGCGGTCTTTTGGCTTCTATCGATATTGATACGTGGGTTAGTTTCCACTCCCCCGCTTTGAGCGTCTCCACGGCCTTTTCTAAGTATACGCGGCTGTCCGTCTGTCCGTTACGGCATAGATCATCGCTTATCTTCCCCAAAATATTTTGACCTGATATACCTGATACGGCGTTTGTAACGGCGTGCAGGATCACGTCCGCGTCGCTATTGCCTTCCAAACCTACGCAGTTCGGGATCGTAACGCCGCCTAAGACCAACGGCTTCGACGAATCATTAGACTCGAAGCGGTGCGAGTCTTGGCCTATGGCCGATACCGACACGCAACCATCGCTACTGACACCCATGAACGACCCCCTTTATCACGGGGTACTCGGGAAGAAACTCCATCACGTAATACAGCCTCTCCAGCGCCGTCGGTATGAATTCGCGGTAGCGCGGTTTGTCCTTGTGGATGGAGAGGTTGGCGTAGGCTCCGAGCGCCTGCATTAACCGCTGGGCGGCGCATGTGTAAAAGTCGTTCTTTTTGGAAACGCTGTCCGTTTTAGTCAGGTAATACTCCGCTAAACGCTCCATCATGCCTTGCCCCAGATTGACGTACGGGTCAAAAATCAGCGACGCGGCGTCGTAATGCGACGGTCCTAAGCGCGCGCCTTGGTAGTCTACGAACCTTATATGCCCGTTGTCAATCATGACGTTCTCCGATTGAAAATCGCGGTGTATGCAGACCGTCGGTTTAATGCCTGCCGCGCGCGCCGCCATTTTGCGCCGCTCTATCTCCCATTCCGCTGTAAGCAAACGTTCTTCGGCGAAGAATTCCACAACGCAGTGCCGCGCAAAGTAAGTCGTCTCCCAAGAGAAAGTTTCAACGTCCATTGACCGAGATACGATAAACGGGCAGTTCGCGACGTCTTGTCCGTGCCACACGATAAGGGCGTTGATTATCTTTTGGTAGGCCTCTTCGATTAAGGCGTTATTGCCCGCGTGGTCGGCGCAGAACCGCTTCAGGGTGATGTCGCCCAAATCCTCCTCGAGGATGAGTCCGTGAACCGGATCGCTCGCGATTATCTTGGACAGGAACGGGACGGATTGCGAGAGGCGCGCCTCTATCCCGATAAAGCGCGGCCAGTCTTCGTCCGTGCTGTCCCACTCAACGAGGATGTAAGAGTGTTTCGCGCCGGACACCCTGAAAAAGCGGCGCGTGGAGGCCGCTTGTCCGGCCAGCCTCGCGGTCCACTCCGCGACGTCGAAATCCGGTATCGACGCCTCTAAAAAAGTAAGCTGCGCCGGCGTGAATTCCGCGTTCTCCATCTCCCCCTCCAAGAAATTCGTTCCTGTCAATTCCGCTTCCGTCAATTCCATAGATCAATCCTCCCGCCGCTAACATCGGCCTCTATTTTCGCCAACGCCTCGTGAGTGCCTATGTCCATCCACCACGAAGCTTCCTTTTTCGGGGTGATAATGCCGGGGGGGCGCCCGGCCGAGGACGCTCTTTTCCATATCGGGACGATGGAAAAGTCGTCTTTATTGACAAAATCCAAAAATTCCCGCCGGTAAAACGCCACGCCTGTAAATTCCGCTTCTAGAATTTTGCTTTGTGTTCTTGTTGATGCCAACGCTTCCCTATCATCAGAAACGCCCAGATAATCACCTGTGTCGCTATCATACAGCACCGTCCCTAAACCATCTGCCGGTATTGACACTTGGGAACAAATCCTCCCGCTATTGATAAACCGCGATGCCAATTCCGCAATATCAAACTTGTGAATTATATCCACATTAGCGATAAAAAAAGCATCATCCCCGCTCAAAAAATCCCGAGCGAAATCAAGCGCCCCGCCCGTCCCCCTTATCTTATCTTTCTCATAAAACAATTCAAAGGGTATGGATGATTCGCGCCGGAACCGCTCCATCAATTCATGCAAATAATGCGAATTGACGCCTATCGCCGAGAACACGCCCGATCTATGCAGCACCCGCAAATTGTGAGCCAAGAGCGGCTCGCCGCAGACCGGCACCAGAGCCTTGGGGAGTTTGTCCGTAACGGGCCTAAGACGTGTGCCGAAACCGGCGGCTAGTATGAACCCGCGCATCGCCGCACCTACTCCTTGTAATAAGAGACCGATTTGAACAGTTCATACCACGCCGCGTAATCCCTCTCCCACGACACCCTGATCTCCTCAACGCTCTCGCCCAAGGCCAACGCGCCGCGCAGCTCCGTGTCTCCGGCGAGGATGTCGAATGGCATCTTCTCGCGCTCGTACTCGTATGGCGGGTCCTTGTACTTGAACTGATCGCCGCACTGCTTTATCACCGCGCCGAGAATGGCCGCCGTCGTCTCCACAGGCCTGTAAACTTTGGGATCGGTAACGTGTATCTGCACCCCGCCGCAGAACTCCCCCTTCCACTTTTGGAAGGTGGGGATGAACCCGTGCTCGCGGAATAGGCAGCCAGGCAGCTTCTTCGCGTTCAACGTAGCAGCAAGCTCCGCGGCGTTGATAAACGGCGCTCCGAAGAGTTCGAACGGGCGCGTCGTCCCCCGCCCCTCGGAGAGGTTGGTCGCTTCTAACAAAACTTGGCCCGGATAGACGATCGCGGTGTCCAGGGTCGGCATATTGGGCGACGGCAGCACCCACGGCAGCCCGGTATCGCTCCAGAGCGAGTCGCGCCGCCAGCCGTCCATCCACACGACGTTGACGTCGGCGCTATTTACGTATAACTTTTTTATGAGGAGCGCCATCTCCCCCATCGTCATCCGGTGACATAGCGGCATGGCCGCCCCGCCCACAAAAGAGAAGAACTTCTCGGAGAGCATAGGCCCGTCTACGCCTACCCTGCCGATAGGATTCGGCCTGTCGAACACCCAGACCGGGATACCGCTCTCGGCGCAGGCCTCCATGCAGTGCTTGAGCGTCCACACGTAGGTGTAGGGGCGGGCGCCGACGTCCTGAACGTCAAAGATCAAGGCCTCTATCCCGTCGAGCATACCGGGCACGGGCTTGCGGTGCTCCCCGTAGAGGCTGTAGACGGGGATTTTGAGGGTTGGATGGAGGCTCCCCTCCCACTCGACCATATTGTCCTGCGTCTGCCCGAAAAGCCCGTGCTGCGGGCCGAAAATCGCGGACAGAACCGGCTTGCGGGCGCTCTCTTTGGAACCGTCCGCGAGGATATCGATCACGTGCCGATAGGACGAGTCGACGGAAGCCGCGTGGCAGACGACGCCGACGCGCTTGCCCGCGAGGGACTTGGGGGGGTCGGCGGAGAACTTGTCCAATCCGAATTTGGCCATTTATTTTACACCTCTGTTTGGCTTGGGTTGCGCTACCGCATAATAATATAATATAAGTAACGGCGGGGATACAAAAAAAGCCTTGCCAATAAATAAACGCGCCCTTTATTATTAGTACTCGTACCCTAAATCTTTCAGTTTTGATTTTGTGAATTCCAATATCTTGTATGCGTGAGCTATCGCTTGATTCATGTCCGAATCCGTTAATTTCATACCTGACGGATAGCGCGAATCTATTATGTACATATCTAATACTGAACAAGCTGTGTCAAGACTATCAAAATCGGAAGCGTGTCGTTTACAACGTTCTGATAATATTCCAAGGTCATGTGTTTTGACTCGCGTACCTTCTTTGGCAATCATATACGCTTTTAATATCTTTTCAGCGGACTGTTGACAATGATTGCACGCAATTCTCGGCGAATACGGATTATTTGTCTTTGCAATCGTAACGGCGCAATCATAGTCTTCTTGGGCGTACTGAATCCATTCTTTTACATCTAAGATATCGTCATTCATATAACACAACCCCATGTTTCATAATATCGTTTTGAAATGTACCATGGCACTTTGCACGAACTGAAAATTCGTCTTGGTTGAACGGAACCAAATCTAACGCCGTTTCACGCTGTACATCAACCAATTTCACCCGCAACTCTATTCCGATGTCTAACGGACGCCTGTCCTTTACCGGCGTCAGGACGCACAAGTCTATATCGCTATCGGGGGTCTCCTCGCCCCTAGCGTAAGAACCGAAGAGGATGATCTTGGTTACGAGGCCGGTTCCGGCCAGCGTGCTTACGATTCTGTCTAATTCGGCCTTGATAGTATCGTTCATATTGACACCCTCCGTCGGTGTGAATTAAATATAATATATTGGCGACGAGGGTGTCAAATCTAAAGAGAAATTTTCGACTCAAGATTAATTCTGGCTTTCCATGCCATTCCTTAATCTTTTGGTTTTTAATCCTACAACTTGTTTATCTCGGCGAAGCCAATCCTTTAAAATCCTATAAATCCTAATTCAGACATTCTTTGACCGACTTGGAGTCTCACCAAATTATCTATCGTTCGTTGAACTAGCGCACCACGTCCTTAACGCAACGCACAGAGCACCCGAAGCTCTCGTTGCCGTAGTAGTTGAGCACGTAGTCGCCGTCGTAGCGCATGAGCCGGTAGTAGGCGTTGTTACCACCGCCCTCCGTAGCCGTCCACCAGCTGCCGCGGTTGCCGGCATTGTCGAAATTGCCATCGGAGCCACGGTTGCCGCCCGGCAAGGCCGAAAATCCGTAATCGTCCGTACCGTCGCCGTTACCGTACCAACCATAAGCCGATTTTAACTTCTTACCCGCCTTATCATAACCTCCGGCATACGTAACCAATATATCCCAATCCGCTTTAGACGGCAAATGCCATCCTGATGGACAAATACCTTGATGCTTTACATCATCCTCGCCCCACTTGCTACTATTATATGACGAACTTATCCCCATCGCCGTCGACCAATCGTACAACCTACCGTATATATCGCAATTGTAATTCTTGTTGTCATAGCACCAAGAATTACCTATCTCTCTATTTAGATTCTCCGCCATCCATATCTGAGTACCTATTTCCACCGTCTTGCATGAACCGGCGGTCCCGTCTTTCCCGCAATCATTATTCCCGCCGTTCCTCGCGATCACAAACGCCCCGCCAATCCCGTTATCAGAACACCCGCAGCACAAAACAGCCACAACCGCCGCAGCCATCGCAAACAAAAACGTCCGTCTTTGCCGTATAAACACGTTAACCTCCTGTATTCAAATAGTCAAAATCAAACTTAAAACAGCCACCACATCCCAACAACATGCGTACCATAGTTATATCCGCTGCAATACCTATAGAAATACCGCCGCACGTGCTTCTTGCTGAACCCGACGCCCGCTCCTACCACAAATCCGGCGTTGAATAATGCTTGTTCGTCTCCGAAAAGCAAATCCGCGTCCGCACCGGCTTCTAGGGATATAAAGTACCATTGCAACAAAACGGTCACAGGCACATTAAATCCGAAAAATCCGCTGTAAGAAAAGGCTCCGCCCGCCCAAATGTTACCCTCTAAGTTGAGCGATAGCATATCTTCCAATATCGGACGAGAATGAACAATCCCTAGCTGGGCGGCCACATGACCAACATAGCTTGGGTTAAAACTGCTTCCTATCGAAAACCCGGTCATCGGCCTGTTTTCAGTCTCCGCCTCATAATCCCCGCCTCTCCCGCCATTCTGCCCCGCGCCCGTTTCTTGCGGCGTATACCGCGCCGCCGGCTGTACGCTCTGCCTATAGAAATTCGCCGTCAGCGTCAAGTCGCGGTCAATCGGCCCCGTCAAGGCCGCGCTCGCGGAGGTTGACGCGCCTGACCATCCTATAAATTTATATCCTTCGGCCGGGATAGCCGTTACGCTCACTATTGTCCCCGGCGCGTAGGATGTCTGGTTCGGGCTGCGCGACACTGTCCCTCCGCCGGAAGGATTGACCGCAGCGGTAATGGTATATGTTATCGGCTTTACCGGCGGCGACGTTACCGGCGTTGTTTGTGTTACCGGAGTTTTCGGCGCGGGGCGTTGCGTGCTTACAAACGTTTTATACATATCCGTACAGACGGCGGCGGTTTTATCTAAGAGTTCCGCTATATTTTCGGCACGGACGACGCCCGACGTTGCGACTAAGTTCCCGTCGTCCGTCTCGTACATTTCGACCGACATCGTGAGGCTCGCCCCTAGTTTGCTTACTATCCCGCGCACTATGTAGTCCGCGCCTATCTTGGCCCCTAGGGCTATGACGCAGTTCTCCTCGGCGCATTCCTCCAGTTTGGCGCTGCCTTGCGACATGACGGTTTCCGAGGTCATGATGTTGTACTTGTCTCTCGGCAGGTTCTTGACGGCCACGTTGCGCAGTTCGGCAGTTATCAGCCTCACCTCGGCTTTGTTTAATTTGGCGGACGCGCCGGACGCTTCGTCTACCTCGGTCTCCACGACGGCCACGTACTTCATCTGGGCGAGGGCGGGAAGCGCGGTTATCGCGGTACATAGCGCCGCGGCGAGCAGGAAAAACTTCGTTTTTTTCACTTAGAGACTCCTTGATAGCAAAGCCTATGGCCCGGTTAGCCGTCTGACAGCCTAACCCGTAAAAACAAGAATGCCTTACTGCAAAAATAATTTATAGCGATGCGGTATGTCAAGAAAATTTGAAAAAAATTAGCAAATTCTTTTTTAGATGGAAGGATAAACCTATAAAATCAAAATCTTTAAAATCAAAATCTTTAAAATCATTTTCAGACGAAAGGCGCTACGCGCCTTTCATAGGATATGCGGGGCTAAACCCCGCATATATTAAGTCAACATCAACGGCAACGTCAAAATTCAGACGTTTTTTGCACCCGTTAGGGGTGCATAGCTCGGTAGAAATATGTTCCGCCGAGAATTATCCCGCACCCCGTTAGGGGTGCGTCCTGCTTTTCCTGACACAGTGCGCACCCCTACGGGGTGCGGAAAGAAT